>ORMF010280559.1_pt1 | contig 15927 bp, 12 predicted proteins | sample 1779871 | NCBI WGS metagenome assembly ORMF01 (sample SAMEA104232316, study PRJEB22302) | groundwater metagenome | biome: forest; feature: aquifer; material: groundwater | place: USA | collected 2011-08-07 | depth 5.4 m
ACTTTTTCCTGTAAAGACAAGCGTTACTGTCTGTCCGCGAATATCGACATGTTTGGAACGCAAGGTCGTAAGACCATAGTGACTATTGTCTTTGGCATACTCCTCATTACCGATTCGTATATATGTATTATCCAAAAGCCAGACGACTGTCGCCAAAATCCGTTCTTGCTTCAAACCTGTCACATTCATGTCGCGAGCCACCCGCTCCCTTATACTCGGGAGGGCTTCTGAGAAATAGAGCATTTTATCGAATTTATTTTGACTGGCTATCTCAGACCACTTTGTATGGTAGATGTATTGCTTTTTTCTTTTCTCGTCTCTTCCTGTGGCTTGCAAATGTCCGAAGGTTAAAGGACAAATCCAGACGTCATCCCAAGCCGGGGGAATCTTAAGTTCGTCAATTCTTTTAATGACTTTCGGGTCGGCAATTCTTTCTCCGGCCAGGTCATAATAGGTAAAGGATTTTCTGTTTCTTTGTCTGAAAAACCCAGGCTGAGAGTCAGAGACATACCGCAAGTTCACTTCTTTTGCCAACTCTTCAGGGCTTGAAGGATCTACTACACTCATCAATATATGATATACCTCTTAGGTATTAAAGAGAAGAGATTATTACACTTGCTTGACTTATATTTTCAGAAATGGGAGTATGATACACATATGAAGCTAGGCACTAATACTGCGATATTTATACTTTTCTTTGGCGTTGCGTTAGCAGAGGCTTTCCAATCACGAAACTGGCTACTTGCAGGACTATTTCTTATAATCGGATTCGTATTTCTCTATGCTGATAATCAGAAAAAGAAATCATAGATAACGAGAGCATAAAGTTTCCTTCTTCTCCACCATTTCCTTCACAAACTCTACAAGGTTATACATTGCCAGGGTGAAATTGTTTATGAAATCCTCTGAAGCAATCGATTCGGCGGTTTCCTTAGTAACTACATCAGTAATCGCTTTAACTATATAACAAGGAGTCGTGTCGTTCAGTATTTCTAAAGCTTGGAGAACGCCGGCTGCTTCCATGTCTTTTGCTATCGCACCGCTTTTCTCTATACTCTTCCACTCCTCAGAAAGGGGAGTAAATGATTCGGCGCTGGATACTGTTCCCATTTTAAAAAGGTGTTTTAGTGATGTTAGCTTCTGAGCATGTTTTAATAGTATTTTTCTTTCAGACCACTGAGTATAACTTGTAAAAGGGAAACGCATATCGTGATTCGTTACAGCATCAGCAACGATAATATCTCCAACTCTTGTAAAACCACCGATCCCACCCGCTGTTCCGCAATTAATTATCATTTTCGGATGATATTTTTCTAAAAGAATCGTTGTAACAATCCCAGCAGAGACCTTTCCGACACGACTGAGTGGCTGTCCATTGAAAAAGTATCTTTCATCATTACCCGGAGTCAGCATAACAATGGTACGCTGTGCATCCATGTAAGTGTTATAGCCAATTAATGGGGAGGCTTCTGGCATCAACCCTAAGGCCTTTGCGAGGACATCGGCTTCCTCTTTCATAGCAACAACAAAACCAATTTCTATATGCGGTGAGCTCGTATTCATACGATTTTAGTTACTTTGTTTAATGATCTCTCTAATTCCTTCAGAAAGCGTCGTTTTTGCCTCAAACGAGAGTATTTTTTTTGCTTTTTCAACAGATGGCACTCTGCGGGTTATTTCAAGATCTCTACCCCTGACCCCATCGGTGCCGTATTCCTTATATTCGATTTTTGAGGTCGATCGTGGTAAAACCTCCAGTATCATCTCAGCTAATTTTTTTATAGAGTACTCTTCTTTACTTCCTACATTGATAATTTCATATGGGGTTTTATCATACCGATATAACCTGAGGATACCTTCCGTGACGTCTTCAACATAAGTAAAGGTTCGCGTCTGCATCCCATTTCCAAATATAATTAATGGTTTATTATGTAAAGCTCTCTCAATAAAAATTGGCACAACAAAAGCAGCTCGTTGTCCTGGTCCATAGACATTAAAAGGACGTACTATCCCAACGGTAATGTGAGTCGCTTTTTGGGTCTTGAGCAAATAATTCTCAATTTCCACTTTCGCTTTCCCATAAAGGGAAATAGGCTCAAGTTTACTCTCTTCTCTATATGGAATATTTTTCGAGTTTCCATAGACTTCTGAAGATGAGGTGAATAGTATTCGTTTTACCTGTAGTTCTGCACTTAGGTCAATTAATTTTTTTGTGTTAACAAAATTTATTTTTGTAACAAGCTCCGGATTATCTCTACAATTATCTACTCCGATAATAGCAGCAAGATGAAAAAGTGCATCGCATTTCTTCAAGAGAGGTTTCATTATCTTTTCATCTACGAAATCGCCATAGACATACTCTATCTTTTCTATTGAAGGTTTTGCTTTATCTACAACAATTATGTTCGTGAAGCCATTTTTAAGAAGCTTCTTTATAAGATGAGTGCCTAGAAATCCAGCCCCTCCTGTAATAAGTATTTTTTCATTTTTCATATATCAGTTGGTTAAATCGTATATAGCCTTACAAATATATGCTATTTGCTCATCGGTAATATCTTCATAAAATGGCAGGGAAAGTATTGTTTTAAAGACCTTTTCTGTAACGGGTAGATCAACATGACCAAAACGCTTCTTATAGAAACTCTGCAAATGATTAGGTATAAAATGAACGCTCGTACCGATCCCGGCATCTTTTAATTTCTCGATTAACAGATCTCTAGAAATTTTTGATGTCTCAGTGACCCGTATTGTATAGAGATGCCAGGCATGTTGACTGCTGGCATACGGCACATCGGATGGCAAAACAATAGCGGGGTTTGTAGAAAGAAGTGTCGTGTACTTTTTTGCCAGATATTGTCGCCTTTTCACTGATTCCTGAACTCTTTTTATCTGTTCTAGTCCTATCGCAGCATCAATGTCTGTCATGTTATATTTATAGCCGGGCGCAATCACATCATAAATCCAGCTTCCTTCTTTTCCATATCGATTCCATGCATGTTTTGAGATACCATGCATTCTCATAATCTGTGCATATTCTGCGATCTTTTTATCCTGGGTCGTAATCATTCCACCCTCTGAGGTCGTCAGATTCTTTGTTGCATAAAAACTAAAACACGTGGTATTTTTACCAGAGCCTATGTAAGTCCCTTTGTATTTCGTCATAAAAGCATGCGCCGCATCCTCGATAACAATTACCTTGTTATCACTTGCAAGCTTATTAATACTATCCATATCAGCAGGCATACCTCCATAATGAACGACAACAATAGCTTTCGTTTTCTTTGTTATCTTCTTTTCAATGTCCTTTGGATCTGCACAAAGGGTTTTCTCATCTATATCACAAAAAATAGGAGTTGCTCCGACATGGATAATTGTATTTATTGCCGAACAGAACGTAAAACTTGGAACAATAACTTCATCTCCAGGGCCTATTCCGTGAGCTAGATATGTGAGGTGAAGTGCAGCAGTACAAGAAGAAACTGCTATATTATATTTTGTTCCCAATACCTGACCAAATTTTTCTTCAAAAACTCCGACTTTAGGCCCGGTAGTTAACCAGCCAGAATCGATAACTTCTTTAATAACACTATAAGTTCCTTTAGGGATGTGAGGAACATGAAACGGTATGTACTTCATAATAAGAGGTATAAAGGAATTTTACCATAAATTTCTACCTAATTCTATGATAGAATTAGGTAGTCAGGTACAGGAGAAAGGATGAAATATGAAAAAGTATAAAGTTGCTGTTATAGGACTTGGATATGTTGGGTTACCATTAGCTCTTCTGATAAGTAAGAAAGGGCATGATGTTGTTGGAATAGCAAGAAATAAAGAAAAGCTGGAGCTAATTAGAAACGGCATCTCTCCAATCACCGACAAGAGGGTTGCTTCGGAGTTAAAATCCACAAGGCTTACTGTTACAGATCAATTCGATGTTCTTAGTAATGTAGAAGTAATTGTTATCTGCGTACCTACTCCTATCAATGAGGACAACTCTCCGGACTATACATTCATTATTTCTGCCTGTGAAAATATTGGTAAATTTCTTAAAAAAGATCAGCTTGTTACTATTGAGTCTACAGTAAATCCGGGGACAACAGAAGAAATTATTATCCCTATTCTTGAAAAAAAGTCTTTACTAAAAGCAGGATCAGAGTTCTTTATTGCTCACGTTCCAGAAAGACTCAATCCGGGAGATGAGGTGTGGCACGTCGGTAACATCCCTCGGATAGCAGGGGCTATAAATACTGAAAGCCTTAACGAGGCACTACTATTTTATCAGTCCTTTATTGACGCGGAAGTATTCCCAATGACTTCCTTAAAAGAAGCAGAAGCTGTTAAAATTGTCGAAAATTGTTTTAGAGATATAAATATAGCCTTTGTAAACGAGCTTGCAATGTCTTTTTCACACCTAGGCATTAATTTAATGAATGTGATTAAAGGTGCCTCAACAAAACCGTTTGCGTTTTTAGCACACTACCCTGGTTGTGGTGTTGGTGGTCACTGCATTCCTGTAGATCCATATTACTTAATAAATTATGCAGGAAAAAATGGTTTCAATTATGAATTTCTCCTCGCAGCTAGAAAAATAAATAACAACATGCCAAAGTTTACTGTTGATCTATTAATGAAAGCAATAAAAGAAACAAGTTTGAACAAAAAAAAGATTAAGGTTTGCATACTGGGACTTACCTATAAACCCAACATAAACGATACTCGAGAAAGTCCTAGCTTTAAAATACTGAGTATTCTTGAGAATGGAGGAGTGGCAGTAACCACCTACGATCCTTTTATTACGAAAGATTCTCTCGACAACGCCCTTGAAGGCGCACAAGCAGTAATTATCGCAACAGCACATAATGAATTTAAGTCAATAAAACCAGAATATTTTATAAAAAAGGGTATAAAGATAATTATTGACGGACGTAATTGCCTAGATTTTGAGACATATACAAAATCAAGTCTTGTATATAAAGGGATTGGTTGTTAGTCTAAAAGGAACTATGAAAAATATTCTTGCGATAGTAGCACATCCTGATGATGAAATTATAGGAGTTGGAGGAACCCTTCGGAAACACGTTAAAGAGGGAGATAATGTTTCCGTGTTAATTTTGGGGGATGGAAAAACATCAAGAAAGCACGAATATCAGCCGCTTGAAGAAACCGCACGTAATGCATCCCTCACCGAAACAAAAAACGCATTAGAGGTTTTAGGGATCAAAACATTTTACAAAGAAGACTTACCTGACAATAGGTTTGATAGTTTAGTACTACTTGATATTGTAAAAATTGTTTCTGATTATATAGAGAAGATTAATCCAGGAATTATCTATACCCATCATACCGGTGATCTTAATATTGATCACCAGATAACTAGTGAGTCAGTTATTATCGCTACAAGACCAATCCAATATACAGCTCTTGAAGAGTTGCGGATGTTTGAGACGCTCTCTGCGACGGAAATGGTAGGCCCACGACATACGCATGTCTTTATGCCCAACTTGTTTATCAGTATAGAGCAAGAACTTGAGGATAAACTGAATGCAATGAAATGTTACGAGTCAGAGCTCAACGATTTTCCTCATCCTCGATCTCTTAAGGCTGTTGAATATAACGCGCATGTGTGGGGAGCGAAGAATAATCAAACTGCCGTAGAACCATTTTTTCTCTTTAGAAAATTTATAAAGTAGCCTTCATTTCTGAGAGATTCTTGTAAGACATTTTTCCCTATATCCTATTATCTCACTGTTCTTATGATCAGAAATGAGTGCAGCCTCAAAACACTTTAGAGCAATATCGTAGAATGTTTGATTAAAATACCGAACACCTTGTCTAAAATGTGCCTGAGGTTCTCGGTATAACCAGTAAGATAATTCTGGATACTTAGGGTTTATCTCAGCAATCTTTTCTAAAACAGATTTTGCTTTCGCATACTTTCCACTTGAAGCGTAAGCTAATACAAGTTGAAGTAATAGGTCTTCAGGTAAAGAATCTCTCTCCTGAAGCATTTTTCCAAGTAGAGTAATACATTCCTCAAAATGGTTTAAACCCAACAAAGCCCGGCTAAGATTAAAGAAATATCGATCATCATTACCTTTTTCCTTTGAGAGTAACTCATACGCTTGCTCGTATTTACCTATACAAATCAGCTGTTCTTCATTCATGGGTAGTGCGGTTTTACTTTTTTTATCATCCTGTAAGGAATTCGCATGTGGATCAAATGTTTTCTTAACGATAGTTTTTATTCGTTTTTTTGCTTTTTCAATTCCATCCGGGTGCTCATCGTAATTTGTTGCATTAATGAAATCAGTAAAAAATTTTCTATTAAAAATCCACTCTGTGGGCTTATTTTCTGTCCGAGATGGATGGGAGATATGGAGACCTGTTGCAGGATAGACAGGTATTATAAATACTCCTTCGGAAATTGCTTTCGCCCCTACGTACCCATCATCACATCCCCAGCCCCTAAAACGATCGTCAAATCCACCGATTTTGTTAAAAATATCTCTGGGCAAACTGAAAAGCATACCAAACACCATATCAGGCAAGATCCATGCGGGATTCTCATTATCATCTTTCGGCATCCATAGTCCTTTTGAATTACCGATGTTTTTATAATGATTGCTCGCAAGACACATATTGTTGGGCCATCCTGCATCCCAAAAACGAATTCTTTCATCTTTCGTAAAATCAAAATATTGATCTGGCCCTTTCTCCTTAATAGTGTCCAGCTTTACGCGGGCATCATTTTCCGGAGTATCGGATCTAAAACCGGTATAAAGAGCATCTTTATAAAATTGATGACGACTCATGAGATTCTCCAGTGCAAAATAGTTAAGAATCGTATCTCCGTCGACTTCGATAATAATATCTCCCTCTGCAGCACTGATGCCAGCATTCATGGTCTGCCCTTGCCAATGATGATCTTGATGAATAATGGTAAGGTTCATATTGAAATTCGAATCTTGAAGAAGCTTTAAGGTATCGTCAGAAGATCCATCATCGGTAACGATTACTTGAAATTTATTTGGGTACTTCTGATTAAAACTACTTTGTTCTAGAGCTGCCAGACATGGAAGAATCGTTTTCTCTACATTCCAAGCCGGTATTACAACCGAAGCAGAAAAAGTATTCTGACTAGGTGTTTGATCCTCAATAAGATATGAGTCAAACAGTAAAGATTTTTTAGTTGCTTTATAGAAGGCTTCCTCAACCTCAGAGTAATTATTGCTTTTATCTTTAAGTATTTGTTTTATATTACGTGACATAATGGTAGAGACAAGATATCATATCCAATAATCTACCTGCAAGGCAGTCATACTTCTTGTAAATAGCGATTTATAATAGTACTATTGCCAAATGCAAACGAAAAATGTAGAAAAATACATACAAATTGTTCCTAAAGCAGAACTCCATCTTCACTTTGAAGGGGCGATGCAGCCAGCAACGTTATTATATTTGGCCAAAAAAAATCATTTTGATCTCCCTGCAAAAACATTAGAGGATCTTCAAAAATGGTTCGTCTTTGATGGATTCTCTCATTTTGTTACAGTTTATCACGCTATTACGAGCTGTCTACAGAAAGTGGAGGACTATGAATATGCGACCTACGAACTAGGAAAATTCCTTTCTAATCAAAATATTCGGTATGCTGAGGTAACCTTCACCCCAAGCAATCATTATAGGCGTGGGATTACTTTTGAAACTTTTTTCACAGGGCTAATGTTAGGAAAAAAAACTGTACATAAAGACTTGAATGTAGAAATAAATTGGATTTTTGACATTGAACGAAACTCGGATGAACGAGACAGATATGCAAATTATGTCGTCGATGCTGCAATAGAAGGCAAAAAAGACGGGGTAGTAGCACTCGGGTTAGGAGGGAAAGAGGAGGGATACCCGGCTAAGCTATTTATTCCTTACTTTACACGAGCGAGAAATGCCGGATTACATAGCGTTCCCCACGCCGGAGAATTTACTGACTCAACAAATATCTGGGATGCAATCGAATTATTAGGAGCTGAACGGATAGGACACGGTATTAAAGCTGCAACAGATGAAAAATTGTTAAAATTATTAGCAGAAAGACATATCCCCCTCGAAGTAAATCCGACTAGTAATATTAAATTAGGAATCTATAAAAGCATTCAGGAACATCCACTACAGTTATTACAAGAAAAAGGTATCTCAATAGTACTAGGATCTGATGACCCCTCTCTTTTTAGCAGTAGTCTTATCGGAGATTTACTATTAGTAAGCGAAATTCCATTTTTTACCTTACCTATTTTACACACGTTTATCACGAACAGTATCACATACAGTTTTATGGATGAGGAGGAAAAACAAAAAATGCTTTCTGAAGTTTCTAGAACGATGAAATCATGTATGGCAAACTAGCTAAGAAAAAGTCACATAATAGCATCTTTTGTTATCCGTACAATCTCCTTCGCGAGTTTTTCACCAAATTTTTCTAATGATTGTAGCGATGTTTGGAGTCCGAAACTGATGCGAGGCGATTCCTGTTCAAAAACATTCCCCTCGTAATAAAAATTTCCGGGGATAAATGTAAGTCGTGTTTTACTTAACCCAAAACCGCTACCTTTTTCAAATCCGTCTGTTGATTGAAAAAACGGTACAAACGAAAAAATCGTATCATCAAAAAATTGCTTATATAATGTATCTATCCCCCTTAGGCCGTATTCTGAGATATCAGTAAGATAAAACTGATGGGTGGGATATTTTCTTTTCGCTGCACCAATCAGTGCATCCATAGGTGGAATGAGAAAAATATACTGAGGAGAATCGATGTGACTTTCTACCTCCCATTGTAGTTCTTTGTGTAACTTGTTCATCACATTACGGAAAGCATCTGAAAATATATCTGATTTTCTTTGGTATGTCCTAAAGATTTCTTCTATCTCCTCTCTAGTCATCATTTGAAAAAAGAATATGTCTCTCGTACTAATTCTTCCGTGCGCATAGTCTAATCCTCTCTCTATATATTGTTTTATTTTTTTGCTACCGCTATAGTGAACAATTCCGGAAAAATGATTTTGATCTCCCCTTCTGTACTTTGTTAAACTCGCTGTTTCAAAAAAACTGAGATTTCTTGGCAACTCTATATCAGGTGGTAATGTTTGGAAGAGAAGGTTTGTTGTTATATCGATAATAAGAAAATAATCATTAGTAGGATTTGTTTTTGCTTCATGCAAAATCTGCGTAATAAGTTCGTTTCTTTTTGATTCGTAATTTTGATTATTCTTATTCGACAGATATGGAGGATTAGGGCTCACATTAACACAATACACTCGAATATTCCTATCATGAGAATCTTCTGCTATATCAAACTCCTTTCTAAGTATTTCTTCGGATTCATAATAATATCCTGGGTAAACGTAGGCTAAGGGTCGTTCGCCTTTCGTTCCCTTGAAATATTCGGCAGCAGTATATATGCCTACTGTTGTGGCACTCAAACCAGTTCTCGTCAAATACATTTCAGGCAAATTATCAGACGGTAATGCTCTTCCCCCATTTTTTATAAAAAGCTTTTTATATTGATCAATAAGCGTATACTCTATCTTCGTACTTAAAGACGATGCCTCTTCTGAAGAAGACAAGGCGTACAGCCTTCCCTGCTCAAGGGTAATTCGTTGAGCCCTATCTTTAACGGGGGTTTGAGTAATAAGAGTCTTCCAAATATTTTCTAGTTGTAGCCTAGCCTTTTTCTGTGTAATGGTACCAGTCTGTGGAAAAATGCTAGCTGACTTATCTGATGGAATAACCGGAAATCCACCTGTAAGAATTGCTTCTAGTAGTTCTTGTAGCGATGGTTCTGATTGAGGAAGAAAGAATTGATTTTCTACTTCGACAACCTTTTCTCCTACCAACGCGTATCCTCCGAGTAAAGCATTAATGTGAAAAGGCATCAGTACGGTAGTGTTTTTTGTTACTACTCGTATTACTTGAGACATCTCTTCAGCAAGTAGGGGAAAAGTAAAGTAGTAGACCCCCGATATCTTTTCCTTTAGGATCAGCAAAGCATTAAGTGTATGTAAAGGCTGTAAGGAAGCATCTTTCTCAAAGCTACTAAAATCTGCATACATTTCTTGACGTCGTGTATAGTGAGTACGGCTTATTTCCATGGGCAAGGTGGCTAAGGGTTGGTCTGGAAAATCAAAAACAGATGCTGGCCTTACGTTCTCCTCCAGTAGCCAGCCGAATCTTCCATACATTCTTTCTCCAATCCTTTTTTCTTTTGAAGGATGCATCTCGTCAATAACAAATGTATTCAATATGCCGTTTACCACTGTTTTTACTATTTTCCCGGCTAAATCATCATCGCTACTACATTCTGAACTATGAGAACAAGAGATAATAAAAGATGAGATTTGTTCTATAACGCTTTTTTGTTCCACTGAAAAACGCTTGCTTTCTACAGAAAGAAGGTTAAGGAGCGTGTTGCTACATGCTAACAGCTGAGAAGTAGGGGTTACCTTTGGCAATAGCTCTCGTGTCAACATATTTTGATTGTTTTTTTCATAATAAAGTTCCTATTAGCCTTGTTTAACGGACTATAGTATAATCTATCTTATCTAAAAAACGCAAAAATACAAGAAAAAAGTTATGTCTAAAATTATTCTTACAGCAGAAAATTTCGCTTTTGGGCCTATCAGTAAGCTACTCTTTATCGCAGAGTTATTAAATAAACGAAATCATACATTATGTTTCGTTGGCTATGGAACTTCTCTTCAGTTGGCGAAAAAATTTCCTTTCGATGAAATTCATGAGCTAGATACCGACTCAAAATTCTCTGCAGAAGCACTCAAAGAACTTATTTCAAAAGCGGATATTCTCGTCAGTTCAATGGATCTACCATCCGTCAACATAGCAAAACAGCAACATGTGCCTGTTGCGTGGATTGATTGCCTCTTTTGGTTTTGGGAAAATATTCCGGAGGCTACACACGATGTTGACGCTTATATAAGAGAACTCACCGTTAATGACAGCAAAAATGAGGATAAATTTCGAGAAAAAATTAACAATTTTTACACCGTCGGCCCAATTATAGGTCAAGCTAAGATATCAAGGAAAGAGAAAAAAGCGCTTGTATCATTCGGTGGCGGAGAAGCATCATACTGGTATAAAGTAGGTAAAGATACGAATTATCCTTTTGTAATGACTTCCATACTTGATTCGTATGTCGATTGGGGCTATTTTGAAACAATTATTGTTGCTTCAAATGAAAATATTGTTAAACAACTGAAGGAGAAATTTCCAAATACAGTATTCACCTTTACTATACTCTCGCAACATGATTTTCTTGAAGAACTATCTCAATCAGAAGTACTACTAACCACTGCTGGATTAGTTACTACAGAATCTGCATTCCAGCAGCAGACGCCGACGATTTTTCTGCCATCCTCAAATAATAGCCACTATCTTCTACTTGAAGAGTTCAAAAAACTTCAATTAGCACCCGCATCTATTCAACTATCGGACTTCATGGAAAAGCTGAACATAGACGGAACACCACCCCACAAAAGCATGAAAGCTGTAATGCAGCAATTAAAAGAATTCGAAAATTCAGAGGACGTACAAAAAAAAGTGGGTAAAAAAATTGACTTATTACTTAAAACCCGTCATGAATGGGCAAATAAACAGATCTCTGATGGAAAAAGATATCTAGACTCATTGGGAGGAAATGGTGCCGAGACAACGGTTACAATTATTGAGAACGTACTCAAACAAAGAAGGAGTGTGTAAAATAAGAGCTATGAACATAATTGACCCATATTATAAAAAGACAATCAGCTATAGATTTGATACCTTCAATCTACAATTTAAACTTTCACAAGATTTATTCAGCTCACAAGAAGTTGATCACGGAACACAAAGATTATTGCGAACACTATTATTCGAGCACATCAATACCTTCAATAAGGCTCTGGATCTAGGCAGCGGCTACGGACCGATTGGAATTATTTTAAAAAAGATTTGTCCTAAAGCTGACGTTCATATGGTCGACAGAGACGCTCTGGCATTAGAGTATTCTCAAGCAAACGCGCAACTTAATAACATCACAGAACCCTTCTCTGTATATGGAAGCCTCGGATATGACTCAGTAAAAGATACCGATTTTGATCTTATTGTCTCAAATATTCCAGGTAAGGTAGGAAATCAGGTATTAACACACATGATTAAGGATGCTCGTTTTCACTTAGTTAAAAATGGTCGTGTAATAATAGTTGTCATCGATGCAATTGCTGATTACATTCATCAAGAACTTACAACTGATGAAAATATTGAGATACTCTATCATCGAGCGTGGCCGGGTCATCACGTATATCACTATAAATTCACCGAAACGTCATATAAAGATCATGCCACAGCCACAAAAGCATTTGAACGCGGAGAATATAAGCGACAAAAGAACATTTTTCGTTTTCAGGACTCTGATCTAACTATCGACACAACATTCCACTTACCTGAATTTGACAGCTTAAGTTACGATTCCCAAATTCTGTTATCAAATCTAGATAAAGTTAAGGGGAGTATACAAAATGCTCTTATTTTTAATCCGGGACAAGGATATATTCCTCTTGCTATTGTTACAAAATACCAGCCAAAAGAGTTATTTCTTGTCGATAGAGATTTACAGGCACTTACTATCTCAAAAGAAAATTTGATAGCACATGGATATACAAAAAATAGCGTTAATACGTATCATCAAGTTGGCATAGATATACCTGATCAAAATATAGATTCTATAATCGGAATTTTGCCTGAGCAACAAAGTCTAGAGGTATACAAATTGACTATTGAGCAAGCAGCTAAATTGTTGCCTACAAACGGATGCCTTATCCTTAGCTCAAGTTCAACTGTCATCACAAGAATTGAAGAATTGATCTCTAAGAAATCAGGATTTATTGTACTGGATCGGGAGAGAAATAAAGGGAGAAGCTTTCTTTTACTCCAAAAGAAATAAGCATCGACTTGTCAAGTAAAGTTGAATAAAAACAGTACTGTTATAACCATGTGAGGAGAAGCGATAAAGCACTTCGAGCCTCATTGGTTAACCAACCACCTTCATCTAAAAAGTACTTTACTTGCTTTAACGATAACCACGTCCATCCTTCAGGAATGGGGTAGACATTTCCTGCGTCGATTATGCGATAAAGACTTTTGTCATGATAAAACCGCCCTCCCTCATCAGACTGCCAACTTTGAATCAATATTTTTCCTTTTATTCGATCTTCTCTCTTATTAGGTAGGTCTTCTCCCGGCTCAATTGTGTCACTCGTGCTCAGTTCAACCTTATGAAGTAAACCTGGCTCAGCAATGGGCTTAAAGAGAAAATGCAATACTCCATCTATCCTCGCGCAGATGAGATCAATTCTACCTGTCCCTGCACTTTGAATTATCGGCTGATTCCATCTCCCAACCTCTCTATATGCTGTCTGAACATCTATGTATTTTACGGCAAATGGTTTTTTGCTCTTGGGAAAAACTCCATTACTGTTTACTATATACCCAGGAAGTTCTGTAAGTGGAATAATAGTTGGGGAGACAATTTTTTTTCTTAATATAGAAATTCTTTTCTCTATTTTTTTAGCGGATTCGTATAACCCATTATGGGCATACGATCTTGCGAGCTCTTTCGATAATATTGTGCTTTGTGAGCTAAATGGTCTACGACCTACTAATTTTTCCCAGTTGCTACAAACAAGTACTGACCTTGCATCTGTATTTAGCATATACTCATCTGTTAACATTTTTAAGAGTTGATCGACAGAAACCCACCGATGAATAGGACTATTGAGAGGTAGATCAGTCTTCAGCGAAGCCAATACATTGCGATTTAATTTTCCAAGAAAACGAGATCCTTGCTCGCTCTGCAACGTGCTTGAGATAACATCTACCTTATTAGTATCAAACAGGTCTGAAAACGGAGGAATTTCTCCGCCATGAGCCCTATCGGCATTACTTTCTGTTGCTTGGCAGGATGGTGCGATCTGCACAACCCCCGTATTCCCTGGCTCAATTTTCGCCTGAACTAATAACTCTGGGATCCCACTCACATTTCGCCAAAGAAACCCGAGGGTTCCAATTTCTCTTTGCTCTATTAAAGGAAGATATTTTACATGACCCTCAAGATCACTATATTTAATACCTATAATATTAAAAAATCTATGTGACCTATGATGCAGAATTCCATTTTCAAATAACCATTCTGTTGCCATCTCAAATGAAATCTCATTAACGGAAAATTTCGCATTTTCTCTAATAGAGTTAATCCAATTGAGAATATCATTTTGACCACGAGAGAGCTGATGAGGTACTAATGCTCTCATATTAAATAATCAGAAAATATTTCAAAAAATTGCCTATCGTAAATAATAACTGCCATTATACCAAATAAGCTCATGTAACAGCTTTTCTCTCACTATACTGATCTGATATACTACTAAATACAAACTTATAAATATGAAACCTCTTGTATCAATAGCATTTATGCTTAAATATTGGGGACCTACCCTGGATGAGTTTTTTAAGAGATTAAAATCACAAAAAATAGATTATCCATTTGAAATTGTCGTAGCCTATTATGGCAAAGATGATGAGTTGTATAAAAAGTTACTAACCTTAGCCACAAAAGTTACGAGAATAAAACCAGAAGAATATAATTGTGGAAGCACACGAGATCTAGCATGTCGAGAATCGTCTGGAAAATATATTGTAACACTCTCTGTCGACTCTCTCCCTCTTAATGATAGTTGGTTAAAAAACATGGTTGAACCATTAATCAATAATGAAGCCGATGTCGTTCAAGGAAAGGTTCAGTGCCCAGAAAAAGGAGATCCGAACTATCGTGACTTTTTTTACTGGGAACGAGATTTTGGTTTCTATTTCACGAGTGAAGGCGAAAAATTTTATAAAAAACATGGTGATTTTGGCACCTATGGTTACTTTGGACTTGCAGCTCCTAACTTATCTTTTAAAAAAAGTGTTTGGGAAAAAACCGGATTCAGTGGTGTAAGATATAACGGAGACACGGTTTTTCAAAAAAGGATATCTGAAAATCACTTTAAAGCAATCTACAAAGAAGATGCGGTAGTTCTCCATGCACATTCGTATAAAACAATAAAATCTCTTTTCAACAGATGTTCTAACGAAGGTATTGGATGGAAAGACATTAATGAAACATATGGGTTTTTAACAATGTTAAAAGATATCTGTAGAGTTGATATGCACATAAAAGCTTTTCGAGCATTTATCAATAAGGATATGAAATTTAAGTCAGAGTTTTTCTTTATTTTCATCAGACCCATCGCCCTCTATTGGGGAAATCACTATGCAAAATCTTTGTATAATGACTCTCGCAAGTAATGTCATATGAAAATAGTGGTCTTCCTTATTCCACTTGCTCTCATAATTGGTGGGCTTTGGTACCTGAGTAATCATCCAATGTTTCTCCCTATTACCAATCCAAATTCCTCTGGAATAAATACACAAAACACTCCTTCGCCACAAATTGGAACCAATAAAGATATCCCCCTAACGACAGTTATTGCCAAAAATCTCGACACGCCTTGGGCAATCGCGTTTCTGCCCGATAACAGCATGCTTGTAACCGAACGGCCGGGACGTGTTCGATTCATCGATGCAAATGGAAGCCTTGACGCATCACTGGTGACGACTATCAGTAGGGTGAAAGAGATCGGCGAAGGTGGACTCTTAGGCCTTACCCTTCATCCGAATTTCACAAAAAATCACTACGTCTATTTGTACTATACATACAGTGGAAATGGAAGTAACACCTTAAATCGCGTGGTGAGAATGACTTATGCTGATAAAAAATTGTCCGCAGAAAAAATTATCGTGGATCAGATTCCAGGTTCTTCAAATCATAACGGCGGGCGAATTAAA
>ORMF010580876.1_pt1 | contig 15920 bp, 16 predicted proteins | sample 1779871 | NCBI WGS metagenome assembly ORMF01 (sample SAMEA104232316, study PRJEB22302) | groundwater metagenome | biome: forest; feature: aquifer; material: groundwater | place: USA | collected 2011-08-07 | depth 5.4 m
AAATCCGAATCACTTTTTCGCTCTGGATTCCGCGGAAGGCATTTCGGGTGTCCAAAATCAAAGGAAATTGATTCAGGAGAGACTGAGGATCGAAATGGTCATGATCCGTAATGAGGATCACAAGATCAAAATTTGACCTGAGAGGTTCAAGCGGAATAGATTTTCGAATTTTGCCAAGAAACGAGAATTCCGGAACAAAGGGATCCGAATAAGATATGTCTACCCCGTTTTTTTCCAAGAGTTCAATAATTTCAAGCGCCGGCGACTCGCGGTAATCAGAAACATTTTTCTTATAAGCAATGCCAAGGATCAAAATTTTAGACCCATTGAGTGCTTTCTTCCGCTCATTCAAAGCGGTTTGGGCCTTTTGAACCACAAACTCCGGCATGGAACTATTGACTTCACCGGCCAAATCAATAAACCGCGGATTAAAACCATGAATTCGGGCTTTCCATGCCAAATAATGGGGATCGATCGGAATGCAATGTCCGCCCAAACCCGGGCCGGGATAAAACGGCATAAAACCAAAGGGTTTTGTGGCAGCGGCGTCAATAATTTCCCAAACATTCACGCCCAGCTTTTCACTCATTTGACAAAGCTCGTTGACCAGACCAATGTTGACGCTTCGGAAGGTGTTTTCCAAAAGCTTAACCATCTCAGCAGCGCGCGGAGAAGATACGGTGTTGACCTGTTCAATTGCGATTTTATAAAAAGATTGGGCAAGCTCAGTACATTTCTGAGTTACACCGCCCACGATCTTGGGGATATTGCGGGTATTGTATTTGGAATTGCCCGGGTCGACCCGTTCGGGTGAAAACGCAAGATAAAAATCTTTTCCCACTTTTAAGCCGGTTTTCTCAAGCATGGGAAGAATCACTTCCTCGGTCGTACCAGGATAAGTCGTGCTTTCCAAAATAATCAGCATGCCTTCATGAAGATAACGCACGATTTCTTCGGCGGCGGCAACAATATAAGAAATATCGGGATCTTTGCTTTTTCCGAGCGGCGTGGGAACGCAAATATTAACCGTATCGAGTTCTTTGATTACGGAAAAATTGGACGTTGCACGTAGGGGCGCAGTCTCTGCGCCCGGGCGGGGCGGCTCCGCCCCTACAAGATTTTTTAATACATCGGATGGAACGTCTTGGATATAGGAAATACCCTTTTGAATATTCGAAACTTTTCGTTGATCAATATCAATTCCGTAAACCTGAACGCCTTCTTTGGCAAATTCAACGGCAAGCGGAAGTCCTACGTAACCCAAACCGATGACACCGGTTTTGAGCTTCTTAGTCTTAATTTTTTCTTCAAGGGATAGTAAAGCTTGAGGTGCCGTATGAGCCATCAACTCTTCCCTCCGGCCGATTTAGCCGTCAAGACACCGGAATCCAAAAACCATTTTACCGTTTTTTCAAGGCCCGGGCGAAATCGGGTTTGGACCGTAAAACCCAAACGTTTTTGGGCTTTTGAAATGTCAGCATAGGTCCTGCGAACATCTCCGGCCCGCTTTGGTTTAAAAATGGGTTGGATGGCATTGATGTCAGCACGTAGGAGCGCGGTTTCCGCGACCGTCGATGGGCGGGACGACCCCGCCTCTACGGTCAGGATTTCTTTTAGATTGTCGAAGATGTCCAAGATTGAAAATTCTTCGTGACAGGCAATGTTAAATACTTCACCTTCAATGCCCTTTGCTTTAGTAGCCAGAAGATTTCCCTTAACCACATTGTCGATATAAGAAAAATCACGGGATTGTTTTCCGTCCCAGTGAATTTCCGGACTGACTCCGCGAAGCAGGCAATCGATAAAAATAGCGCAAACTGACGGTTTCAAGACCATAAAGCCGGGTAAAAATCTTACAATAATATTCCCCCATAATTTTGGAAGCAGCGTAAGGTGATTGGGGTTTTGGTAAATCATCTTCGTGGCACGGAAATTTATCTGTATCCCCGTAAACGGACGAGGAAGAGGTTGAAATCACCCGCTTCACTTTGGCGTCACGAGCTGCGAGAAGGACATTCAGTGTACCGGTCACATTAACATCATTGGTTTCAACCGGATCATCCACAGAACGAAGAACGGCCCGGAGGGCAGCAATATGGAAAACGTAATCTACACCTTGCATCGCCTGATGAAGGGCTTCTTTATCGCGCAAATCTCCGTGGATAAATTCAATTTTGGATTCGACCTGTGCGAGGTTTTCTTTTTTTCCGGTCGAAAGATTATCAAAAACACGTACTTGATCACCTTGAGCGACCAAGGCATCCACTAAATTAGACCCGATAAAACCGGCTCCACCAGTGACTAAACAACGTGACATGTATCTGATTCTCCTTTAATTAAAATGAAATTGAGTTACAAAAAGTTGCTTAAGATACGGGAAGTTACAAAAAGCTGTTTATTCTTCGGTCTGTTCTTCTTCAATCTCTACTTCAGTCTGTTGTTTTTGATCTTTCTTTAAAACTTTACTCTCCCACCATTGATTGAGCTGCTGTTCTTTCTTTTCAAGAACGGGACCGAGCTTTCTGACCTGAGTAATTGTCTTGGCCTTAAGATCGTTCATCTTTTCGAGAAATGTCTTATTCACATTCTCTTCAGATTCCTGATCGTAAGAATAATAATAGTAGCGATAATCAGCAGATTGGAATTCAACATTTGTTAACACGTAACCCAGCATCTTAATGCCGGCTTGTTTAAATAATATATTGGCGTGCGCGATCACGCTTTTCGGCGTTTTTCCGCTTTGAATCACCATGAGCAGACCGTCTGTATCACGGCCCAAAATTCCGGCATCGGCCACTGCCATAATCGGCGGTGAATCCACGATTACATAATCAAAGCGGTTTCGGAGTTCGGCAATCAAGGTCCTGAATTTCTGGGAACCCAAAAGACCGGACGGATTGTTGGTTAATTCACCGCACGGAATAATAACCAAGTTTTCCACTGAATTGCGGACCATCGCTTGTTTTACGGCAAGGCCGTTGCTGAGATAATTCGAAAGTCCCGGAAGATCTTTTTTAAGACCCAGATATTCACCGACTCTTCCCCTTCTCAAATCAGCGTCTACCAAAGCGACTTTTGCATTTCCCATTTCGGTAAGGGCGAGCGCCAAATTAGTGGCTGTAACGGTTTTTCCTTCATTGTGGACCGCACTCGACACCAAAATGACTTTTGCGCCTTCTTTGTCGAGCTGAGTTTTCAAGTTGTGGCTTAACATTCTGTACTGTTCTGTCAAAACGGAAGTCGGATAATGATAGGTCACGATCCGGGTGTCCGGTTTCGCATTTTTCGCAACCGGAATTCCGCGGTCCCAGCTGACTATAGACTCTTCAACACCTTCAGGAATTTCAAAGCTAGGGTTTCTTTTTTCAGAAATATTATTCTGCTTGTCCCTTCCCTGTTGGATTTTTTCAAGTGCTTTGGAAAATTTGCTCATTTTTTCTTTCCTCTCTAAAACGAAGTTCGTCTATCGCTTCATCAATCATGGAAGCAGAAATGGACAGCCGGTCCGCGACAAAACCGATGAACAGTGCATGATCACATAATTTGTTCACGAGGCGCGGCAAGCCATGCGAAAATTGATAAATGATTTCAAACGTATTGGGCTCAAAAAGCGCGTTTAGGTCGCGCCCATTCGATTTTGCATGATTGAGCCGGTGCAAAACATATTGCTTTGTTTCTTCCATGCTTAAAGGTCCAAGATGATAATGAATCGAAATTCTCTGGCGAAATTGCTCAAGCCGGTTCATTTCCAGCTTCCTTCTCAACTCGGGCTGGCCAATCAATATAATTTGGAGCAGCTTGTCTTTTTCGGTTTCCAAATTCGACAACATTCTGACTTCCTCAAGACATTGAGGGCTCAAATTTTGGGCCTCATCAATTAAAAGAACGATATCCTGATTTTGACGTGCTTGGTCGATTAAAAAATTATTTAACTGAACCAGCAGCCGGTCTTTGGAGCCGGGCTGATAAGCAACGCCCAAATCTTCTAGGATAAGAGTAATAATTCCCTTGGGAGTCAGAAATGTATTCGTAATGACAGCGCTTCGAATATCACTTCCCAGCTTTCTTAGGAGTGTCCGAGAAACGGTCGTCTTACCGGAACCAATTTCTCCCGTAACTACCACAAAACCTTTGCGCTGCTTGATCGCATAAACCAGTGCATCAAGAGCGGTTTTATGTTTTTCCGAAGGGAAAAAGAATGCTGAGTCAGGGGTTTGATTAAAGGGAGCTTCCCTGAATCCGTAAAAGTTGTTATACACTTCCCGCTCTCCTCAAACTTTCCTGAATCATCAACTCTTCAGGGTTGATAGGTGGAATCGAACCGAAAATCGGAAATTCAAGAAGATTGCGGGCTTCATCCAGTGTCCGAATGGATGTATTGCTCAATTCCAACAGCCAAACAACCGCTCCGCCGATAAGCAGACCCACAACAAAACCGCCCAGAACAACCAGAATTTTTCTGGGCTTAACCGCCTCTAAAGGTAAACGGGCAGGTTCTAAAATTCTGAATTTGGGACCTTTTTCTGAATTTTCAAGCGTCTCAGAAATTTTTGCCGTTTCCAACCGTTGGAGCAAGGATTCATAGATATTTGCATTGACCATATAATCGCGCTGTAATTTGGACAGCTGCTGCTCTTGGCGAGGAACGCTGGAAACCAACTTGGCATATTCTTCCGGAGCAATATCAACGCCTTCATCTTTTGCGCGTTTCATTTGATCGTCGCGTTGGTGCTCCAAAATTTTGATTTGATTTCGAACCTGCTGAACCCGGGGATGTTCCTCCGTATTGTCAACCAAAAGATTGTTGAACTCCATTTTTAAGTTGACCAATTGAGCATTCATTTGGGTAGCCACCGGAAGCGTTGAGGCGTAAAGTTCTCTGAATTTTCTGAGATCTTCCTCTGATTTTTCAAGCTTGGTTCGGTAAGTGGAAAGCTGTTCTTCGATGAAGCGAATCGCGCTTGAAGCTTCGATTTTTTGAGAAGTTAAAGTACCGGTCACAATGATATCGGAAAGCGTCTGAACGATATTTTGTGCCTCTCCGGGACTCGGACCTTCAAAACTGATGGCAATAATTTGAGATCCGCCTATTTTAATATTAATGTGGTCTCTCAACTTTTTGATCAGGCGTTCATAATCCAGCGGATTCTTAACGTCCTTGTTCAATTTCAATTGTTCAACCAGAAGCGTTAACCGCTGCCACGACAAAAGTTCTTCGCGGAATGTTCTCATGCGGGCTCCAATGGAAGGCGCAATGGCCAACCCTGAAATCAAAGGATTCAGAATTTCCTCATCCTGAACCAAAACAGCGGTCTCAGCCCGATAAATTTTAGTCATAAAAAAGGTGCTGATGGTCGCTAGGGTCAGACAGATGGCGACAACCCAAGCAAAAACCAGCTTGTGTCTCAGCATCATGTAATAATATTCGCGAAGCCTTAAGGTTTGAGTGACACTGTTAAAGTTCATAGTTAAAATTTTTTCTCCTGTAGGGGCTCCATTTAGGGAGCCCGACATTAGGGCGTGATTCATCACGCCCCTACAATTTTTTAATAAACGCCGCCCGGCTCGACCATATTCCACAGATTCAAAACCGCGCGAGTCACGATCCGGCCAGCAGCAATGATTAACGGCCAGAAATAAATCATACGGCAATACGACTTTTGCATAAAAGATCGGTTCAACATTATTTATTATTTCCTCCACCACGAAATAGGCCATTCCCAGTTCCGCCCCAGGTCAGCTGATAAACTGCTGCGGACTGAAAGAGAGGGCCGACCAAACGAGAAAATCCATTAACGAATTTATCAAAATAACGCTGATGAACAACAATGGTATCGCCCGGCTGAAGAATAAAATCTTCTGCAGATTGTCCTTTATTGAGAAGTTTGTCCAAATCCACTTTCTTTTTGGCAGATTTGCCGTCTTTGGCATATTCTGACGGTCTAATAATGTAAACATTCTTTAAAGAACCATCCATTCTGGGTAAACCGGCAGCAACCACTACTTCTTTAACCGTAATATGGTCACCTTTCATGGCATATTTTCCTGGAGCATTCACAAAACCAAAGACGTAGACAGCTTTACTTCGGTACTCGGAAATCATAACGGCAACTTCTGGATACCTGACAAACCGGGTTAAACGCTTTGTGATTTCTGCCTTCAGTTCTTCCTTAGTTTTTCCAGCAGCAGGAATATCACCTACAAAGTTATATTGAATATTGCCATCTGGATCTACCACGTAACGACCGGAAAAATCGGGTTGATTCCGCACAATGATCGTTACAACGTCATCCACTCCAAGTGTGTAATCAGATCCTTCTCCGATGACTTCCAGGTATGGCGAATAACGTGAATAAGGCGAAACCTCGGAAGCAAAATAAGGGTCCATATTGGATTGTGGACCAGGTACTCCTGTTGAAGGATAAGGTGATTGTCCATACTGCTGCTGAACGGCTCCCTGACTGGATTGAGGAGCCTGCATAAAACTTGAATAGGGCGGAAATTGAGGATCATAATTAGCCCCGTTGTATGAAACAGGCACTACAGAAGTCTGACCATTCTGGACTTGAGAAGGCGTTGCGTTCTGATCTTGATTACCGCGGTAAAGAAGAGGTGCTGCAAATGCAATTTGATTTGCCGTCAAAAAAGATAAAATCAATAGGAAAGACAAAATTCGAAACATAAATTTCATTACGTGGTTCCTCACTTTCGAGCGATTAGAGCTCATATACGGTACTCACAAATCTCTGGATATCCGCGAAATCATCCTCGGAATAAAATCTCCACCCTTTCCAATCCCGTTTGGGTTTTCTGATTTTTCCAGACTTCTCCCAGCGGATCAGAGTCTTGGTGGTTACGCCAATTCGACCTGCAACATCGGTAACGGTTAAACGGCCATTCACGATTTAAATCCTCCTGTTAATTTATTATCGTTATACATAATTTTCAGTAATTTCCCAATATGTCTGGGAAGGTCCTAGTTTGTGCACGTATCATGCCAATCAAGGATTAGCGCTAAATTAATTAACCAACACATCAGAACCATATATGAATAAAAGCTTTGTAAATATAAAAAACATTGGATTTTGGTACAAAAAAGTCTATAGATTTAAGCTTAAATCTGTTAAAGAATTTAAACATAAAACTCTAATTTGACATAACATATTTAATCTAAATGACTTAAGTATGTTCAAAAAAATCATCAAATCTAGACATTTCAACTAGGACATTAAAGAGAAAGTGCAAGTTGTTAGACATTTGTCCCAAAAACAGTTAAAAATCCTCCTTAGGCTATTTGCAAAGTCCGAGTTCGAATGTTAGTCTTTTTAAAGCTTAAAAGGGCGCAGTGAACCTTCTAACAAGGATGTTCAAGTGGCCAATCAAGAACTCTCGAAGGAACGCGTTGAGTTCGCAACCAAAAAAGAACACTTCGAGGAAGCTTTTAAATTAGTCTACCGAGAATATCTAAAAAAGGGTTATTGCTCAGCTAATCCCTCCAATATGAGAATAACTTTTCATAGCGCACTTTCTGATACCGCCACCTTCTGTCTCTGGCGTCAAAACACACTCCTGGCAACAGCTTCATTAGTAATAGACTCACCGGCCGGTTTACCGATTGAAACCACCTACCCGGCTGAAATTAAGGAGCTTCGGCAAAAAGGAAGAAAACTCTCCGAAGTTTCCCTTTTAGCCTTAAATTCGGATTTAATCAGCAAAGGAATCAAACCACTTTATTTTGCGGAACGTTTAAGGCGTCTTTATCATCTATTTAAACCTATTTTCTGGTACGCCAGAAAAGCGACGAGCGCAACTGATTTATGCATTGCCATGAACCCCATCCATAAAATGCTCTATTCTTCGCTTTATTTTGAACAGTTTGGCGAAGAGCGCGTGTATGAATCGGTTAACCAAAATCCATCCATCGCGATGAGATTGAACTTTGATAAGATTGAAGAACGTTCTAAACATAAAACCCCCGGTCTTTATAAACTTTTTTTAGGCAATCCTTTAGAAATCCCGAAAATTACGAATGTATTTCGTTGGAATCTTGCCGATTTCAGTTACTTTTTTACTGAAAACAGCGACGCCTTGGTAAAAGCAAAACCGGAACAAATTGAGCATCTAGCCAAAGCATATCCTGAACTTCCAATTCAACAAATGGCATCCGGTTCATATTCTCAAAATCATGGACAATTCATACTCAGAAAATGCAGCTGAGTCTCTCGGGGGTCCGTCATTCCGCATACCTCCGTCCTTAAAAGCGAAATACCAGCATGGAAATTCTCCTCTCAAAGTCACAAAAGTACGCAATTTATCAAGAGGCGGGCTTTGCATCGAAGACGGTGTTTCGCACACGGTAGGAACCTCCCTTCGGATTTTTTTGAAGATTAGAGACAAAAAAATGGAAGTGCAGGGTGAAGTGATCTGGAATATACAGGAGAAAGAATCATTGTTTGTTTATGGAATCAAATTTACGTTCTTAAGTCACGAAGCTCAAGAATGGTTCAATACGTTTGTCATGGATTGGGCCGCTGAACATCTTGCCGAAAACCTCGATTTTTCATCGCTCACCACTCCTACACAGGCGGAACGAAGAATGTTTGCACGGCTTAAGATTCCGCTCCGAGTGGAGGTGGGATATAATCCGGACACAATTTTGATTCAAACCCACATTTACGATATTTCGGAAGGCGGGCTTTGCCTGATTTCCAATTTGGAATTGAAAAAGGACCAAGATGTCTATCTCAAACTATGGTTTGATGAACGAAAATTTGTTTTACTGACGGGTAATATTAAATACTGTGCAAAAAAAACGATTGAGAAAAGACAAGTTAATTTTCACGGCGTTGAATTTCATCAAATCGAAAGCGTTAAGGAAGTCGCGCGATTTTTAGAGGCAAAACGCTCAGAGCTGGATATGATTGAACTCACTCTGGATGAAATTATTTCACAAACAGATTTTCCGAAACTTCCTTAATGTCATTCCATTCATTGTCATCCCCGAATGACAATCTTTCTATTTCCGCGCTAGAGAATTCCTAATTATTTCTGTCTTATTTAAGAATAGAGCCCGTCCCGCATCGAAGTGTTTATTCTCCATCGGAAGCTTCTCAAACTCCGCATTCAGTTTATTCAGCCGAATCATATCAAGAGGATGGGACTGTAAATAATCATAAAGATAAGCGCGATAAGGGGAACTCGGATCGTTCATCCGGTAAAGCGGATTAATCAAACCTTGCGGATCGTATCCGCTACGGAAAAGATAGTTCAGCGCTCTTTTATCCGCATCCTCAGCGCGCGCCAAAAGTGATTTTTCACCAAATGTAGCGGCGTCTACCAAAGCCAAACCGATGACCGAAAGTGCCCCAATAGCCCCAAAGGCAGGCGCAACATAACTTCCTGTCTTCAATAATAATTCAAATGATTTTTTTAACCGTGAGAGTCTTGGATCCTTGTATTGGAGGGCGGCTATCTCGTAAGCCAAAACTCCGGCGAGTTCAATTTCGCTTTGCAAAAATTGAAAAAAACCGGTTGTCACATAAACATAACCGCCGGGCGCAAAGGTTGCATAAACCCGATCATCTTCTAAAATAATAAACCGGTAAGCCAGCTCTTTACGATCGACGTTGGAAATAATTTTATCGCCAACGCTCTGAACATAATCATTTAAGGTCTGCTCTTGATAAACCGGCACCGTCTGTAAAATTTGCCGGTGAATTGCGGCTCCAAGTTCCGTTTCAAGAGAAGACGCCGAACCGTTCACGACTTGTTGATTTCTGGCACATCCTGAAATCAACACGCCGATAAGCAAAAGCACTGATAATTTCTTCTGCATGGAACCTGATCTCATAGTGAATGGATCGACATTTATTAAAAATATTATAGTGCGACCGGCGAAATTTCGGAAGATTTATCTGGAGTGCAGGTGCAGCGCAGGAGGCGACACTCCTGAGTCGCCCCTGCACAGTACTTGATTAAAAAATCAAGTACGCCCGGAGGGATTTGGCCGCTTCGCTTCGCTCCGGGTCGGCCACTCGCTTCAAATCCTTGCTTGCTCTGCCGTACACAATTTCCTTAATTGTGACGGCAGAGCACTTTTTTCATTAGGAAAAAGTGCGCCCGATAGGACTTGAACCTACAACCCTCTGATCCGAAGTCAGATGCTCTATCCAATTGAGCTACGGGCGCTAAACTACATTAAATTATTCTCTCAATCTATCGAGGTTTCGCGCCAGCCCTCCGTGCTTTTCGGAGGGCGGGCTGCAGCGATCTGAAAATAATTTTTGATTAATCGAGATTAGCGCTAGTCTTGACTTCCCGTATACCTATCTAGATCAGTACGGGCGCTAATGACCTTAATGACTTCTTTGAATATCTATTGAAGTTTGCGCCAGTTCCAATGTTGTTATCGGGGTGGGCGTGTTTCCAAAACCAAAGCCATTGCGCCAAGGTCGCCTACATATTTTCCCAATTTAGAACAAATAATTTCGCATGACTTCAGGGCCATGGGCCAGGCTTCACGCTTAACTGCCGCCATCATTGGAGACCAGAAATGATGTGTCTGCTCCATGACACCACCGCCCAAAATGATGCGTTTTGGATTTAAAAGATTGATCAGATTGGCCAAGGCAATTCCCAAATATTCAGCCGCTTGCGTTCTTGCTTCAATTGCCAGTGAATCTCCTTTTTTGGCAGCTTCAGCAACCCGTTGACCTGTAATTTGATTTGGATCTGCATTCTTAAAAAAACGAGACCTGGCACCCCTTTTTAAAGCTTGTTTCACATAAACTGCTACGGCAGTCCCGCTGCTGTAGGCTTCCAGACATCCCTTTTTCCCACAGGGGCATTTGCGCCCGTCGCGCACCATGGTCATATGCCCTACTTCACCGGCAGTCCCTTTTTCACCCCGAAGCAAATAACCATTCGCGACAATGCCCGAACCAATCCCCGTGCTAACTGTAATATAAATAAAATTATGGATCCGGCGGCCGGAACCGAAAAAAAATTCACCTAACGCGGCGGCATTGGCATCGTTTTCAACGCAAATGGGTAAATTCAATTTTTGATTTAAAATTTTCCGGAGAGAAATTCCTTCCCATGAAGGCAGATTGGGAGATTTTTGAATAACCTGAGTTTTGGGGTCAATGGCTCCCGGCACTCCAACACCAACGCCCAGAATGTCCTGTCTCTTAATCTTATGTTCGCTTAAGAGAGCGTTAAACGAGGTTCTAATTTTTTCGACGGACTGCTTTACTTTTTTGCCTTCTTCAGAAGAAAACACCGTCCGGCCGACAATGGTCCCGGTCCTGGTTCCAATACTGACGGCGATTTTGGTGCCGCCGATATCAACGCCTGCAATCCATTTTTTCATGAGCAGATGATTGGATTATAAAAATTTGTGGCCAGGGACGGAATTGAACCGCCGACACAAGGATTTTCAGTCCTCTGCTCTACCGACTGAGCTACCTGGCCATCATAATGAAGCCGACTACCCGCCAAGCTTTATGGTGGAAACTACCTGGCCGTGTTGTTTCGAAGATGATAAAGGTAATGACCAAGAAAGCCATGATACGGATTCCCGATCATCTGTCAATCCAAAATCATGACTATGAACGTTCGGCGAGAGCCTGCTGAATTAACTGCTCAAAAGCAGCAAAAGATTGTGCTCCGGAGATGGGTCTGCCATTGATGAAAAAGGTTGGAGTTCCCATGACACCTGTGCGGACACCTTCGTTAAAATCTGCTTCAATTTTAGATGCGTATTTTTCTTCATCAAGACATTGCGTAAAAGCTTCGAGATTAAGACCTTGTTGCGCTGCATAAGCAACTAAATCGACACGCTTCAGGGCCCTTTGATTTTGAAAAAGCGTGTTTCTGTACTCCCAAAACTTACCTTGCTCGTTGGCGCACATAACGGCCAGATGAGCCGTGTAAGCGTGGGGGTGCATCACAAGCGGAAAACTTTTAAAAACTAGACTTACTTCTTTCGGATGAGTCTGGAGCACCTGTTGAAGCACCGGCTGCACTTGACCACAAAAATGGCACTCAAAGTCAGTAAATTCGACGATCTTAACGGGTGCATTCACATCCCCAAATAGGGGGCTATTTTCAACCGCCGGCAAAACGGGCGCTGACTCCTTTAATTCCTTGCTCGCACAGGCATTTGAATTTAAAAACAAGAACACACAAAAAGCTAAAACAAATAACTGATTCCAGCGGTTGGATTTCATTTTTGCAATCTCTGATCTAAACTGAATAAAGAGGATGAAAAAATACTTAAACATAGGGCCATCAAAAGCAGGCCAGAATCTAAAAGAAGTGCTTGTTTAGGAGCCAGTGAAATACCCGCTCCAAAACATCCGCATTCTGTGATAGATAATTTCAAGACGATACTTCTCGTCAACAAGGTAACGAATACTGCCGAGAAAAGTCCCAATAAAACAGCGCTTAAGCGAGTTAAAAAACCGGTGAACAGAAATGTGCCGAGAATAAGTTCCAACCACGGCAGAAAAAAAGCAACGGGCCGGACGAACTGCGGATTTAAAAATTGATAACCTTCAATAACAGCCGTAAAATTTTCCAGGGGGGCGATCAATTTGCTGAATCCGGAATAAACAAAAACTGCCCCTAAAATTAACCTCATGATCAACAATAGAAGCGCCCTATGAGAGCGACGGAACGGATTTATGGTTCTTTTTGAGTTCTTCAATAATGATGCCCGGTCCTTTTTCTTTTAATTGAACGGAGCCAATCAGCATTTGCCCATTAATGAAAATGGTCGGGGTGGACTGAACCCCTTGTTTGGAACCCATTGAATACTCTTTCTGGATCTGGGTTAATGTTTCCGGATTTCGGATGCAGGATTCAAATTGCTGGGTATCCAAACCAAGTTCCTGCACCATTCCGGCAAAAAAGGACAACGGATCAAGGGAGCTTGACCAGATTTCCTGTTTTTCAAATAGGCGATCATGAAATTCCCAAAATTTATTTTGTTCCGCCGCGCATTGAGCAAAAGTCGCGGCCGTTAAAGCCCACTTATGCGGACGTTGAAGCGGATAATGGCGAAACTCGACGTTCACAGAATCTACAAATCGATTTCTCAATTCTTCAAGCGGTGCCTCTGCAATTTTACATGCCGGACATTGAAAATCACTGTAAATAACAATGTGCACGGGAGCATCTTTGTGCCCTTTAACTTTTAAATTTTCAGGAGCTTGAGTCAATAAAACGGTTCCCCGTACATGCCTGACCGACACAACAAGGATAATGAGAACGAAAATTAATCCGCTGCCGGTGAAAACATGTCGTTTGTTCATCAGTTTAAATTACGCTATCATCCGGAACAACGGTATCTTTCGGAATGATAACGACTCCTTCCCGGATATAATAATTGTTGCCATTTTCTTCCGTCACCTGCTTTACATTTTTAATGGTTACGCCGCGTCCAATCCTTGCATTTTTATCAATGATGGCGTTTTCAATCACGGAACCTTCACCGATTCCAAGCGGGACTTGGTTCGACGTCGGGGACTCAAATTCAAAATGGTCCATTCCCATAATCACGGACCGGTTGATGGTTGCGCGCTTATGAATGACCGAGCGCAATCCGATGATGGAATTTTCAATATGTGCCTCCCTCAAAACGCAGCCTTCGGAAATTAAAGAATTATCAATTTTAGAAGACAAAATTTGTGAAGGCGGCAAAAACCTGGGATGCGTAAATATATTTCCCTTGGGAGAATGAAAACGAAACTTCGGATACTGCCCGGTCAATTCCAGATTCGCCTGATAAAAACTTTGAATGGTTCCAATGTCCCGCCAATAACCGTCAAACCAATATCCATAACTCTTACATTCTTTGATTGCCCGGGGAATCAGTTCTTTGCCAAAATCAGCTTCATTTCCCTTTAACAATTCGATTAGAACGGACGCTTTAAAAACGTAAACGCCCATGGATGCATAATATTGACTGTTCTGATGGGATTCCAAATCTTTGCGTTCTTCCTGGGTCACCGGTTTTTCCCGGAAATCTGTAATTTTACCGTCTTTTTCCATTTTAAGAATACCGAACTCATGAGCTGTGTTTTCCGAAACTAAAATCGTGGAAATCGTAACATCGGCGTTCTTTTCCCGATGAAAATTTAAAATTTCACGATAATCCATCCGGTATAGATGATCTCCAGATAAAATCAGAACATCGTCGTCTGAACGCAAATGATAATGCGTCATATGGCAGCGTACGGCATCGGCCGTCCCTTGAAACCATCTGGCATTTACGGACGTTTGTTCGGCAGCAAGTAAAATAACAGAGGACCGGCTGAAATAGTCAAATTTATACGTATTATGAATGTGGTTGTTAAGGGAAGCGGAATTAAACTGAGTTAAAACAAAAATGCGGTTAATCCCGGAATGTAGAGAATTGCTGATGGGGATATCAACTAATCGATATTTACCACCGATCGGAACTGCGGGCTTTGAGCGGTAAAGAGTCAACGGGAATAGGCGTCTGCCCTGACCCCCGCCCAAAATAATCGCAACGACACTCATCAAGTAAGCTCATCAGTTGTAATCACAAATTTATTATACAATAAATTTGGTCATTCGTGTCATCCTGAAACCCGAAGGGCTGAAGGATCCCAGATCGGGATTCTTCGCTACGCTCAGAATGACAAAGCATTTAGGCTTTTTTCAAAATCGGAAGGCCTGTTTTAGAATTTTCACCAACCGCATATCCCAGAGGCAGACTTTCAATGGCACCCTGTTTTATGTCACCTGCAAAAAAGAAAATCTTTTGCTTCCTGCCACCACGCAAGATTACTTCTCTCTCATGAAGATAAAATGTTCTCCCGCTTTTCTTACTGATTGCGCTATAGGCCATCGTCCTACTCCTTTCGTTTTTGAAAAAAAGTTTTAAGCAATAAGTCTTAATACAAGTGCCGGCCGCCGTCTACCCGAATATGCTCACCCGTTACAAAATCGGTTTCAATCAAAAAAAGGACGGCTTTTGCAATTTCATCGGCGCCACCCCATCTTTTGAGCGGTGTGGCTTTAATCACTTCCTGCTGTTCTTTTTTGGTCATCCCCGTTACCGCAAGAATAGGACCGGGAGCAATTGAATTGACAAGTATCTCAGGCGCCAATTCCAACGCCAAAACTTCTGTCAATGCGTTAACGCCTGCTTTGGCTGTATAATAAGGAACCAAATTTTTATATCTTGGGCGGTGGCTCGTACAAGTCCAATCCGAAAAATTAATAATCCGGCCACCCTGTTTTTTCTGCATTAACTCAGCAGCTTTAAGTGAGAGCCAGTAAACATGTTTTAAATTCGTCGCCACCCCGTAATCCCAATCCTCCAAGCTTAGCTTTTTTAGGGGCTTTGACCTATAGGTCGACGCCATATTAATTAAGATATCCAGGCGCCCGAAAGCACGTTTTACCTTAGGAATAATATCGACAAGATCCCGTTTAAGTGTAAGGTCGGCTTTTAGAAGAAGAACTTTACAGCCCTTTGACCTGGCATATTGGGCTGATTTAAGGGCGCTTTGTTGAGAGTGATTATAGGTTAAAACGAGGTAGGAACCGTGATCTGCCAGAGCTCGGGCCACTGCTTGACCAATTCGGGCACCCCCTGTAAGCAGTGCTACTTTTTCTGTGAGTTCCATTCTTATAGTAAGTTAAGATATATTCGTTAAAGTTTTTGTAGAATCTACTTTTATTTGATTTGAATCACATTGTCTACTCAACCACTGTGCGCTGAAGCGCACAGGTTGTGGCGTCGGCTGAAAGTCGACTTAAGTTCTCTCAATCGTAAACTCTTCATCCTCATCTTCATGGTGGTGTTCAATATAGTCCTTGATCATTTGTTCATTCACCACTCCGGTCGAGACACAGAAATAACCCCGAGCCCAGATGTGTTTGCC
>ORMF010223704.1_pt1 | contig 15919 bp, 8 predicted proteins | sample 1779871 | NCBI WGS metagenome assembly ORMF01 (sample SAMEA104232316, study PRJEB22302) | groundwater metagenome | biome: forest; feature: aquifer; material: groundwater | place: USA | collected 2011-08-07 | depth 5.4 m
AGTCGCCCTCTGCGTCCGAGACCGCGGTAACCTGTCCCACGAGCAGCGCGGGACTCGTTGCGGTGACGGTCACGCCTGGAAGCACGGCGCCGCTTTGATCCGTAACGCGCCCTACGACGCTGGCGTCTGTGGTCTGGCCGAGTGCCCGGGATGGCACGATCGCCACCATCACGAGCAGGAAGAACGTTAGGCCTTTCGCGAAACGGGAGCCGAACATGCTCGAGTTGACGTACATACCGTAGCCTCCCTCACCTCAAACGCAAGAAACCGATAAGTGTATAGGGGCCTGTATATAGCGACGGACAGCCCTTGTCAAACGCTTAAGGCGGGCATGTCAACGCGAAAGGCGGGCATTACCTACTTTCTCTTCACAAACTTGTGGCCCTCGCCGCCGATATAGACGTTGCCCTTCGAGTCCGCGGTCCCGGCCTCCGAGAACGGGACCTCAAAATGAAGGGCGACTACGCCGGTCCTGGCGCTGCCCATTCTCACGCCGGTCGTGAAACCGGGATTGCGCGGCACCTTCGGATCCTCACCAGGCCAATCGGTCCAGGTCATGGCCCGACCGGACTCGGAATCTATCACCATGAGGGTGTCGTCCTTGAGGATGGAGAGCCCACTCGGTCGGCCGAACTGTTTCCATTCACCGACGAAATTCATGTTCTTGTCGAAGATCTGCAGTCGATTGTTCTGTCGGTCGGCAACAAACAGCCGTCCTTGTGAATCGTAGGCCAGCTGGTGCGGTCCCCGGAACTCGCCTGGCCCGCGCCCGGGCTTTCCGTAATCGCGGATGAACTTGCCATCGCGCGAAAACCGTACGAGCCGGTCCCCCACCTCCTGATTCTCCGTTCGAGGGATATGCCCATCGGCAATGATGATGTCGCCGTTGGGGGCTTCGATGCAGGCAGTGGGCGAAACGAAGGTGTCGGGCCCTACTCGTGACACTCCGGCCTGCCCCAATGTCATGAGCACCTTGCCATCCTGATTGAACTTGAAGAATTGGAAGGACCTCGAATCCCCTGCCCACAGATTTCCAGCCCGGTCCATGCAGAACCCGTGAGACTGCGCGAACATCTTGTCGCCGAAACTCTTGAGGATTCTTCCGCTGGGGTCGAACTTGATGATCGGAGGGTCCGATCGGTGCAACAGCCAGATGTTGTCGTCGGCATCTGGAAACATCCCGATCGCCAACGTCAACTTCATGCCTTGCGGAAGTTGTGGCCAGTTACTGTCTTTCTGGTACGGTGAGTCGCTCGCCTTCGACCCACTCTGGGCATGCGTGACCGCACAAATGGCCAGCACTGCGAGCCCCGCGAGTCGAAGCGAAAATCCAGAGCCTCTGAAAGCTCGCATCACAACCTCCTGATTGCGCCGACCGGAGCGTCTCACGTTATGGGACACCACAGGGCTATCTTGGCGATTGTCCCTTGACCGCAAATTTCCGAACAGTGTTCCCATTGGCGGCGTAGAAGTTGCCTTTCGAATCCGCCGCCATGTGGTGGGCCCCCACATACCCATCCGCTTTTCCCACTGAGCCCACAACCGCCAGGGTCTTCCGATTGAGTATGACGACCTGGGGGTTCACGCCAATTCCTCCGACATACAGGAATTCCTGCTGCGGGCCCTGGGAGAATGCCAGAGAACATGTGGTGCGATCTTCCTTGATCTCGCTTCTTCGAACGAACGTCTGCGTGACGTACTTCCCATCAACCGTGAACACTTGAAGGCGCTTGTACTCGCGATCGGCCACATACACCAACCCGTCGTTCGACACCAGGATGGCGTGCACAATGGCGAATTGTGGAGGGCCCTGAGTCCCGTCGTCCGGGACCGTTGGAATCACAATGTCGCCCTGCGGCCCCGTATCCAGCGGCTTATTGCCAAACGCGCCCCACATACGCTTGAACGCCCCCGTTTGCGCGTTCAACACGATGACACGATGATTGCCGTATCCGTCGGCGACGAAGATTTCGTTCGTCTTCGGGTATACCCACGTACTTGCCGGTTGTTTCAGGTTGGTCGTGTCGTTGTTCCCAGCGCTCTTGTCGCTCCGGCCGATTTGCATGACCAACTTGCCGTTCTTCGTGAACTTCAGGAGCTGGTCATCCGATACCCGCTTCAGCCCACGATCCTTCCTTGCTGGATAGTTGTTTCCTCCGATCCAGATGCTGCCCTTCGGATCGACATAGATGCCATGTTCGCGCTCGGGCCATTCGTATCCGGCTCCCGGCCCACCCCACGCCTGAATGAAATTGCCCCCCGCGTCGAACTCCAAGACGGGAGGTGCCGCCATGGGCATATCTGCATCCGACAGCGTCCGCGGGCGATGCAGGACCCACACGTGACCCTGCTCGTCCACCGCGACGCTCGACACATTCCCAAGTTTCCACTTTGCCGGCAGCTTCAGCCAATTGGGCTCTAACTGGAACGTGGGCGCTCCACCTTGGGGAGCCTGGGCTGCCGCCGTCGGCCCGAAGAGATGTTGGCCTGTCCCTACAACGATGACCAATGCCAGAACACTACTGGCGAGAAGCTTGCGCTCGAAGCCGACCGCGAGTAACCGCTGCATGATGCCTCTCAGGTTTTAGAGTTGATACGTTTGATTGCCTGACTACTCCTTGGCGCCCAATTTACGAAGAAGAGCCTCGGTCTCCCTTGTGCGGACAGCGGCCGCATCGTTCGCACGCAGGTTAAGGACGAAACCGCCTCTCTTCGCCATCTGGCTGTTTGTGGTCACCATCGCCAACGGTGTTTGTCCCTTCTCATTCATCGCATCGAGTGTCGCGTGCCGCTCGACCAAGAACGGAATGATCCGGTTGGCTCTCTTGAAAGCTGCAATGTGCAACGCGGTATCGCCCACGTCGTCGACCGCATTGACGTCGACTCCCAACTCGACCGCCACTTTTGCGGCCTCGAGGGCAAGTCGCTCCCGCTCGTCGGCGTCGGAGCTGATCGGTCGAGTCCCCCCAAAGCGTTCTTCCTCCTGACGCACTGCGGCCATCAGCGGAGTCGTACCATCGGTCAGCGTCAAGGACAGATCGGCGCCGCTGCCCGCCAGGATGCGCATCAGGTCAGCCTGGGCGTATTTGGCGGCCAGCAGAAACGGAGTCGCGCCAATCAGGACCTTGTCGAATGCGAAATCCCTGGTGTTGCGCCTGCTTGGAGTTCCGTTCATCAGCCGGGCGTTCGGATTCGCACGATGTGCCAGGAGCGTCTTTGCGAGGGCGAGATCGCCCCTCAAAACGGCGGCGTGCAAGGCCGTGTAGCCCCCGCCGTCAGCATTCGGGTCGGCACCATGGTCGAGCAAGAACGCTGCGAATGTCCCGTTGCCGCTGTGCGCGGCAAGCACCAGCGCACTTGTCCCGTCTGGCAAGACTTCATTGACGTTCGCTCCGGCGTCGAGTAACAGCCTGGCGGAATCAATGTCGCCCTGCCGCGCTGCAAATAGCAATGGCGTGAATCCACCCTGGTCGGCGTAGACAGCACCGTCAAGGTCGCCGTTGAATAGTGGACAGCACGTCAAGACGAACTGGCGCCTCGTCTTCGAACGAGCATGGAGGTCCGCGCCATGTGCGAGCAGTACGCGAACAACGTCAGCGTGCTGCTGCGACACCGCCCACATCAGAGCCGTCTGCTCGCGGGAGGTTTCCCTCGCATTCACGTCCGCCCCGCGCGCCAACAACAGTCCCACCGCTTCCGTATTGCCCGTCCGTGATGCAATCATGAGCGGCGTGCCTCCGGTCGGAGGGGCTGCATTCGGATTCGCGCCCGCCTTCAACAGACGCGTGATCACGGGCACGCTTCCGTTGCCACACGCGACCCACAGCGGCGTTACACCAAGATCGTTTGTCGCGTTTACGGCGGCGCCCCTTCCAACTAAGAGGTCCACCGTCTCTGGATCGCCTCGAAAAGCCGCCCAATGGAGGGCCGTGGCGCCGTCGCCCTCGCGCACATTTGCATCGGCTCCCTGCTTCAGCAAGGCCCGCACTGCGGCTTTGTCCGCGTCTTTGACCGCTTGTATTAGGCGAACATCCCGGTCGCTGGCTTCAAGGCTACCTGCCGAGAGGAGAGTGACGATGCACCAGCCACACAGTTCTTTGGCTTTGATACCCACCCTCAGTCCCTTTCGTTGCAGCCCGCCGCCTAGACCCCCGACAGTGTGTCGATATCCAGCTTGCTGTCACTATTGCCCAGTCGCTCGAGGGGAATCCCCAGCTTCTCAACCACGGTCACGAGAAGGTTCGCATGTGACGTATCGGAGGTGCTGGCATCGCCGGGGTATTTCAGATGCCGGCCCCCCTTGAGCTTGCCCGACCCTCCACCCACCAACAGCAGGGGGAGATTGTCGTGCTTATGCGCGTTGCTGTCGGAGATGCCTCCTCCGTACATGAGCGCCACGTGGTCGAGAAGGGAGCCGTCTCCATCCGGCGTGGTCCGCAGTTTCTCCAGGTAAGAAGCGAACAGCGTGGTATGGAACGTATTTACTTTGGACAGCCTCGCGATCCTCTCGGGATCGTAATCGTGGTGCGACAGAGGATGATGAGCGTCGGTGACGCCGATCTCCGGGTAGGCGCGGCCACTCAACTCGCGGCCCATCATGAACGTAATCACGCGGGTCAGGTCGCACTGATACGCCAAGACCTGCAAGTCAAACATCAACTTTGCATGATCTTCGAATACGGTCGGAATGCCCACGGGCTGCTCCACTACTGGCAGCTCAGCCAGCTTTTGCTCCTCAGCCCTCTGGATCCGACGTTCGATATCGCGCACCGCCTCCAGGTACTGGCTGAGCTTCGCACGATCGCTCGGTCCAATACTTCGCTCGAAATGAGCGACCCTTTCGGTGACCGAGTCGAGAATGCTGCGATCCCTCTGGAAACGCGCGAGCCGTGCGGTTGACTCAGTGCTGCCGCTGTCGCCAAATAGCCGTTCGAAGACGACGGCCGGATTGTTCTCCATCGGCAACGGCGTCGTCGGTGTTCGCCACGAAATCGTATTCGTGAAGATGCATGCGCCCTCGCATGAGCCCGCGTTGTCTTTCCCATCCAGGGCCAGCTCGAGCGACGCGAGTTGCGTGTGCTGTCCGAATTCCTTCGCGACCACCTGGTCCATCGAGGTCGCCAGCTCAATCCCTCGGCCACTCGGGGTCACACCTGTCAGAAACATCGTGGAGCCACCGGTATGGCTGGTGGCGGATCGCGGTCCACTCAGGCCAGTCAGCACGAGAATCTGATCGCGGAACGGCGCTAGCGGCTGCAGAATCGGCGTGAGCTCGAACGCGGTCCCGGCGTCCGTCGGCGTCCAATACTCCATGGCCATGCCGTTCGGCACGTAGACGACGCCTAGGCGTTGGACTGGACTGGCAGCCGTCTTGGCGAACGCGACAGACGCTGGAATCATCGCGTCCAGCAGCGGCAACGCCAACGTCGTGCCTAATCCACGCAAAACGGTGCGCCGCGGCAGCGACTTCTTGCTGATAATCATGGCCATAGGCTCCTTACTACTACAACGGCTCCCGCTTCCCCTCCGCCGACCTCCGCAGCCGAAACGGCGTACTCTTCACGATACCTAGAATGATGGACGACCACCGGTAGTCGGTCGACGCGGCGTCCCGCGCGATCGTGCGGACCGTCGGAAAGTCATAGTATTGCAGCGTTCGGCCAAGGGCGTACGCCAAAAGTTTCTCGACAACAGTACCAGCGAATTGTTCGCGCCGGCTCAGCAAGAGCGTCCGGAGTCCCGCCAAACCTACAAACTGAGCGCCGCTGGGAAGGGTGCCCGACGCATCGATCGCGGTGCCGTCGCTGATGGTGCGCCATCTTCCAATCGCGTCAAAATTCTCGAGCGCAAAGCCCAATGGGTCCATTGGAGCATGGCAATTGGCACAGACGGGGTTCTTCCGGTGTTGCTCCAATCGTTCCCGCACCGAGGCTGGCTTGCCGTTCTCGCCCCTGTCCCTTAGGGCGGGCACGTTGGGCGGCGGCGGCGGCGGGGGCGTGCCGAGAACATTCTCGAGCAGCCATTTGCCGCGCAACACCGGGGACGTCCGATTCGGATACGACGTCACCGTCAGGAGGCTGCCATGGCCAAGGAGTCCTCCTCGCTGCTCATTACGGCTGAACGTCACCCGCCGAAAATGGTTCCCATACACGTTCGGGATGCCGTAATGCCTCGCTAGTCGTTCGTTGACAAACGAATAGTTCGCTCGTAGGAGATCCAGGACGCTTCGATCGTCGCGTAGCTGACTCTCGATAAACAGCTCGGTCTCTCGGTGAAAGGACTGACGGAGGTTCTCATCGAAATCCGGATAAAACAGGCGGTGGTCGGGCGCCACGCTCCGAACGTCACGGAGGCGGAGCCACTGGCCGGCGAAGTTATCCACCAGCGCTTTCGATCGGGGGTCGGCAAGCAGGCGCCGCGCCTGGCGTTCTAACTCTCCCGGATCCCTCAGCTTGCCGCGACCGGCGACGTCGAGTAGCTCGTCGTCCGGAATGCTGCTCCAAAGGAAAAAGGACAATCGTGAGGCGAGCTCCAGGTCGCTGAGGCGATAGCTGCTTCCCGGCGCGACGTTTGCCGGATCGTATTCAACGCGGAAGAGAAAGTCCGGACTCGCAAGGAGTCGTTCCAGTCCGAGCTGGATGCCGGCCTCGAACCCCGCCTCTTGCCGGCCAGACGTGTAGAAGTCGAGCAAGGTTCGGAGGTCTTCCTCGGTCACAGGTCGGCGATACGCACGGCGTGCGAGTGTGGCGAGAATCTTCCGAGCGCACGGTTCCTCGTCGGCGGCGAGCGTAGGCCGGCAACCGAAAATCTTGCGGCGGCTGGGCGTGTCCCCCGGCCCGAGAACGGAGTAAGGGCCGTTGATCGCGACGGTCTCCACTGCGGGATTCCCGTCCGGCGCCTCATCCTGATTATCCGGAACTATGAAAGCAGTGGGAATCGGCTGACGTACACCCTCAGGTTCGGTCAATTTTCCGACAAACGAGACCCCAACAATCCGCAGGCCCGCGTCTGCACGAAAGCGCGTTTCCAATTCGGCATCCGCATGAAGCGCATAGTCCTCCCATTCGGCGTCGCCTACCCAGTTTCCCGCGTACGTAGCCGGCGCCGGCCGCTTCATCGTCTTGCCGCCAACGGTGAATTGCGCGACACGCGTTCCGTCCAGGCGAATGTCTAGCGGGTGGGGTTCGCCGAGCCCGCGGATATAGTCGACGTAGTTCTTCTGCAAGGTGATTTTGATCGAGTACTCGCCGCTGACTGGAAAATAGTGGCGAATCGCGATGCCGCCACGCGACCCGAACGGAAGCTGTTCGCTCGCGTGGTCGTCTTGCACCATCACCGCGGAGACCCTGTACATTTCACCGATCGGAGCACGCGGAGCGGTTCCGACGGCTAAGCGACTGAGCTTTCGTGCAGCCGATATGTAGCGGTCTAGTAGTGCCGGCGAGATTGAGAGGACATTCGCGTTGTTATCGAAGCCGTGTTCGCTGTCGGCGTCGCCGGTGGGAAGAAACTTCGCGACATCGATCTCCATCGCGAGCAAGTCGCGGATCGCGTTCTGGTATTCAGCTTGGTTAAGGCGGTGGAACGTTTCGGTCCGCCCAGGATTCGGTGCGGCGACCGCCGACCTGTCGATCTCAGTCTCGAGATACGAGGCGAGCGATTCAGAAGAGGCCTGATCCGGCCGCGGCGCGCCAGCCGGGGGCATTGCACCGGCTCGGAGCTTGCGAATTACCTTTTCCCAGACCTCTGCGCCTCTACCGACGTTCTCGATGTCCATTGTGTCGAGCGTCAGTCCTGCGGTACGTAACCGTTCGTTGTGGCAGGTGACGCAGTACTTATCGAGGACAGCGCGCGGCGATGAAGTCGACGGCGCGGTGGAGGCCGTGCGTTGCGGTGGCTCCACGGCTCGCACATACACCGCGGCTGTCATGACAATCGCCATGCAGCCGCCGAGCAGGATCAAGGAACGCTTACGTCGTGCCATCGTGCATCAAAAGTCCACCTGCGTCCCAAACTTGATCGTACGGCCACCCAGCACCGCTAGCGGTTGCCGCCATGCTGGACCATACGTATTGTTCTGACTCAGGATCGCGCTCCCATTCAACGCATTGTAGACGTCAAAGTTTCCGCCGATCTTGAGCCTTCCTATGGTGAACGCCCTGCTTACGCGGAGGTCCACCTGATACAAGCGTGCCTCGTACACTGTGCCAGGCTCAATGAGGTCTACGGGTACCGTGCCAGCGGGACCGGACGATAGCGTGCGACCCAGCTGCTGGATCCCCGCATTCGTCACCGTCTGGTTGGCAAGCAGCTGCGGCCCTGGAAGACTCTGGAAGGTCGCGCTCGCCCACATCTTCCACGGGATGGGAATCGCTGCCAGAAACTTGACGTTGGGTAGGAATGGCGGGTTGACTTCGCAGAATCGGAGCTGCTGAGGAGAATCGACTGCGAAGCATCGATTCGTCTTCGTACGACCCATGTTGAGTCCCCCCTGTACGGTCGCTCCGCGCGCAAGTCTCGCACTCATGCCAACATCAAACCCATCGTACACCTCCGCCTGCTCGCCGAAATCTTCCGCGAACGTGACGAGATTGTTCACCTGGCCAACCTTCGACGGGTTGAGATCGTAGAGCCCGCAGATCTGATTGCCACCGCCGCCGGGCAGATTCGCATTCAGCGGCGCAGTGACACAGTACTGATCGTAATCCGATGGAGTGACCGCGAGGTTGTCCGTCACCGTGAAGTTGCCAAACGAGCGCCGAAAATAGCTCGCATTGACAGACACACTCCGGAATATCTCGTGTTGAAGGCCGGTGGAGATCTCCCAGTTATAGGGGCGATTTTCTCGAACGGCATCGGCGTACCGCGTCGTAATCACCGTCCTGCCGAAATTCGCATTCGAAAGAGGTCCGCACTCGAGGTTTGCGGCGACGGCCCTCAAATCGCAGTCCGGGATGAAATTTCCGTTGGTGTCACCCCACGTCCGCGTGGCGACGTTCACCGAGGCGTTCACGGGATTATTCGCACTGGCGAAGGATACGGTCTCACCCTGCAAATACCGGCCAACCGTCGCTTTGAGCGCTGTCTTGCCGTTCCCAAACACGTCGTAGGCGACACCCGCCCGAGGTGACACGTTCGACCAATTGGGGACGTCGTGAACTGCAGCGAAATCACGCGCGCCTACGAACTGCACAGGAGGGAGATGGTTTTCTGGATTGCTACCGTTAAAACGGTCGTACCGAAGGCCGAGGGTCAGGGTCAGCTTCTGAACCGTCCACTGATCCTGAGCGTACACGCTACGGTCGGTCATGTCTTGGTGCTGGCTCAACGGCGTCGCCCGAAGCTCGATCGACCGGGGGAGCCCATTGAGGAACGTGTAGTTCATGTTCCCGGCGTATGCCACTGAAGAGTCGTTGTATCCAGTCAGCCACCTGACACCGATCTTTAACGCATGGGAACCTGTGACGTAGCTCAGGGACGCCTTGTAGTTGTTGTTTTGGTTGCGATTCCGGGAGGCACCTTCTCTGGAGGAGCGATAGATAAAATTCGTCGATTGCTCCAAGACTGAAATGTTGTTGTTGCTCGGTGGATCATCCTGCAGAAGGATCTTGTAGGTGACTGCGTAGTTTGACAGCCCGGCTTCGAGTAAGAGTCGATTGGTGACCGGCGCCGTCCAGTTGGCGTACAGGATGCGATTCAGAGGATACGTCTGCTTTCTCGTGGCCTCTGGTGAGACATTCGTGGTGAACGTCGTCGATGCGGTAGGTCGATGGCAGATGCACGTGTCCTCGACGTCTCCATAGAGGGCCACCTTGTTCTTGCGATCGATCTGCCACGTCATCCGAAGATTTGCCTTCTTCTTTCGCTCGTCTTCGAATGCGCGCCTGGTCGGATCAGGGGTGTACACGAAGCTGTCCGGCGTCAAGTTGTAGTACGTGTTCGGGGTAAGGGTCTCGAGAACGAGCGTCCGCACACTGCTGTGGAACCACAGCTTGTCCCGCATCAGTGGGCCACCAAACGAGGGATTCACGTCAAAGAGCCGGGTCAATTCGTTAACGGTGGGAAGACCCCTGGCGCGAAGTTCGTCGGTAACATTGTTACTTTGCAGATGGTGGTTTGTGTAATTGGCAATCAAGCTGCCCGCGAAGGTGTTCCCACCTTGTTTGGGAATCAGGTTCACCATGACTCCGCTCGTCGGCGTCTCCACTGAGACGCTGCCCACGGCATAGGTGTATTCCTCAATCGTTCCGGCGTTCACCCAGGACGTAGTCAGGCCGTAAGACGCCATGCTGTTGAAGGTAAACCCATCCAACATCTGGGTGAAATCGCCTAGCCGACTGCCATGGATCGCTAGTTGGAGGTTGCTCGCCTGCACCTGGCCACCGACATCCTGAGGCGTACGACCCGTTCCGCCACTGATAGTCATCCCGGGTATCAGTACCGCGAGAGACTGATGCGTTCGCGCAATCGGGAGAGCATCGGCCACTTCCTGTGGGATCACGACGCGCTGGATAACGTTCTGAACGTCCACCACGGGACTCTGCCCGGACACCGTAATGGTCTCCTCGACGGAACCGACCTGCAACTCGGCGTTCACCTGCGCGGTGAAATTGGTCGTGAGCACGATGTCTTCTCGCTTGACAATGCTGAACCCGGTCAGCATGAAGGTCACGTTGTACGTACCGGGCCGAAGATCGACGACCTTATAGAGACCCTGCTCATCGGTGACGACCGTGCGGATCTTTTCGATCAGCACAGGGCTGGACGCCTCCACCGTTACTCCCGGCAGCACGGCACCCGAAGTGTCTCTAACGACCCCAGCGATGCCAGTCTGAGCGAACGCCGCCGCCGGAAGCAGGGCCAGGCTGAGCAGCGCCAAAAGACGCACAAATCTGAATCTTCTTGCCATCATTCCCAATCTCCCATGGCGACTCAGCGTGAGCCGACCGCTAGTACACTCTTTTTCTTATGGCCGTCAAGGAATGTTTGACGACGCGAGATGCGAGTTACTTAGGCCTCACTCGTGACGGGCCGACGAGCCCGCACCAAGGCTGTTTCCTGCGTCCTGCCCCGATCTTGACGCTCAGAGTTTCGGGACGAGCTCAGGAAACACGTAGGCGTACAGCAACGACACGATGCCCATCGCGACCATGAGCAGCAGGCTGTGCTTGATGGTGAACCTAAATAGCCGGCCCTCGTCGTCGCGTGACATCCCCGTGGCGGCGACCGCTACCGCGATGCTCTGAACGGAAATCATCTTGCCCATCACGCCCGCCGCGGAATTCACCGAGGCGGTCAGTACCGGATTGAGGCCCAGCGCATTGGCGGTCACCACCTGCAGGTTACCGAACAGGGCGTTCGCTGACGTGTCGCTCCCGGTGAGAAAGACGCCGAGCCAGCCAACGACGGCGCTGAAGAATGGAAACGCGGCGCCCGTGCCCGCGAGCGCAAGTCCTAGGGTGGACGTCATCCCCGAGTAATTCATGAGGTATGCGAGGGCAAGCATCGTCGCGATGGTGACCATCGCGAGCGCCATCTGCTTGAACGTCACCACGTACGTCCTTATGAACTGGCCAGGCTTCACACGGAGAACGATTGCTGTGACGATAGTCGCGAGAAAGCATGCGGTACCAGACGCGCTGAGCCAATTTAACTCGTACGATGCTGCATACAACGTGGGCTGTGCAGCGACCGGAGGGATCCGCGTGACCATATTGTGGAGGCCTGGCACGAACAGCCCATTGAGCTGCGAAGGGTTCTGCGGCAGAAACGCCGGAAGCAGACTGTCCGTCCATCGGTTCAAGGACGCCTTGACATCAGGCTCTCCCCAGGCAAGCACGAACAACACCAGCAACAAGTATGGCGACCACGCAGCGATGATCTCGCTCGGGGAGCGGCGTTTCACGTCAAGGGTGATAGGCACGTCGCCTTCGAGGCGAAGGATGTTCTTTGGCTTCCATAGTGTCAGCAGGAGCGCCATGACCAGGATGCACGTGAGCGAGCTCAAGATATCCGTCAGCTCCGGCCCCATGTAGTTCGAGACATAGAACTGCATGCCGGCAAACGAGAGACCGCACGCGATGATTGCCGGCAGCACTTCGATCGCACGCCGTCCACCCGCCATGACGACAATGAGGTAGCCGGGAATAATGAGCGAGATCATTGCAGACATGCGTCCCACCATCGCGCTCAGCGGCAACACCGGCAGTCCAGTGACGTTGGCGAGCGTGATCACGGGAATGCCGATTGACCCGAAGGCGACAGGTGCGGTATTGGCCAGGAGACAGATGCCGGCCGCATAAAACGGCGAGAAGCCAAGGCCAGCGAGCATTGCGCCCGACACCGCCACGGGTGCACCGAACCCCGCGGCACCTTCAATGAAGGCGCCGAACGAGAAAGCGATGAACATCGCCTGTAGACGACGATCATCGGTTAGTCCTCCGACGGAGTCCTTGATGATCGCGAACTTCCCCGTGTCGACGGCCAGCCGGTACAGCATGATCGAGCTGAAAACGATCCACGCAATCGGAAACACACCGTAAGCGGCGCCGTAGAGGGCGGAGATCACCGCCAGTGGAGCCGGCATGCCGTACGCGACGAGCGCGACAAGCATCGCTGACGCGAGTGCCGATAACGCGGCCATCCACGTCGGCTTCCGCAGTACTCCCAACATGGTGAACAGGACGAAGATGGGAATCGCCGCGACCAGCGCGGAAACGGCGAGGCTCCCGCCGATCGGCATATAGTTGTGTTGCCACATAAGTTATGAATTCACCTCACGCTGCGGTCCTCGCACCTTTGCGCGACACAAGCAGCGGTGAAGAAGCAGCGGAAGCATACCCGATAACCGACAGACCCGGGGACCCTCCCGCCAGGTGAGACTGTCGCTGCGCCGATGGACACGGCACAGCGGCGAATGCTACAAAAGACGCCATTATCGAACGGGGAGACACGCTTTTGGGAAGCCTGCACATTCGCTCGGACATCAGAGAACAGTATTCGTCTCTCTTCGGCACGAAAATCCTCAACGGTCGCTCGCTCGCGGTCGAGGATCTCATCGTCGACCTGACGATGGTGGTTCGCCAACCACTGGAGCAGCTGCTCGTGGCCCGACATATGGTCCAAGAACAGGTGGCCCGAAGCCATGCACGGTATGGCTTCCTGCCAGATGCCGAGGAGGTCACGGATCCTGATGGTAACCAGGCCAGCGCAGCGGCGATCCGGCGCGGACTTTTCGACGGCTTCTTCAAGAGACGCACTCCAGAGGCATGGCAGCTGAACCCAACCGTTTCGATCCCGCTCGATGCGATGAAGCCGGGACTGGAGGGAACCGGACCAGCCATCGACCTCGGCATGGCCATGAGCGCCCTCAATAGCGGGGCCGCATCGTGGATGTGGGACTGGGAGGACGCCGGCGGTGATTACAAGGACCAGTTGTATCGGGCCTGGCAGAACCTCGCCGATATTCTCGCCCACCGGTGGGATGGCAAACCCTTCGTCCACCCGATCAAGTCAAGGACGTACACGATTGATGTGCCACCGGATCGGTGGCCCACGATCTTTCATCGCGTTCCAGGGCTCCACCTGCGGAACCGGCAGATGACGCTTGCCGGGGAACAGATCCCCGCGATTGTTCCTGCGTTGGTGATCCACGCTCTCAACAACTTCGAATCTCAGAAACGGAACGCTTCCGGAATCTACTACTACGTACCCAAGATTGAGACGTGGCAGGAAGCTCGTTTGGTAGGCATCCTGCTCAAGCGCCTGGAAGACGCCATGGGACTCCGGCGAGGCTCGCTGAAGATCAAGATGCTCAACGAACGCGCCGAGTACGCGTTGCAGCAGGAACTCATCATGTGGGTGCTCCGCGAGAACCTGATCGGGCCCAATGTGGGGCGCTGGGATTATCTGAACAGCCGCGAGGAAATGTTTCGCTCCGACCCCGCGATGGTTATTCCTGACCCGAACACCATCACGATGACCGAGCCGTCGATGACGTACTACACGATGCGGAACGCGCTCCTGGCGCTGCTGGCCGGGGGGATGCCGATTGGCGGGATGGCGGCCCAGCTGCAGAATCCGCGCGCCCCAGAGAACGATGCCAAGGCCCTGCGCGACATCTGGTTCGACAAGCTGCGGGAACGCCTCACCGGCCTGTTCCGAATCGATGGCAAGCTGTACGACACCTACCGTCAGAGTTGGGTGGCCACGGTCGCGAGCGATTACGTGGAGGCTGGGAGTGAACCGCTCGTCGCAGATATCGAAAACCTGCAACGTGTGGTCGACAAGCTCCGCCCCGACGAAAAAGGCCGTCTGGAAGGTTTAGGGCTCCTCGAGGCCGGCAGAGTCAAGCCGCTCGAGCTCGCCGCGAGCGACCTCTCGATGGACAACCTCTTTTCCGAAGAAGCCCGCGACCGGCTGCTGGCGCGACCCGAAGGCCCGACGACAGAGGACGGTCTTCGATACGCGATCTACATGTCGACCGAGTTCATGTATCAGCAACTTCAGGGCAACAATGCCGCCGCGATCTACGACCCGAGAACCGGCCTTCGCTTCATGAACGATCTGGCAACCTACGAAATCTTCTGGCACTTCTTATATCTCGCCGTCTTCCATCACGTCGAGCTCACGGCCGACGGACGCATGAGCAGGCAAGGCGACCGCGTGACGCCAGAACTCTTCGTCCGGCTCGTCGAGGAACGCCGGGAAACAGTCAAGGCGCTGTTCACGAAGTTGGGAGTCGTCTATGACCAGACCGATGCCGAGTTGGTGCTGACCGTCCTCACGCGGCAGGTCGTGGAAACCACAACGGACGGTCGCGTGGTTCCGCAGCCCAGGTGGATCAAGTACGGATCACGGATCCTTCTCTCGATCATTGAACAGTCCGACGCGGATCGGATGACTATCTTGGACGGTATCTTTGGCGACCGTCGAGATCTCGTGACAGCGATCGCCGGCGCGCGCGATGACGAGGACCGCGCCCGATTGGAGAAGGCGCTGCAGGCTCACGACTATGTCTACGACGTGCCCCACGCGCTCGTCCCTGCCCTGTAAGGCCGAACCGGCGACTCTTGAGACGTCGTCATGACCTGCCCCGCTAATCCGCCACGCATAGAATGAGGCGCTCCGATTCAGAGGAGAGGCTATGACAGACCGAGAGAAGTCGTATCTTGGCGAACTCACGAGGCGAGACGTTATACGCCTGCTCTCGTGTGCTGCGACCGCTGGCGTGAGTTCCTATTCGCGGGACAACGTCGAGCTGCTGGCGGCGGCCTTTCAGGCCGGAGGCCCCGATACGCTGAGGTTCCCTCAGGGGGCGATCATCCGTACTGTGCTCAAGGACCTTCCGCCCGGAGCGCTCGCATCCCGGGTGACGCTCTTCCACGAGCATCTGTCTATCAACCTCCCTCCGCTGCCGAATGCTCCACCGGCCCCCGCGCCGCCAACCTACGACGTCGATTTGGTCGTCCGCGAAGTGAAAGTCGCGGAGACGGAAGGCATCGGCTGCATCGTCGACGGCGGACAGCCGGAAATGGGCCGCGACATGGCGACACTGAGGCGGGTCGCGAGCGAAACGAACGTGCACGGGGGGGCCGGGGGCGGCCCTTACATGCAGCGGACAAAGCCACCTGAGATTGGGGCGAAAACCGAAGATCAGATCGCCGACGACCTCGTGAACGATGCCGCGCGGGATCGATTGGGGGCGTTCGGCGAGATCGGGCAGTCGGCGGACGCCGCCGACATGACATCCGACGAGCGAAAAGTCTTTCGGGCCGTAGGTAAGGCCCATGTACGCACCGGCGTTCCGATCTTCACGCACAACGCGTACGGCACCGGACCCAACGTGAAGCCGGACGCGGGTCTCGTGCAGCTCGACCTCCTCGAATCGGTCGGCGTGAACCCGCAGCACGTCGTCATC
>ORMF010657667.1_pt1 | contig 15919 bp, 15 predicted proteins | sample 1779871 | NCBI WGS metagenome assembly ORMF01 (sample SAMEA104232316, study PRJEB22302) | groundwater metagenome | biome: forest; feature: aquifer; material: groundwater | place: USA | collected 2011-08-07 | depth 5.4 m
ACCGCATTGCAAAATAAAATCAATTGCGGCGCATGGAAGAACAATTGGGTGCCAAGGCCGTCTTCGGGGCCCAAGCCGGAAGCCGCGAGGCAGCGGCCGCGCGCAAATAATGCGCAAACCCTTTGCGGCCTTTTCGGCGGCGGCGGCCCTGCTGCTGGTTTTTTCGTGGGTCTATCTGCCGACGCTCACGCGCTACCGTGATTTAAAACTTCAGGAAGACGAGATTGAACGCCAGGTGCGGCAGCTTGAAGGAAAGATTGCGGACTTACGCGAAGAGCGCGACTTGCTGAAGAACGATAAGGAATATCTCGAGAAGGTGATCCGCGACCAGCTGGGCCTGGTAAAACCCGGCGAGACCGTTTACAAATTTGTTCCTGAAGAACCGCCGCCGCCGGCTCCGCCCCCTCAGGAAGAAGCGGCTGAACAGCCCGACGCCGCGCCGCCGGCCGAGCCTGTCGTTGTTCCGCCGGCGCCCGCAGTTCCTGCCGTAAAACCTGCCGTCATCCCGGTGAAATCCACGATCCCGGAGCCGACGGCCCCGTTTTCATCCCGTCCCGCGCCCGTTTATCCCCGCCGCGAAACGCGCTGATTTAAAAATTAGCCGGCGCGGCACCGGACATCCTGGATAGTCTGAATCAATTTGTCCATGGGGTCGGACTTGCAGAAATAAGCGCTGGCCCCGGCATTGCGCATCGTCTCGGCCACGTCTTCCGATTCGTGCAGCGATAAGCCGATGACTTGGATATCCGGATATTGTTCCTTAATCCGTTGAGTGGCATCAATCCCGTTTATCTTCGGCAAGCCAACGTCCATAATAATAATGTCGGGAAGCAATTCGCCGGCCATTTGGATCGCCTTTTCGCCGTCCTCCGCTTCCCCGACGACCTCAAAATTTTCATTGCCCGCCAGCATGTTTTTCAGCCCCTGCCGCAGGATTTTATGGTCATCCACCACGACGATGCGGGTCGCGCGCTTTTTCTTTAATTCCCCGAATGATTTTTTGGAAAGTACGGGTTCCGTAACCTGCGGGGCTGCTTTTTGCGCGGGCGCCGAAAGCATGATCCGTGTTCCCTTGCCCCGCGTGCTTTCCAGCTGCATTTTTCCGCCCAGCATTTCAAGCCGGTCCTGAAGGTAAAATAGCCCGAAACCGGTCGAACTTTCCGGCGAGAGATTAGTCACATCAAAGCCTTTGCCGCGGTCTTCGATAAGGATCCTGACTTCTTTTGCGCCGGAAGTTAAATGAATCGAAGCATGGGTCACGCCGGAATGCTTCACAATATTCAAAAGAAGCTCTTTGACGGCTTGAAAGAGAAAGATCTTCAGCTCTTCCGAGGCGGTCCAGAGGCCGGGGTCATTATTAAAATCGACGTTCAGAGCGTACTTTTCTTTCATCCAGCGCAGGAGCCAGTCAATTGCGGCGCCGAGGCCCACATCCCGCAAAACGGGCGGGCTTAATTCCACGGTGAGCGAACGCGAAGCCTGGAGCGCCTCTTCCAAAAGTTCCTGGGCTTTTTCCGCGGCTTGAGCGGCTTGCGGCGAGTCTTCTTTGAGTTTATTAAGGCTGATCCGCGCCGCGATCAGCATTTGCTGCAAATTATCGTGAAGGATTTGGGCCAGCCGGCGCCTTTCGGTCTGTTCCGCAAAGGTGAGCGCGGCAGCCAGGCTGCGCAATTTTTCGGCGCGCTGATCGGCCAGGGCCGTGCGCTCATGCACGGTCTGCTCTAATTTCTGATTAATGTCGCGCAATTCCTCCTGGGCTTTTTTCAAATTCAACTGGCTGGACACCAGCTCGTCTTCTGCCTTTTTGCGGCCGGTAATATCGTGGATGACGGCGATCCCGTAAAGCGGCGCGCCGGAATCATTGCGCACGAGCGAAGAGGCCAGGCTGACCCATACAACACTGCGGTCTTTGCGGATGCAGCGCTTTTCGATGAAATAAGCGGCGTTATTTTCTTCCTGGCTTTGTCTAAAACGCTGGGCGTCACGCAGCGCATCTTCAGCATGCGTAATATCCTGAAAATTTAAACTCAAAAGCTCTTCGCGGGTGTATCCGGTAATTTCACAAAAGCGCGGGTTCACGTCCAGAAAATCTCCGGACAAGCTGATTTCGCAAATGCCCATGGCCGCGTGGCGGTAAGTCGCGTTCCGTCTTTCCTCGCTTTCGCGGAGAGAAAACAGGGCCGCTGCTTTTTCCTGCACCGCGGCCAGGAAAAATAATCCCGACAAGGTCATGACGCCGAGGAATGCTTGCAGTTGGAGCAAATCAGAGTGTGCCATCGGCATATTGAGTTTATAGAGGGTGCATACGATGACGGATAAAGACCCAAGCATGAGAAAAGCGGTCAGCCCGCGTGTGCCTTGACGGAAAGCGGCGGCGATCATAAAGGGACAATAAAGGTAAGCCAGGAAATAACGGAAGGTGGCCGGCTCGAGGGGAATCAAAAAAATGGAGCCGACTAAGCTGAAAAATAAAACATAGAAGAATGCGATTTCCTTCCAGCGGCTGAAATTAGGCGCCCGCCGGAATTCCGTGAGCCATACGACAGTTACTGGCGCGAAAATCAAAACGCCCACCACGTCGCCGACCCACCAAGTCAGCCATGTTGTCATAAAATCGGCGGCCGGAATGCCGGCCAAACCGATGAGGCTGAGCGCGCCTGTCACGGACGCGATCAAGCAGCATGTGAGAGTGATGACGGAGAACCGCAGGACGCCTTGGATTTTTTTAAAGCAATGGGCTGCGTCTGTATACCGCCGTAAAAAATATCCGGCAATTAAGGTTTGCAGGGTCGAACCGGCCGCGATGGAGGCGGCCAGAGTCAACGCCGGAATGGAAGCGTCGTTTGAACCTTGATAATTCAGCAGCAGCGAACCGGCAAAAATCCCAAAGCCGATGCGCGGTCCCATCAGCCACAGAGCGGCGAAGGCAATCCCGGAAGGCGGCCAGACAGGAGTGGCGAATCCCGGAGGAAGGGCGAGCAGCAGGCCGATTTTGCCTGTGAGAAAATAAAGGCAGGCGACCGCAAGATTGATCCAAATCGCCGCTAGGATTTTATTGTCTTTAAAAGGCGAAAATTCGCGGTCCGGCATATATAGCCACCTATTCTAGGGGCCCTAATTTAAAAAAGCTATTTCGTTTTGCTGTGATTGATCCAGAACAAACTTCCGGCGGCGACAAAGAAGAGCGGCTGGAAGGCCAGCCATTGACGGAGTGCTGTGGCCGCCGCGACAAACAAAAGCAGCAGGACAAGTCTCGTAACGGTTTTATCGTCGTTGAGCCTTATAAAAGGCGCGCAGGCATAGATGCAAATCCCGATATCATAAAAAAGCGTGTGCGGCGATATCAGCAATGCAGCTGGGCCCGCGAGGCACAACAATTTTTGAAGCTGGGCCCGTCGAAGGGCCGGATTTTCAATTTTTCCCGTCTTAAAGCCCTTTACCATCAGCCACAATAGAAGCGCGGCCGATCCGCAAGCGGCTGTTTTTGCGAAAAACCCTAAAAATTCACGCTGATGGAATGAGAACGACGCTAAGAATCCCGTCAATGAAATCATGTAACTGGCATTGGCTTCCAAGTCTTTTGCCGAAAAAAACCACGCCGCATCCAGCCACTCCAAGGGCCAATCCCACCCTAGGACGGGTATCCCTAAAAAATAATAAAACAGAGCGGCAATAGAAAAGCCGGTCAAAATTCTCCAGGAACGGGAGGCGATCAAGGGGAGCATGATCAAAATGGGGTAATGCGGCTTAAAAAGCCAGAGGCCTAAACTCAAGCCGCAGTAAAGGTCCCCGCGTTTAGAATTCCATGAAAGAAACCATAGTGACAAGGAGTAGCACAGCATGCCCAGGGCCGCATTTTGCCCCCCGACGACACTCAGAAAAACAGGGGCAAAATAAATAAAAAATGCCGCCGTTTCCCAGCCGTGACTTCTGAAAACCGGCATATGCCGGGCGGCCGCCGCGGCCGAGCCGGCCAGACATGCCAGCATCAACAGGCTGAAGAGTGTTTTTGCCCAAGCGGCCGGCAGCAAAGCAAAGGGCCTTAAAAAAAATGCGGTGTACGGCGGATAAGCGAAGGGCGAAAATTTTTCATCGCCGGTCGATCTCTTCTGCACCTCTTGCTGCAATGGCCAATCGTATAAACGGGGAGCATTGCCCTCTTGGACAATCGTTGCAGCGGGATAGAAAGCGGCGAAATCACCTAAGGCAATGACGGCATGCGGGCTGGTCTTGACCGTAAACCGGATAACCGGAAGCAGAAGTATGGACAGCAAAACGGTGAAGATCGATAGGCGGCGTATTTTTTCGGGGGTCCAATAAACCATGGGGAATTTATCGGCCGCTTCAAGCTCTAAACTCACACAAATAAGATAGGAAAGAAAGATTGGATTTTGCCGATATTTAGGATATGCTTATCCGAAATATAGGGGATTTGACTTTCCGATGATTTATTCAAAGACTTGCGAATACGCCCTGCGGGCGCTTTGTTACCTGACTTCTAAAGAGACGGGATCCCTTACCATGATCCCCGAGGTGAGCCGGAAAACGGGTGTGCCCGCCTCTTACATCGCGAAGATCTTTCAAACTTTGGTCCGAGGTGATATTTTAGAATCCCGGCGCGGCCCGTCTGGAGGATTTGCCCTCAAAAGACCGCCGCAAGCCATTTCCATTTTTGAAATTATGCTAATCATCGATGATGCTTCGCCTCTTGTGACCCAGTGTGCAATGGGGCTTAATCAATGCTCTTCGACGAATTCCTGCCCGCTGCATGTCGTATGGGCAAAAGCAAAGGAAGAAATTGTTCAGACTCTTAAGACGACGACATTGAGTCAGATGAGAAAGAAGATCGGAAAACTTCGCTTTCGTAAATTTACACGGTCAAGGCTATGCGTGCTGCCGCTCCAGCAAGGAGCGGTGCGAAGGGTGAATGAGGTATGAAATTATTTCCTGACAATGCGTCCGCTGTAGGCCAATATGTCGATAACTTGTTCTACCTTGCGCTCAAGCTCACCGGCATTGCCTTTGCCCTGGTGGTGGTGATTCTGGTTTATTTCATCATCCGGTATAAAGCCAAAAAGGACGTAAAAGCGCATCACACCTACGGCAACAGCCGGAATGCGGTCTTCCTGACCTTGCTGGTTGCCCTTATTGTTTTCTTCGCCATTGACGTGAATCTTGCATTTCATGATCACTTTGCTTGGGAAAAAACATGGGGAAGACCCCCGCATGGGAATCCGCTTCTTATTGAGGTTCAGCCGCAGCAATTCGCCTGGAATATCCGCTATGCGGGAGCGGACGGAGAATTCAAAACCCCCGACGATGTGACAACGATCAATCAGATGCATGTGCCTGTCAACAGACCTGTGATTGTGGCCCTTCAATCCAAGGATGTGGTGCATAGTTTCTTTTTGCCTAATTTTCGGATTAAGCAGGATGCCGTGCCGGGAATAATAACCTCGCTTTTTTTTATGGCCACAAAAGAAGGCGCTTTTGATATTGCCTGCGCCGAGCACTGCGGGTTGGGCCACTACCGGATGCGGGGCATTTTGACTGTTGAACCAGAAGAAAAATTCCAGGGATGGCTGAATCAACAGGGAGCTAACGCGCCTGATTTAACGTGGGGATGGAAATGGGGGAGCATAAAAGAATGAGTCACGATACGAAAAGGAAATCCTTCATCCGGCGCAATATTTTTTCGACCGATCATAAGGTCATCGCCATTCAGTATCTCATTACCGGCCTTCTATTTCTTGCCGTGGGCGGAACGCTTGCGTATCTTATGCGTCTTCAGATCGCCCATCCCTGGCAGCCTATTCCTATTTTTGGGAATCTTTTCTTCAAAGAAGCCGGCGGCATTCTGATGCCGGAAGCCTATCCTAAGCTTTTTACCATGCATGGGGGCATCATGGTTTTCTTTGCCGTCACGCCTATTTTGATCGGGGCGCTTGGAAATTACACCATTCCTCTTGATATCGGCGCACGGGATATGGCCTTTCCGCGTCTTAACATGATTTCGTACTGGTCGCTTTTTCTTGGATGTCTCGCCATCGTTGCTGCGTTTTTTGTGCCAAGCGGAGCTGCGGATGCCGGATGGACTCTCTATACGCCGCTTTCTTCAAGCCTTAAAATTAATCCTAATTGGGGCATTGATCTTTTTATCCTCGGACTAGCCCTGGATGCTGTGTCGATTCTGGCAGGCGGTGTGAATTTTATCGTCACAGTCGCCAAATTACGGGCGCCGGGCATGAAGCTTTCGCGCATGCCTTTAACTACTTGGGGGCTCATTTTTTCTGCCATTTTGAATACGTTATGGCTTCCTTTAGTCGCCGCGGCGCTTTTTATGATCCTTGCGGACCGCCGCCTGGGAACGGGATTCTTTGTTGCCGGTCCGCTTGCTCCGCATGAAGGGGGGCAAGTCCTTTTATTTCAGCATCTTTTCTGGGGATTCGGGCATCCCGAGGTCTATATTCTCATCCTTCCGGTATGGGGCCTTGTCGGCGATCTTCTTTCTGTTTTTTCCAGAAAACCCGCTTTCGGTTACAAAGCGACCGTCATTTCCATGGCCGCCATCACTTTCTTAAGCGGAATTGTATGGGGCCATCATATGTTTACGAGCGGCATGAACCCGCTCGTGGGGAAGATTTTTATGTTTCTCACGATTACCGTGAGTGTTCCCACCGCGGTTTTTTTCTTTAATTGGCTGGCCACGCTTTGGCGGGGAAGTCTTCGCTTTGAAGTCCCCATGCTTTTTGCGCTTGGAGTGGTTTTTGTTTTCGCGATTGGCGGACTCACCGGGCTTTTCTTTGCTGTCCAGACGCTGGATGTCTATTTCCATGACACCTATTTTGTCGTCGGCCATTTCCATTTCACTTTGGCCGCAAGCCTGTTTCTCGGCCTTTTCGCCTTCCTCACTTTTTGGTTTCCAAAAATGTTTGGCCGCGAGCTTAATTCGACGATCGGAAAGATTCATTTTTGGGCGACCTTCATTCTCGTTAACATTATTTTCTTTTCGATGATGTACGTCGGGATTCACGGCCACATGCGGCGCATTGCAGATCCATCTGCCTATGAATTTCTCAAGCCCATTCTGCCGGTGAATGTTTTTATGGGTAAGATGACAGGAATTTTAGTTTTGACGCAGTTCCTTTTTCTGTTGAATTTCGTTGGCTCTCTTTTATTCGGTAAGAGGGTGGGCCCAAATCCCTGGCATGCCGCCTCCTTGGCTTGGACAACTCCGTCTCCTCCGCCCCATGACAATTTCGACAAGGATCCGGTCGTTTTCTGTGGCCCGCATGAATATGCCGTCGCCGGATTGGAAGGGGATAAGGACTATGTTTTTCAAAATGACTCCGCAGCTCTCACGCTGTTAAAAGAAAAAGAAGTTAAGGTTGATAATTTTTCTTGGATCTCTGTCACGAAATTAGGAATGTGGGTGTTCCTCGTTTCTGAGATCATGCTTTTTACGGGCCTTATCGGAAGTTATATCGTCCTGCGGCTTGGAGCTAAGTCTTGGCCGAATCCGGCGACGATCCTGAATAACGGCCTTCTTGGTCTGAATACCTTTATCTTAATTTCTTCCAGTTTGACATTGGTGCTCGGGGTTCATGCGATCAAAGAAAGAAAGCAGCATGAGGCCAGAAATTTTATTCTCCTGACAGCCCTTCTTGGGCTGACTTTTCTTGGCATCAAAATTTGGGATTACCAGCACATGTGGAAAGAGGGATTCACGCCAGCAGCAAGTCTCTTTGGAGCCAGTTATTATCTGCTGACGGGTTTCCACGGGCTTCATGTCTTCTCAGGGATCATTCTCCTTCTTTATCTTTGGGCGGCTTCCCGCAAACTTGAATTTTGCACCGTCCACGGCGAACGGATCGAAACGAGCGGCCTTTATTGGCATTTTATCGATATTATTTGGGTCATTCTTTTTGCAATCCTGTGTCTTTTGTGAGGACGGATATGGTAACCCGGAAAACTTATCTGATGGTCTTTGGCTGGCTCGCCTTGCTCACGATTCTTGAAATCGGCGGAGCAGCAAGCCCAATGCCGCGGCTTGCATTTGTTTTTTTTCTCGTGGCAACCGCCTTAAGCAAGGCTCTTTTAATCGTACTCTATTTTATGCATCTGAAATTTGAGAGCCGTTGGGTTTGGATCCTTCCGGCCGTGCCGGTCGTGCTCGCCATTTGCTTTGTCGCTGCCCTCTTCCCGGACATTGTCTTTCACATGGCCCATGTTTTTGAGGCAACGCCATGAAATCTTCAGCCTTTCTTTTTTTGTTTCTTATGATTTTTTCGCGGGTTTCATTCGCCGGCATGTGCCCCCTCTGCCGTCAAACGTTGGCCATGGGAGGGAGCGACGGACTCATTCAGGGTTTTTATTGGAGCATTCTTTTGATTGCCGGGATGCCAGTCCTTATCTTTATTTTTGCCGGCGTTTATGCTTTTCGGATGTCAAAGAAACTCAAAGGGACAAACTGGAAAAAATGACCCAAACGGACGGAACCATACAGCCTGAGTTCGACTATGATTCAAGAGTGAACCCTTATTTCCCGCATCAGGTGCTCATGGAAACAACCAGCGCCTGTCAATTGCGCTGCAAGATGTGCGCGCGGGAATCGGCCTTGCAAAAGGGGACCTTGAAGGTGGGGAATATGGAAGACTGGCTGGCCCAGAAAATTATCGATGAAGTTGCCGCGGTCAATAAAAAAACCCGGTTTTGGTTTTGCTTTTTTGGCGAACCGACCATTTCCAAAAAAATTTGGCAGCGGATTCAAACGGCCAAGACCAAGGGGATTGAGACGACCGTCATCAACACGAACGGAAACCTCCTCACCCCGAGTATTTGTGATCAGATTATTGCCTGCGGCCTGGACGAGATCTATGTCGGGTTGGACGCGGCCACCTCGGAAACCTACGCGCAGGTCCGGATACGGGGCCATTATGACAAAGTTGTTGAAGGGGTCCGCTATCTCCTGAAGCACAAGGGCGATCATCTGAAGGTGACGGTTCAATTCGGCGTTTATGAAGAAAATGAGCACGAACTGGATGCATTTAAAAAATACTGGCAGGATTTAGACGTCCCGGTTTTTATCCGTCCCAAACTGACGTGGCTGGGGTATTTATCCGAACACAACCCGAGCCACGAGAATCGTTATCCTTGCCCTTGGATCCTCGACAGCTTCCCCATTTACTATAACGGCCTTGTGCCTTACTGCATCTGCGATTGGGATAACCGTATGCCGGTGGGGGATATAAAAAAGCAGTCCATTACGGAGGTGTGGCAAACAAGCTACCGCAAATGGCAGGATCTTCACCTCTCCGGAAAGTTTGGTGAATTGCCGCCCTTTTGTCAGCAATGCCGGGATTGGCAAGCCAAAAAGCCCGGTGAAACCTTAAAGAAACTTTACAGTCAAAAGTTAAGATTCGGGGAATTTGCTATGGCGAAGCCGGATTACATCAGAACCCAAAATTTTAATTGATCGAGAGATAAAACATGAGCCCAAAACGAAAAAATATTTGGCTGAACATTTCCTTCTTTGCGCTGACGACCCTTCCGGCGCTGATCGGCTGCCCCCTTTATGCCGCGCGCTTCGGGATTTCTCTTTCCGAAATTTTACTCTTTGTGTTTTATACCGTGGCGACCAGCATGAGCATCACGGCCGGCTATCACCGGTTCTTCTCGCATGCGACTTACAAGGCCAATTCTTTTGTCCGCTTCCTTTTTCTTTTCTTCGGCGCGGCTGCTTTTGAGCAGTCAGTGCTCGATTGGTCTTCGCAGCACCGGGACCATCATCGATATGTGGATACGGATCGTGACCCTTACAGCATTAAAAAAGGGTTTTTCTATGCGCATATGGGCTGGCTCATTTTCTGGCAGCACACCATTAATTACGATAATGTGCGTGATCTTCAGAAAAGCGCACTCATTATGAACCAGCATCGCCACTATCACTTTTGGGCGGTCACCGCCGGGATTTTAATGCCGCTTCTTTTGGGAGCATTAAGCGGTCATTTACTTGGAGCGTTCCTTTTTAGCGTGTGTTTGAGGCTCACGATTGTTTATCACGGAACTTTTTGCATCAACTCCGTCTGTCACATGTTCGGAAAAGCTACCTATGATATTTACGCAACGGCGCGGGACCACTGGCTTGTTGCTTTTATCACCAATGGCGAAGGCTATCACAATTTTCATCACCGGTTCCCGGGGGATTACCGGAACGGTGTGCGCTGGTACCAATGGGATCCCAGCAAATGGTTCATTGCACTTATGCAGCGGTTGGGTCTTGCCTGGGATCTAAAGCGAATATCAAGTTACCGGATTCTTGAAGCCCGGCTTGCCGCCGAGAATTTAAGACTTCAGGATTCACTCAAGAAAACGATCGATTTCACTTGTCTCCCGCGCATGCTTGAAACACTTAACTTGCGGTATGCCAAGCTCAAAGAAAATCTTTTCCATTGGGAAGAGGTTTCTAAGGAATATCAAACGATTGTTTGCGAGCAGATGATGCGTTGTTCCCAGGAACTCAAGGGAACTTACTCGAAAAAGCTTGTGAAAGCCCGCCTGCAATTTAAAAGGATTCATGACGAGTGGACAAGCTTGATCGGAAGGCAACCGCTTGAGCTTCAGCGAATTCTTTTAAATGCCGCCGGCGCAGTACCAATTCACATAAAAAAAGGCCGGCAAGTTTAGCTTGCCGGCCTTTTCCGTGAATTGGTAGCGGGGCCAGGATTTGAACCTGGGACCTTTGGGTTATGCTTACTACTACAGCTTTCGCTGCTCTACCATGCGGTAGATTTGTAGTCTGGACTATACCTTCACCCCGAAGGGGTGCCTGCCGTCTAGTCTCTACACCTTCCTGTCACTTGCGCGACAGGCTTGGCTCGGTATTGCCAGTAAAGGGTTCACCGAGTTTGACAGGGAATCATTCAGCCATTACTGACTGAACAGCCCATTCTTGAGCCCAACGAGCTACCGGACTGCTCCACCCCGCGATGAAAGGATTGATCAAAAGGAGATAACTCGAAGGTGGAACCATTATAGCGACGGTCATTTGACTTATCAACCGCTATTTAAGAGGGAATTTTTAAGCGTTCGTAACGCGAAAGGACGATTTCAATAAATCTGGATTTGAAATCCGGAGGAAGCTGGCTTGATTGAATGAACTGTTTTATCAGGCCTGCTTTACCTGCAAACTTTTCATAGCGGATTTTTTGAGGGATTTTTAAATTCCCGGCAAAGGCATCAAAATCATTCCGGGTGATGCTGTTCTTTTTACCGTTGAGAGTCAGCGCCGAATCTTCTTCTTTGGGAAGAACCAGTTTGGAAGAGACGATATCGTAGGCTGGTGAGAGACGGACTCCATCCGGGCGATGAGAAACGGAAAAGTTTTTGAAATGGGCATCGCCATTTCCGAGAATAAAATTTAAAACTATCCGTTCAAAGAACAGTTGAACATCCAGCCCCGGAACAACGGAAATCTCTTTTAATTTTTTTCCGATTTGTTCCAGCGAACCGAGATATTTATCGGTCTTTTCGAGGATTTGATAAAAATCCTCCTGATGGATTTTTTCTTCGCCCTGGCGGTCAAAGCGTTTCACAATATAGCCAAGAGTTCCGCCCTTAAGCGTAAGAAGGCAGTGAGGCGGCACTTCGATACCGAAGGCTTCTGCAATATCCATGCAGCAGTTTTCATTTTCCGGGATATGCGGGAATGCGGGCGTTTGTGGTTTGAAAATATATTCGCCGCCCGCTGGAGCGATAACGAGTTCTTTCGAAGTTTTGTCTAATCTAAGGGAAAGTTTGGGCTGAACACCTGAAATGGACAGCCTCTCGTCTGCCATATCCTGGGCTTTGAGCGGAATATCTTCCAGAGAGAAAGATATTTTAGGAAGCTCGCTTGTTCCGAATAGTTCTTTCAAAGATTTTAGGTCCATCGTTATTCCGGCTTTTGAATGGTGACAGCCCCGATGGTATCTCCCGTCGTGGCAAGTAAAAGGCTAAAGGAGTCTTTGGTATCAACTTTAGCAACCGCGCACAGGATGTCCCGATACCAGCCTTCCGCCAAAAGTCCTTCAAAGAAACTGAAAAGTTTTTCTGATTCATAAGGTTCCGGTCGCAGTGGCAGCGAAACAGAAATGGGTTTTCCGCCACTCTGTAAATAGTTTGAGTCATAGACAAACCTGTAGCCTTTTTCCGTTTCCGATAAAAGGCCGGCGAGCCGTCCTTGATAATTAATTTTTGCTGACCGGAATATTCTTTTGCTCATGATTTGAGACAATTTCCAGGTGATGGCCCAGGAATTCAAGGACTTGATTCACTTTATCCATGCGAACGCTTGATTTGCCTTGCTCAAGATCGCGGACAAAGCGCAGCCCAACACCGACTCGTTTGGCAAATTCCTCTTGAGTCAGATTGGCTTTCTTTCGCAATGCCTGGATTTGTTTACCGATAGGCTGCATACGCTCATAACTATACCACAAAGGGTATAGTTTTATCAAAATATTTATAATCTATACCTTTAAGGGCATAGATTATTTATAAACATACCTTATAGGGTATAAAAAATTATAAAAATCTTGAATAGTACCCGAAAGGGTATAGAATGTCCGCTGTAGAAAGGACATTCTTCGCGCAATATCTCAAGCGGACTATCCATGCTCCTATATCTCATCTTTCTTTCCGCCCTTCTTTTTTCGCCCCCCACTTTTGCCTTTCCGCAAGAAACGAGTGTCCAGACCTATGATCAGCTTGTCTCCGCCATCCGCGAAGTCCGGCATGCGAGCCAGCAGCGGATCGAACGGACGGTGGAACAGGAAAAAGTCCGTGAGGCCTGGGAAACCGGAAAATTGATTCAGGAACATATTCTGCTGAATCAAGAACGTGCGGAATATGGCCAGGAAGTCATGGTCCGCCTGGGGAAAGATCTTGGCATCAGTAAAACAGAGCTGAACTATATGCGGGAGTTTGTCCGGACCTATCCTTCAATTGACCGGGTGCCCGGTCAATTGCCCTGGTCGCATATCCAGACATTGCTTTCAATTAATGATGAGAAGGAACGCCAGGCCGTGGCTGAAAAAGCCCGTGAAAATCAATGGACACAGGATGACTTGCGCGACGAAGTCCGCAGGCGTACAGGCCCGTCCGCTTCACGCTTGCCGCTGCCCGCTTTACCTGAAATAAAGCCCGGAAAAATTGGCGCCATGACCCTCCGTGAAATAAACGGGAAGAAATACTACGACCTTGGATTTTCCATTTATGTTGAAGTGAAAGGCAAAACGCCGGAACAAAACAATTCCCAGGCCGGGGAGCTCTACACCTACAACGCTGAAGTCGCGGAGATTATTGACGGGGATACTTTTCATGCCCCCATTGACCTGGGATTGGGGACGATGACCAAACAGGGGTTGAGGCTGCGCCGTTTGGATGCCCCGGAATTGGTATCCGCGGAAGGTAAACAGGCCAGGGCCGTCCTCGAAAAAATCCTCATGCGCGATAAAGGCCGTATCGTCATCAAAACCTCTAAAGGGGATGATCAATTCGGCCGGTACCTGGTGGATATCTGGATAAGCGGAAAAAGCATCGAACAGGATCTGCTCGATTCAGGATTTTTTGAAATCAGAACGGATGTTTGAACCCGGCACTTTGGAAGGGGTGCTTGCGTCTTCGCAAGCGTGGACAAATAGCTTAATGACTAAAAAAGAATTTTTCGACAATCAGACAGATTTAACGGCTTCGAAGATATTGATTTATAGACAATATCTGAGTAGCTACCTGCCGAAAGTGTTAATGCAATATGGAAAATGTTTTATAGCAGACTTTTTTTGCGGCCCAGGAAAGAACGGCGACAAAGATGGAAGCCCTCTTGTTCTTATAGAGGTTGCTACAAAAACCCTTGCGAGTCCTGTTATCGCCAAAAAATGGCCTACTGCTGAAATTGTAATCGTATTTAGCGATTCAAACAAAGGGCATTGCGATAGTTTGTCGGCACATTTAAAAAAGATGACAATTCCATCAGGAATAAAAATTCTCGGTCCGTATTGCGAAGATTTCACTTCGATCAAAACCAAAGCAACGGCGGTTTTTGAAAGAATATCAGCACCGAAATTTTTCTTCCTCGACCCATTTACATATGGTGATATAGGAATTGATGAAGTAAAGGAGCTTATGGAAGTGCCGGCATCAGAGGTGTTAATGTTTTTACCAACATTCCATTCTTATCGCTTTGTGAAATGCGCCGAAGAAGTTGGTGTTCTCAAGACCTTTTTAGAAAATTTTACCGATCGAGGTTGCGCGGACTATGAAGATATTAATGATTTTAACGAATCGATCAGAAACAAAATGCTTAAGCATATGAATTTGAGATACGTCAGAGAGGTTGGCTTGGATGATGGAGCGAAAAAGAACGCGCTCTTCTATCTCACTAAACACATAACTGGCATGTTGTTGATGAACAAGCTCGTTTGGAAAGTTGCTCAAGATGGGGTAACTGTAAAAGCTAAACGGAATAATGAGTCAACGCTATTCGACCTGTCAGTAACTTCCGGCAATTTTGCTAAAATTAAACAAATTTTTCAAGGTCATATCAAAGAAAAGAAACAACTAAGCAACGTTGAGATCATTGACTTTGCGGCACAAAACCGCTTTGACACAAAGTATGTGAACGAGATTCTTAAGGAAATGAAGAATCAAAAATTGATTGATGTGGAATATAAAAAAGCCGATAAGAAAAGAGGCTTTTATGTTGCCGATAATAACTGGAATGAGAAATTGGCCGTAATTAGCTATAAAGGATAAATATGGCATCAAATTCATCCATCGAATGGACTGATTCAACTTGGAATCCCGTAACGGGATGTACCAAGATCAGTCCCGGATGCAAAAACTGTTACGCAGAAACTTTCGCTGAGCGTTGGAGGGGCATCCCCGGCCATCCTTATGAACAAGGTTTCGATTTAAGGCTTTGGCCAGATCGATTAACTTTACCATTAGTCTGGAAAGAGCCGAGAATGATTTTTGTAAACTCGATGTCTGACCTATTCCATAAAGATGTGCTCGATGATTTTATACGTCGCGTTTTTAAAGTCATGACGGAGGCAAACCATCATGTCTTTCAGGTCTTGACGAAGCGTCCCGAACGCATGATGGAATGGACGAGAGAAAAGTATAAGAATGAAAGATTACCGAAACATATTTGGCTTGGCACATCCGTTGAAAATCAAGACTATGTAAAAAGAATTGCTTGGTTGCAAAAGACACCGGCCCAAGTGCGATTTCTTTCGATTGAGCCCCTGTTAGGGCCGATGAAATTAGAAGAGAAGAATTATGCAGGTATTCATTGGGTGATCGTTGGAGGTGAAAGTGGCCCAAAGGCGCGGCCAATGAATCCTGAATGGGCAAGAGCGATTAAACAACAATGCCAACGCCATAAGGTGGCCTTTTTCTTCAAACAATGGGGCGCATTTAATCAGCACGGCGAACGCGTAGGCAAAAAATCGGCCGGAAGACTTCTTGATGGAAAAACCTGGAACCAAATGCCGCAATTGATTGCAATATAAATTCAATTCATCGAGGGCAAGAATTGAGGGCAAAGCTTAGCCCCGCTCTTATATAACGCAAGGAGCCACAGTCAGTTATGACTGTGGCTCCTTTGTTTTTAATCCCAATAACCGACAGGGGCGAAATCGAGGGCGATTCGCGTTATTTCTTCCCGTATGGAGATTGGTTTGTAGGCTTTAACGAAAGGCCTTCGTCAGAAGCTTTGGTGTAAACCGCACCGGCTGTCCGTCCAAGCTTCAAGCCAATCACTCGCGTCGGTGTGTTTTCCTTGATGAGTTGCCTCATCTGAGAAACTTCTTGTTCACTCCATTGCTTACCACTATTCCGGTTGTATTTTGCCATTATTTATCCTTTTTAGTTTTGTGAA
>ORMF011688116.1_pt1 | contig 15914 bp, 16 predicted proteins | sample 1779871 | NCBI WGS metagenome assembly ORMF01 (sample SAMEA104232316, study PRJEB22302) | groundwater metagenome | biome: forest; feature: aquifer; material: groundwater | place: USA | collected 2011-08-07 | depth 5.4 m
CATGTTCATGATCGACATGCACGGCACCCGGGATTTCGCCACCGCATCGAGCAGCTCGCGCACGCCGGGGGAGCGGTACTGCGGCTCCTGCATGGCAAGCCCGACGAGGTCGTAGTCCTTCGGGTTGACGCCGGCCGCGCCGCCGGCGGAGACCTTGCCCGGCAGTTTGCGCGAGTCGAGCACCACCGGGTCCTTGCGGCCCTTGACCGGCAGGCGCACACGGAAGCCCTCGGCGTTGATCAGGTCCGCCTCGGCCGGCAGGCACACCAGATGGATCTTGTGGCCGCCGAACAGCAGCTTGGAGGCCAGCAGCGACCCGTAGGACGCGCCCATCATCAGGATGTTGTACGTCGCGGGCATGGCCCATCCTCCCTATTTTGCGTGGACGAGCAATGCTATTGGGCCGGGCGGATACATGCAATCGAGATCGCCACGCCGACTAGGCTCCGGCCACCAATATGGGTGATGCTGATCGAGGGCGGCGGCGCTGAGGTGGCGCAGGTCGAAGCTGCCAACTGCGTCCATCTATTACCCGGTCGGAGCATTGCGGATGAGCCGCCGCCTCGATCGCATGCGAGCAAATCCTGCCGGCGATTGGACGATCGCCGACATAGAGGCGCCGTGTCACGAGTATGGCGTGCGCTGCATACCACCGAGGGGTGGCGGCTCGCACTACAAGGTCTCCCATACATCCAGGCATGATATCTTCACAATTCCCGGCCGACGGCCCATAAAGGCGATATACATTCGCAAGCTCGTGCGCTTCATTGAGGGCGTGGCAAGAGAAGCGAAAGATGGCGGACCTTGACTATCCGGTTCTGATCGAACCTCTTCCGGCAGAGGATGGCGGCGGTTTCGTCGCCACCGTGCCCGATCTGCCTGGCTGCATGTCCGACGGCGAGACGCCGGAGGAAGCGCTTGCCAACGTCCGCGATGCCGTGGCCGCTTGGATCGAGGAGGCGCGTGCGCTGGGTCGCGCCGTGCCGCAGCCCTCTCGCCGCCACGTTGCCGCCGAGTAGCGCGGCGGGTTACGCCTTCGGCTAACCCGCCCTACGAGCTGGGGCCGGCGTCGAAGTTGACCTTGTCGACCAGCTCGGATGCCTTCTTGCGGTACTTGGCGATGTTCTCGAGCGGCAGCGGGTCGGCCTTGAGCGGGCCCCAGCTCTGCACGATGTCGGAGGGTGGCACCTTCGGGTTCACCGGGTACTCGTTGTTGGCGAGCGCATAGATCTTCTGCGCCTCCTCCGAGGCCAGGAACTCCATCAGCTTCAGCGCATTGGCCTTGTTGGGCGCGTGCTTGGCCAGCGCCATGCCCGAGATGTTGACGTGGCTGCCGCGATCCTTGGCATTGGGGAAGAGGATCTTGATGGCCGCGGCCCACTCCTTCTGCTCCGGGTTCTTCTCGTTCTTGAGCATCAGCGCCATGTAGTAGGTGTTGCCCAGCGCCAGGTCGCATTTGCCCGATGCGATGTCGCGCGCCTGCTCGCGGTCGCCGCCGGCGGGCTTGTGCGCCAGGTTGGCCTTGACGCCCTTGAGCCAGGCCTCGGCCGCAGCCTCGCCCTTGTGGGCGACCATGGTGGCGATCAGCGACGTATTGTAGACGTGCTGGCCGGAGCGGATGCAGATCTTGCCCTTCCATTTCGGATCGGCCAGCTCCTCGTAGGTGATGGCGTCCTGCTTCACCCGCTCCTTGGAGGCATAGACCACGCGCGAGCGCATGGTGAGCCCGAACCAGTGGTTGGTGGGATCGCGGAACTGGGCGGGGATTGCCGCCTTCAGCGCGGTGTCGTCGACCGGCTGGGTGAGGCCCGCGTCCTTGGCCTCGGACAGGCGGCCGGCATCGACCGTGAAGAGGAGATCGGCGGGGCTGTTCTGGCCTTCGGCCGCCAGGCGCTCGTTGAGGCCGGCCGCCGCATAGACGATGTTGGCCTTGATGCCGGTCTTGTCGGTGAAGGCCTTGAGCAGCGGGTCGATCAGCTGCGGCTCGCGGTAGGAGTAGATGTTGACCTCGCCCTGCGCCAGCGCGGCAGAGCCGCTTGCAGCCAGCAGGCAGAGGGGAAGGGCGAGTTGCGCAAGCTTGCGCGCGGATCGGCGCGCCGATGGCGTGAAGTTCATACCAACCTCCAATTATCGGGGTTCAAAGCCCCAACATCAGACTTCAGGCGGCGAGACGGCGGCAATCGCGCCGCCGCGCAAGCATTAGTGGGAATCTTGATTGCCGTTGTCAAGATTCTCGTCCGATCGCCGAGCCATTGCGGAAATTGGCTTCGAATCATTCTAATTCGATATCGGTGAGATGTCAGACGCTGCGGCAGGGTTCAACCCGGTGGACCTGCCCCCCCGACCGCACCGGCGCCACAAAGGCAGGCTACCAGCAGCACCCAGGGAGGCGGTCGGCTCACCACCGCCACGTGCTGCGGCCACTGCGATGCTGGCGGTTCTCCGACTGCTGATCCGGGCGCTCGAGTTGACGCTTGCGCTGCCCATGCGGCTCGTGCGCACGCTGCTCTACGCCCTCACCACCAAGCCGAGCTTCGGGCCCCTGCGCTATCCGCTCACCTTCGCGGCCAGCTATCTCGTCTTCGCGCTCGTCCTGGTCTACGGGATCGCGCCCCTGCGCGGACTGGTGGGCCAATATTTCATGGCCGAGCAGCTGCGCTACGACGCCGAGCGGTGGCTCGCCACCGCCGTCTACGACGCGGGCGGCGGCTTCGTCGGCACCTTCGACCCGCGCCTCGATAGCCAGCGCGACGTCAACTACACGGAGACCGCGATCGCCGTCGATGGCTACGTCGCCAATCCCGACCACAAGTCGATCCCCGTGCGCGAGGCGCCGGAGCACTACTGGCGCTGCCTCGTCTACCACGAGGACCGGCACATGGGCTCGCTGCTCAATCCGTGGGGCATCGACCTCGCCGGCGTGCTCAAGATCCCCTACTCGACATTGAAGCGCTCGATCGCGCTGAGGCGGCCGAGCCTCGGCATCGGCGGCTCGACCTTGCCCATGCAGTTCGTGCGCGTGATCTACAATACGCCGCCGAGCCCTGACGAGGGCGGCGGCACCAAGCTCAAGCGCAAGCTCAAGGAGTGGTGGCTGGCGCCGGTCATATACCGCGAGCTCACGCGCGGGGGCGACGTGACGCCGCTCAAGCAATGGGCCGCCAACCACATCTGGCTCGCCCAGCGCACCGGGGGGGCGCCGCTGCACGGGGTGGAGATCACGAGCCGGGTGGTGTTCGGCAAGGAGGCCAAGGACCTCACGACCGCCGAGCAGTTCGTGCTGGCCTCGGCGGTCAACAAACCCATCATCCTGCTGCCGGGCAGCGACAAGCTCAACGAGGTGCGGCTCGACCGCTGGCGCTACATCGCCGAGGTGCGCGCGCGCATCTGCGCCGAGAAGCTGATCGCCGATGCACCTGAGCAGCGCCGCGTGATCTTCGAGCTCGTCAACCTCGCCGGCGGCCCGCCCGACCCGCGCCTCAAGCCCAGGCTGCAGGAGGCCCTCGAGGCGCATGCGCCGACGCTGGCCCAGCGCGCACTCGCCAATCCGATCATCCGCGCCAATGCGCTGCTGCCGGCGGCGCGCTTCGGCCTGCGCGAGGAGATGAAGCAGGCCTACGGCTTCGGCTGGCGCGAGCACGTGCGCGGCGTCACCACCACGCTCGACGTGGTGGAGAACCTGGGCTTCCATGAGCGCATCAAGGGTCAGCTCGCCAAGCTCGATGCGCAATACCAGAGCAAGATCGGCCCGGGCTTCACGCTCGATCCGGCCAAGGTGCTGCCCGCCAATGCCGAGCGCAGGATGCCGGACGTGATCGTGGTCGCCGCCAACTCGCGCGGCGAGATCGTGCGCTATTTCGAGGCCGGCGAGACCGCCTCCTATTTCGGCTCGCCGGCCGCGCGCAGCGCCAGGTCCGGCTATTACGATGCCGTGCGCGAGGGGCGCATGATCGCCTCCGCGGGCAAGATCCTGGCCGCCATCGGCATCGCCAATGCGCAGCACGACCGCCCCGACTCGCTCTACCTCGACCGGGCAGCGCCGGCGCGCGGTGGGCTCGAGGGCTGCGAGAAGGGCGAGACCACGCGCCCCCGCAAGGCGATCGTGGCGTTTGCCTGCTCGCTCAACCGCCCGCTCGAGTGGCGCGCCGCTCAGCTCGGCCAGGGGCGCATGCGCCGGCTGATCGACCGCTTCGGCTTCAACCTGCCGCCGGCGCGCTCGCCCGAGGAGGCAACGCCGCCGTCGACGGCTGCCGTGCGCGGGCTGATTGCCGGCTCGCCGCGGCGTGTGCACCAGATGGCGGGCGTGGTGCTGGCGTCCCTGACCGAGCAAGGCCACCGGCCGGTTCGGCTGCCGACATTGGTGAGGGCGTTCGATTTCACCAGCCGCGAGGCGGCGGCAGCGGCTGGCGCCGTCGGGTCCGAGGCGATTGTGCCCAACCGGATCATCGCGGACCCCGGCCGGCCCCTGTTGCGGACGCTGCTGCAGGCGCCGCTGTGCTATCGGAGTGGCGGCGTGCCGCACGGCACCTTGAAGGCCGCCAGCGCCTGGTGCCCGGACAAGCGCACGGATCTGCGGCTGCACTTCGCCAAGACCGGCACGTCGGTCGGCACCGACATCAATGCGACGGTCGACGCCTGGATCGCCGGCGGCCTGCAGTTTGCCAACGGCGCGGCCTACTCCTACGTCGTGCTGGTCGGCACAGGCAACGCGAACCAGCCCTGGGCGCGCTCGCTGCATGCCGCCCAAGTCGGCGTGCCGCTGCTGGAGACGCTGCTGGCGGACCTCAAGGAGCACGCCAGGAAGCATGGGGTTCCGGTTGCCGCCCAGGCAAGGCCGGTCGCCGTCGGCATGCCGCCCACAGCCAAGCCCGATCCGGCCTGGCGCGAGCGCGCCTTTCAGACGAATTGAGGATTTCGAGTCGGCCCTCCGCGCGACCCGTGGTCAGGCGGCCTTGCGCTCGCCGCGCTTGGGTGCCGCCGGGGTTTCCTCCGCCTCGGGGAAGGTGATGTAGTCGCGGGGCTGCGCACCGTTGAGCTTCGGCAGCACGGCGCACGCACCCAGCGCCGCCGCCAGCCTCTGCTGGCCCTCGGCGAAGTCGGCGGCCGCCGTCTGCCAAAACCGCAGCTGCTCGTTGACCAGGTCCATGGGTGTCCTGCACCGGCTCAGCCGCACCGGGATCTCCAGCCAAGCCTGCGAGCGCCGGGCCATCAGGCCGACCAGCTCGAGGTTGAAGCGGCCGACACCTCTGAGCGCCGGCTCGTAGCCCTTAACCATCATGTCGACGCCGCCGAAGTAGGCTTGCGACAGGTTGCCCAGGGGGTCTGCCTTGGAGTCCAGACGCTCGGTGCCACTCATAACCCACTCACCCTCATTTTGACGATGTTGCGCCGCCGCATGGCCGTCCGGCGTCCAATGCCGCATGCCGGAAAGCCCTTGTGACCATACCCATCATGCGTTTACCCAGCAACACGGGCGAGCAAAAAGTGATACCGTCATCTAAAGGTTGTGCAAAAACACCTAATCATCTGATTTTCATCAACTATTTATCGTCGGAGCGCTGCTCGCGGCTCTTCAGCTTGGGAGCGACTGTAAAATCTTACATTTTGTCGTGTAAGCACGACACTGGTCCAGGTCATTGCCTGCCATCAGGATCCGAATCTCGCAACCACCCCGTCGCCGCGCAGAAGAGCCTCGTCGCTAAGCCCATGATTTCAAAATAGCGCTGAGGCGACGGCAGAATATCGCTGGGAAGATGTTTGACTTGCGCAAGCAACGTGCGCTTAAGTCTGGCATTCGGCTGGTGTGCCGACCCTGCAATTCTTACGTTCTGTTGGCCAATGCGTTGCGTGCGGCATGGTGGGGGAAGGCTGCTCTTGGGCGTGGTCGCCGCGCTGGTCGCTACTGCGGGGCTGTGCGCGGACGCCTGCGCCGACGACAGCGAGCCGTCGGGGGATGCCGCTGGGCCGGCCCATTTGGAATTCTGGACGGGCGCGCAGTCCCTCCCCCATATCTGGTCGCTCTACGCGGGCGCGACGGCTGCGTTCGGCCGGGTTCAGGACGACGGCGTGAGGCTGCGGGTGGTGGGCGGCTACGGCGCCTACAGTTACTCCGGCCCGCGCGCGGTCGGCCTCACGTCCGAGGTGGTGAAATTCCACGGCACCTCGACGTTCACCGATCTGCTGGTCGGGTACCACAAGCAGCTCGGACCTCTGACGGTGAAGGTCTTTGCCGGTCTCATGGAAACAGACAACCGCCTGAACCCGGACGACCCTGAAACGACCATCCGTGGCGCCGGCTTCGGCGGCAAGGTCGCGCTGGAGACCTGGTGGAGCATCAGCGACCGGGCCTGGTCCTCGGTCGATGCCTCATGGGGCTCGCTGCGTGACACCTACGCCGCCCGGGCGCGGCTCGGTTGGCGCTTCCTCCCGGCCCTGTCGGCCGGGCTCGAGGCGGGCGCCGTCGGCAACGTCGAATGCGACATTGCCCGCGTCGGCGGCTTCCTGCGCTACGAATGGGCGAGCGGCGAGGTATCCCTGTCGGGCGGCGCCTCCAACGACAAGCTTTTGGAGGGCATCGGCGACGCCGCAGCGGCCAAGTCGAGCGTGCCCTTTGCGACGTTCTCCTGGTTGACGCGTTTCTGATATTCGCCACGAAGCATCGCACAAAGCCGGCAAGCCCTGGCCATCCCTGTGCTATGCTCGGGCCCTCAGGCAACAAGACAGCGTCCGTCACAAGCTGGAGAAATGCCATGAAGAGCATGCTTCTCCCCGTCGACCAGAGCGAGCAGATGCCGTCCGCCCTGGAAACCGCCCGGCTGCTCGCCAGTCTGTACGAAGGTACGGTGGAAGGCGTGGCCCTGCGCCCGGCCTTCGCCGAGATCGTGGCGCCCGACCCGATCGTCGCCGTCACGATTCCGCCGGCCGATTGGAACGAGACCGAGTTCTGCCGCAGCGTGCGCCAGACCTTCGACGCCTTCGCCGCTAGTCATCCCGCCGAGCCGGACCGCGGCGCGCGCTTTCGCTGGCGGGGCGGATCGGCCATCGTGGACAGCGCGCTCGGCAGCCTGGGGCGCGTCTACGACGTGACCGTGCTGAGCCGGCCCGGCAGCCGCGGCGCGCGCATGACGGCGGTGGAAGCCGCGCTGTTCGACAGCGGGCGGCCGGTGCTGATGGCGCCGCCCTCACCGCCCAAGACCATGGGCGAGAACATCCTCATCCACTGGAACGCGAGCACGGAGACGGCGCGCGTGATCCTGATGGCGATACCGATCCTGCGCAAGGCCAAGCGCGTGACGCTGCTCAGCGTCGAGGGCTACGTCATGCCGGGCCCGAGCGCCAAGGACGCGTTGGGCTACCTCGAGGCCAACGGGATCGTTGCCAGCGAAAAGTCGGTGGTGCCGCGCAGCGGGCGGCCGGGCGAGGCCATTCTCGCCGAGGCCAAGGTCCAGGGCGCCGACCTGCTGATCAAAGGCGCCTATACGATAAGCCGGCTACGGCAGATGATCTTCGGCGGCGCTACCAGCCATATTCTCGGCGCAGCCGAGCTGCCGGTGTTCTTCGCGCATTAGCGCGAGGCCGCATCGGGCCGTCGCCAAGATCGCTGCGTCGAAGACCCTCAAAAATCGGGGGCCGGAGACGCAATCGCGATCTCCGGCCCCGAAACTATCAGAAGGCGTATTGGGAGGAGGAAGGTCCGCTGCTCTGCCCTGGTGCCCAGCCCTGGCCGGCGCCGGACCGACGATCTCCGCCCGCTTAGCGGCGCTTGGTCGCGCGCTTCTTGGCCGCCGCTTTCTTCGCCGGCTTCTTCTTCGCCTTCGACTTCATTGCTGCCTTAGCCATGTCTTTCTCTCTTTCTCTTGCCCTATCGTTCGAATCAGCTCGAACTCGAGAACCCTGAACAATTCCGCGGCATTTGTTGATAGTGAATGAAGAATTGAGACTGCTGATTTTGAGCTTTTGAAATTCGGTGTTGCTGCATGTCCACAATTTTACAGGCGATACAGCAGGTTGTGTGGGAAGTTTCGTGCTGGAGACTCGGGTTCTCGATTTGCGCGACTCTGCCGGTTGAATTGTTTCGCCGGCGGGATCGAGCTTGCGCGCTTTGAAATGCTGGTTGCGCTCTTGCTGGCCTTTTAATTCCGACATTCGCAGCCGTTTGCGCTCAACCCGCACGCACCCAAGGGCGGCGCCGCCGAAATGCACGTCACGGCAACGACGATCGCTGAGCCCCGGCTCGGCGCTATTGCTTTGGCGGCGCTGGTGGCGGGCTCGCTGCAGGGGGTGGAGGCGCGGGCACCGCTGCCGCCGCGGGCGGTGGTGGTGGCGGCGCAGCGGTGGCCGGTGGCGGCGCGGGTGGCTTGGGCGGCGGCACCGGCTCGGCCGGCGTCCGCGCAGTGTGCACCGCGGTCTTGTCCAGCGCCTTCAGCGTCTCGGCGTCGATGCATTCGGCGAGCAGACGCCAGCTCTGGTCGAGCGGCGACTTGACCTGCGCCAGGCACGTCTGCCGGATCGGCTCCAGGACGAAAGTCCAGCTCGAGCTCACGGCCTTGAGCGCGCGACCCTCGAAGGCGGCGCATTGTCCGGGCGCGCTCTCCTTGGCGCAGATATCGCCGATCTTCCAGCTGGGAAGCGATTGCGCGCGGGCTTGGCTCAACGGCGCGCCCGCAGCCGTGAGCGCGAGCAGCGCTGCGCACAGGATACGCCTTTGCATGGCAACCTCCCTTTCCGCTTCCCCCGCTTATTGGCCACAGCATGGCACAGATCGCGCCGGCGCGCATGGACCCCTGTCACAAACGCCGCCCGGGCGCTCTGCAGCGGCTCATTTCTTGGATAGGGCCGAACCCTTGCCGTCGGAAAAGGTACTGAACACCATGTCGGGCGAGGAGGTGTTGTGCCGTGAAGGCGCTAGGCGGCCGGCCCACACGTCCGTTGCGGTGGCGCGCTTGAAGGCCATGATGCCCTCCTCGCGCCAGCCCTTGGCCCCCTTTTCGCGCACGGCGATGCGGGCGACGTCGTTGTTGAAATCGGTGACGTACATGGAGCGCAGCGCCGCGAACGGGCGGCCGTCGACGGCCTTGTCGAAGGCAACCTCCAGTGTGTTCCGGTTCTGGTCGATGTTGGCGAGCATCACGGTGGCGGCGCCGCCGCGCTCGAAGGCGAGGGTGAAGGTGCGCGCTTTTGGATCGAAGGCGACCTCCCTGATCTTGACGAGCGGCCGCCCCTCCACCTCCACGGGGCCGATGAGGAAGGAGGAGCCGAAGGCGGTGGGCGCAAGGCCGGCGGGCGCCAACGGCCGCAGGCGCCAGTAGCCGTCCTGGGGATAGAGCACGAGCACCTCCTCCCCGCCCATGGGCCGGATCATCCACACCTGCAGGAGGTGGAGGCCCTTCTCGACCCGGTCGCCGATGCGCACGGTGGCGGTGGCCGGGCGCCAGAAGGTCGGGAAGGTGAGGCCCACCACCCACAAGTCGATCTGCTCGTAGAGCGTCGTGCGCTTGGGCGGCCGCGACGGCTGGGTTGTGGCACCGGGTGCGGGATCGCCCGGCGCGGTGCAGCCGGTCCAGTCGGCCTCGAAGCTGTCGCGCTGGAGCGTGCCGATGTAGGCGGGGTGCGCCGCCTCGATGCGAAAGGCGCGCACGTCCCTGGAGGCGAGATTGAGCGTGACGTTATCCTTCTCGGCGCACAGCACCGGCTCGCTGGCGTTGGTCACCTCGACGGCGAGCGCGCTGGGCGACTGGGCGGAGGCCGGATCCAGCATCGCCCAGATGACGAGGGCCATGAGACACGTCGTTGCTGCGCCCACGGACGCAAGCCCCTTCGAGAGGGAAGCCGGGTACGGGCCTTGCACCGTCCTCATGTCGTCCTCGGGCCCAAGGCCGCAAGCTGCAGCACGTCGCGGCCGGCGCTGGCGGCGAGCACACGGTCGAGGTCGGCGAGACCGGCGTCGAGTGCCGCCTCCCCGGGACGCCCGTTCAAGATATGGCCCAGCAGCAGCCCGGCCAACAAGTCTCCCGCCCCGTTGGGTATGCCCGGATGTTTCGGCGAGGTACGCCCGATCCGCTGCTTCTCTGTCACCGCAAGGGTTGTGACGGTGGTTGCGGTCTCGGCCGCCGACGTGACGACGACGGTTGGCGGGCCGAGGCGCCGCGCCGCCTGCTCCACGTCGCCGAGGTCCGAACCGGCCACGCCGGTAAGCCATCTGAGCTCGAACAGGTTGGGCGTGGCTATTGTGGCGAGCGGCAGCAGCCTGTCCCGGATCGCCTCGGCCGTCGCCTCGGCCACGTAGAGGCGACCGGCGTCGCCGAGGATCGGGTCGACGAGCACGAGAACATTCGGATTAGCGGTCCTGATGCACCCGATGGCCTGCGCCGCCGCGGCCACCGCATCGGGCGCAACGAAATACCCGGTGAGCACCGCGTCGAGGGATGGCCAGCAGCCATCGGCCTCGAGAGCCGACAGCATGGCGGAGAGCTCCGTTCCTGAGACATCGCGTTTCACCAGGCGCCCGAGGCCCGGCCGGCTCGCTACGACCACCGTCGGCAGCGCCCACACCTCGTGGCCGAGCCATTGCAGGGCCGGCACCGTCGCGGCCAGACCGACCTGCCCGCGCACCACGTGCGATGAGATTGCCAGCACCTTGGCCATGCACCCTCATACCACGCTCAGATCACGTTGCGCTCGGGCAGCGGCTCACCCCTGGCGATGCGGCCATAGCCGAGGCGGGAGAGGTCGATAGTCTGGTAGGCGCCGCGCACGATCAGCTCGGCCACGGCGCGGCCCGCCGCCGCCGCCTGCTGCGCGCCGTGGCCTGAGAAGCCGTTGGCGAAGTAGAGGTTGGCGATGTCGGGGTGCGGGCCGATCACCGCGTTCTGGTCGAGCGTGTTGGTGTCGTAGAAGCCGGCCCAGGCATTCACCACCTTGACGCTCTCGAACGCCGGTACGCGCGCCGCCAGCCGCGGCCACACCTCGCTCTCGAAAAAGGCGTGGTCGATGGCGTCCAGGTCGGTTGCTTCCGGCTCCTCGCTCGCCTCGGGAGACTTGCCGCAAAGAAAAAACCGCCCCTCGGGCCGGAACCACACGCCCGACGGATCGACCGTCAGCGGCGCCCGTCGTAGTGCGTCGGAGGCCTCGCGGCAGTCGATGACGTAGACGTAGCGCTTGCGCGGCTCCACGGGCAGCGCCACGCCGGCCAGCGCCGCGATCTCCCCGGCCCAAGGTCCCGCCGCATTGACGAGTGCTCCGCAAGCGATCCTGCCACCGCTTGCCAGCTGGGCCGCCTCGATGCGGCCGCGCACGTCGATGCCGGTGACCCGATCGTGCAGGACCGTGACTCCGCGCGCCTTGGCCGCATCGCGCAACAGCGACGCCAGGCTCGGCGGATCGAACCAGCCCTCGCCGGAGCGCCCGAAGCCGGCAGCCGCAACGCCCTCCGTCGCGGCCCAGGGGAAGCGCTGTACCAGCTCCGGCGCCTCCAGCAGCACAATGCCGGCGCCCATCGATTGCTGGAGGGCAACATTCTCCGCCAGGAGCGCGCGCCCCTCGGGTGTGGCCATGATCAGGTAGCCCTGCTCGCGGAAGCCGACGTCCGCATTGGCCCCGAACGTGGTCTCGAGCCGGCGGAACAGGGACAGCGTGAACTGCGACATGGCGATGTTCTCGGGCGTCGAGAACTGCTGGCGCAGACCGCCTGCCGACCGCGCCGTGCTAGCCTGAGCGTAGCTGGGGTCGCGCTCGATCAGGACAATATGGCGGCCTTGAAACGCGGCGTCGGTGCTCAGGAAATAGGCGACCGCGCTGCCGACGATACCTCCGCCCACGATCACGACATCGGCGCTCTGCATCCGACAAGCTCAGCAAGGTCCAGACAGAAACGTCAGCGCAGCAGCTTCCACAGGACGGCCATGGTCGCAGCGAGGTTAAAGCCGACCATCCAAGTGAGGACTTGAACCCTCGAGCTCAGCTTTTCGAAGTCGACCTCAAGCTTGTGTATGCGCGCCCCGAGTTCCGTCTCCAGACGATGGGCTGCATCGACGACATCGCGCTTGGTTGCGACCTCGCCCTCCACCAAGTCGCGCAGCAAGCTGGCGTGCACCTCGGCGATCTTGCGATCGACGCCGGCCGCCTCCAGCTTCTTCACGTACTCGAGGGTGTCGATAGTCATGGCTGGAAGGTTTAACACGGCGGGTGAACCCGCAAAACGCTCAAATCCAGCGGTGCAGACGCTCTTGGGCCCAGGGTGGACCGCCGCTCGGCATGATCCTTGCGACGGTTGGCAAGAATCATGGTGGAATGGCCCATGCAAATCCGACCCCGCCGCAGCGTGCTCTATATGCCGGGCTCCAATGCCCGGGCGCTGGAAAAGGCCAAGGCCCTGCCGGCCGATGCGCTGATCCTCGATCTCGAGGACGCGGTCGCGCCAGAGGCCAAGGAGACGGCCCGCAAGCAGGTGTGCGAGGCCGTCAAGGCCGGCGGTTACGGCCATCGCGAGCTCGTGATTCGCGTCAACGCGCTCGACACCGCATGGGGCCTAGCAGATCTGGAAGCTGCCGCGCAGGCCGCTCCCGACGCCGTGCTGCTGCCCAAGCCCGGCGCGGGCGCAGACATCATGCGTGCCACCGAGGCGCTGGCGCGAGCCGGCGCGCCCAACACGACGCGGCTGTGGGCGATGATCGAGACGCCGATGGCCATCCTCAACGTGGCCGACATCGCCGCCGCATCCAGGCGCCAGCACGCCCGGCTCGCCTGCTTCGTCCTGGGCACCAACGACCTCGTCAAGGAGACGCGTGCCGATCTCTCCGTTAACCGCCGCCCCGCGCTCTACTGGCTCTCGGCGACAATCACGGCGGCGCGCGCCTATGGCCTCGACGTGCTCGACGGCGTCTACAACAACTTCAAGGATGCGGACGGTTTCCGCCGCGAGTGCGTGCACGGCCGGCGGCTCGGCTTCGACGGCAAGACGCTGATCCACCCCGACCAGATCGCCGTCGCCAACGAAGTATTCGCCCCGCCCCAGGCCGAGGTCGACTTGGCGCGAACAATCATCGCCGCGTTCGCGCTGCCCGAGAACAAGGGCAAGGGCGTGATCACCGTCGACGGCCGCATGGTGGAGCTGCTGCACGCCGAGATGGCGCACCGCACCGTCGCCATCGCCGACGCGATCGCGCGGATGGGGGCCGCATGACCGCAACGAAAACCAACCCCGGGCACTACTTCGAGGATTTCTCCGTCGGGCAAGTGTTCCAGCATGCCACGCCGCGCAGCATGAGCAGCGGCGACGTCGCGCTCTACATGGGCCTCTACGGCCCGCGCTTTGCCGTGCAGTCGTCGGATGCGTTCGCGCGAGGCCTGGGCTACCGCCAAGCGCCGCTCGACGATCTCCTGGTGTTCCACACTGTGTTCGGCAAGACCGTGCCCGACATCTCGCTCAACGCCATCGCCAACCTCGGCTATGCCGAGTGCCGCTTCCTCGCGCCCGTCTATCCGGGCGACACGCTGAGCGCCGCGTCAGAAGTGATCGGCCTGCGCGAGAACGCCAATCGCGTCTCGGGCGTGGTCTACGTCCGCACCACCGGGCGCAATCAGCAGGGCGAGACCGTGCTCGAGTACGTGCGCTGGGTGATGGTGCGCAAGCGCGACGCCCTGGCGCCTGCCCCCACGCCCATCGTGCCGAAGCTTGCCGATCGGGTCGATCCCGCCAATCTCGGCGCGGCCGTGCCGGAGCTCGATCTCTCGCGCTACGACTTCCGCCTCGCCGGCGCCCCGCACCGCTGGGGCGAGTATGCCCCCGGCGAGAAGATCGACCACGCCGATGCCATGACGCTGGAGGAGGCCGAGCACCAGATCGCCACCCGCCTCTACCAGAACACCGCCAAGGTGCATTTCAACCAGCACGAGCAGGCGCAGGGCCAGTTCAAGCGGCGATTGGTCTACGGCGGCGTCGTCATCTCGCTCGCCCGTGCGCTGTCGTTCAATGGCCTTGCCAACGCCTTCCACATCGCCGCCATCAACGGCGGCCGCCACGTGGCGCCCTGCTTTGCCGGCGACACGGTCTATGCGTGGTCGGAGATCCTCGAGACGGCGCAGATCCCGGGTCGCAGCGACATCGGCGCTCTGCGCACGCGCCTCACCGCCGTCAAGAACCGCAGCTGCGCCGATCTCCCTCTGCGGACGCCCAAGGGCGACTACGCCGACGGCGTCATCCTCGATCTCGATCTGTGGCTGGTGCTGCCGCGGTAAGCCATTTTCGGTCTGCCCGTGAGACATTCGCGCAATTGCCGCGATTGCTGCGGCGCGCTAGAAGCTCCCCCATCTCCAGTGTTGCAGCGCAGAGAGGCACCATGGCCGAGGCCAAGCATGCGGGCGAGCGTCCGCTCTCGCCGCACCTGTCGATCTATCGCCCGCTGATCAACATGGTGATGTCGATCCTGCATCGCCTGACGGGCGGCGCTCTCTACTTCGGCACGCTGCTGCTCGCCGCCTGGCTCATCGGCGCGGCCATGGGGCCGAAGCAATTCGAGCTGGTCAATGCGATCTTCACCCACCCCATCGGCATGATCGTCCTCTTCGGCTACACCTGGGCGCTGGCGCATCACATGCTGGGCGGCCTGCGCCATCTCGTCTGGGACACCGGCCGAGGCCTGCAGATCGGACAGGTGAATGTGCTCTCCTGGCTCACCATCATCGGCTCGGTCGCCCTGACGCTGGCGATCTGGGTGATCGGCCTGGGACTGAGGGGAGGTCTGTGATGGCCCACCGCACACCGCTCGCAAAGGTCCGCGGCCTGGGCTCCGCCAAGGAGGGCGCCGATCATTTCTGGAAGCAGCGCCTCACCGCGGTCGCCAATATCGTCCTCGTCTCGTTCCTGATCTGGCTCGTCGTCAAACTCGTCGGTGCCGACTACGCCACCGTCACGCGCACGCTGGCGCGGCCGCAGAACGCCATCCTGCTGCTGCTGCTGGTGCTGTCGGGCGTCATCCACATGCGGCTCGGTATGCAAACCATCATTGAGGACTATGTGCATTCCGAGGGGCGGAAGGTGGTGCTGCTCATGCTAAACTCTTTCTTTGCGATGCTGGTCGGACTGACGACGGCGTTTGCCGTGCTGAAGCTGAGCCTCGGAGCCTGAGAGATGGCGGAAGAAGACCTTCGCGACAGGGGCAACGGCGTTGCCAAGCCCGCTCTCAACGGCAGGGCCTACCCCGTTACCGAGCACACCTACGACGTGGTGGTGGTGGGCGCCGGCGGCTCCGGCCTGCGCGCGACGCTGGGATGCTCCGAGGCTGGCCTCAGGACCGCCTGCGTCACCAAGGTGTTTCCCACCCGCTCGCACACGGTTGCCGCCCAGGGCGGCATCGCCGCGGCGATCGGCAACATGGGGCCGGACGACTGGCGCTGGCACATGTACGACACGGTCAAGGGCGCCGACTGGCTCGGCGACCAGGACGCCATCGAGTACATGTGCCGCAACGCCAACGAGGCGGTCTACGAGCTGGAGCACTACGGCCTTCCCTTCAGTCGCACCGAGGACGGACACATCTACCAGCGCCCGTTCGGCGGCATGACCACCGACTTCGGCGAGGGGCCGCCGGCGCAACGCACCTGCGCCGCTGCCGACCGCACCGGGCACGCCATGCTGCACACGCTCTACGGCCAGTCGCTGCGCCACTCCGCCGAGTTCTTCATCGAGTATTTCGCCATCGACCTGATCATGGACCAGGACGGCGCTTGCGGCGGCGGTGTCGCGATGTGCCTCGAAGACGGCACGCTGCATCGCTTCCGCGCCAAGAAGACCATCCTGGCGACCGGCGGCTACGGCCGCATCTACTTCACCTGCACTGGGGCTCACACACAGACGGGCGACGGCAACGCCATGGTGCTGGGCGCCGGGCTGCCCCTGCCGGACATGGAATTCATCC
>ORMF012655259.1_pt1 | contig 15912 bp, 18 predicted proteins | sample 1779871 | NCBI WGS metagenome assembly ORMF01 (sample SAMEA104232316, study PRJEB22302) | groundwater metagenome | biome: forest; feature: aquifer; material: groundwater | place: USA | collected 2011-08-07 | depth 5.4 m
CGGCGCTTCTACCCAATGACGGCATTCAACTCTGTCCTGGGTCTCGCGGCGCATGCCTCGGCACCCACTTACGAGGCGCTCTACAGTGGCGAGTGGACTCACCCAATAGCATGATTGGCAATCAACCGGATAGGCAGGGTTGGAACCTCTGTTAGCCGGGCCTACACGCTCACTGTATTGAAGGCCGTCACCATCTCTTCGAAAAGTTTGAAAGCTGCCACCGTAGGGCGCAGCTACAATGTGACGCTCAAAGCGACTGGAGGAGCAAAGCCCTATGGGTGGGACTTGCTCCCGGGGACTGTGCCCGCCTGGCTGAACTTTAACGGCGCAACCGGGCGAATAACGGGCATACCCACGTCTGCGGGGACATTTCCCCTGACATTCCAGGTCACGGATTCGCTCGGCGGAACGACACAGAAGACACTTACTCTCACAATAAAATAGGAGTCGCTTGCTTAGTGACGGCCCGCCCGCATGCGCTTTTCCAATGAGCGGTGTCAAATGAGCGATGTCAGGCTTCATTTTAGTGATTTTATTGTCTCTGCTTCCCATACTTGCGACGCGTTGAACCGGCTGCCCTGGAGGTTCGATCCGCCAAACGGGACCATCGGGTTTACTTACGATGCGAACGGCAACCTGCTTAGCGTCGCCGACCCGCGGAGCAACGCGACCACATATGCGTACGTTACCATGGACGGGCTGGCGACGCACAGAGAGAAAGGTTAAACAATGCTTAACCCTGATCTTAATCCTAAGACTTATCCCAGCATACAGCGGGTCCAAAAGACCATCTTGAATCCACGACCCACTGTCCTGCGCAAAGGAGAGCGAATCGCTCGGTTTGGAGCCACGAAACGGAATCCCAGATATGACGCCTGGACTCAATGGGCTGGTTCAGAATGGTGGGTGCGTTGGACGGAGCTGTTACGAATCTGGAACGCATATGTTGCCTTTTTCCCAAGTCTCACGAGCGAGCTTAGACCAATTAGTTGGGTAGCTGGACAGCTCCTGCAAATCCCTAAAAGCTCAAATAACGATGCAGAAGTGATAGTGGAAGCGACTATCCGAGAAGATATCATGGTGTTTTTCGGCGTTGGCGTTTTGGAAGGCGTACCTGCGCCCTCTGAACTTCGGTCTCGTAATAAGTCCGTACCTCTAGGTCGCCCAGTTGAACAGCTATACATCCCTGAGATCGTCGACTCTAGTTTCCGTCTGAGTGAAATCGGTCGAAAAGCTTTCCGTAACGTAGGGTTTCGATTTCTCTCGACAGGTCCCATATGAAGAGGGCGTCTTACCCGGCGCTGCAGACCGACGAGCGGCGCGCGCTCACTTGCATCGTGTGGCCCTTGCGTCCAAGCCGGGTTTGGCGATATGACTCCGGCAGCGTGGCCCGCGATTTCTGCCGGAACACCTTCCCGCAGGGGATTTAGATTTACGGGACGTTGTTGACTACGTGGACTAAGTTCGGTCAACTTCCGAGGGTCGATTGTACGGGCAGGGTTTGTCCGGCTAGTCAACAACGTCCCCTTCGTTTCCTTCGTTTCGTCCCTCGGAAATTGAAATCAAGTCTTTGAAGAGCGCGGTTGGGCTGTAAGGCGAGTATTTACTCACGCGCAGCAACCAAGGAGCGATTCTCTCCGTTCGCTGCGTGGTTCGGCCAAGCCCCTCTCGGCGTATAGGGCGCCTTGCTTCTCAGACTTCGTGCTACCGTGAGTCATGATGCGGGAGGCTACGGCTAAGGTCTCATCGATGCCAGTGCCACGGTTGGGGTACAGACAGTCAGAATGTTAACGAGCCGCGTCAGATGCTCATTGTCCAACGTGACAAGCGTACTTCCTGCGTCATGGGCGACCGCAGCATACACCGCATCGGCACCGCGCAACCCGTGTTGTGCCGCCAAGGTGAGGGCTTGGATGGCGCTCATCTCATCCAGCACTCGGACCGTCACATGGGGCAACCGACTCAGGGCGATGGCAAACGCTTGTGCCTGCACCGGCGTACGACGGGTGCGACTAATTGCGCCGGCCACCTCCACCAACACCAAATTGGGCACAATGATAGGAAGCGACTGCTGCCGTATGACTTCAAGAAATTGGCGACTCACCAGATGGCCTGGTTCGCGTTGGTCGAAGGCGTTGACCCATACACTGGCATCGACTGTGTACATCGCGTCACCGCCGCATGGCCAACACGGCGGCCGTCAAGGTGTCTACCTCTGGCGTATCGCTGATAGCGAGCGTGTCGCCAAGACGGAAGAACTCCTCCCATGCCTCTGCAGCCTCTGACGGGGGTACAGCGACCGGGGCAGACGTCGACGTCATCACGTGGGCCATACGGAGCGCTAACGTGGACAACAAACGCGCTTGTTCCAATAGGGAGAGGCGCTCTACTAGACGCTGGACTTGGTCGAGTGTACTTTCTGCCATATTCTACTCCTTGCCAAGAATAGCGGCATTATAGCACATGCTCGACCCCGCCAAGAAGGGGGGCTTCTCACTATGTCTATTGGAAGCCGAACCAGTAATATGCAGAACGGCTTATATCGATATCAATATCTGAAAGGCCGCCTCCAAGAAAAAAGCCGTTGCTGATGGTGCGTTACCGATTATCCTCGGTTCGCAGTTACTTTCCGAAAGACGCGCATGAAATTGTCTCCGATGATCCTGGTAACCTCTGACTCGGAAAACCCTCGGGCCAGGAGACCGGTGGGGATCAGCGAAATCCCTTTATGTGTCGGCACGACCGTGTCCTGGACGAGTCCGTTGAGGTCTGTATCAAATTTACGGGACGATTTACGGATTTACGATCTACGTTGTTGACTACGTGGACTAAGTTCGCTCAACTTCAGACGGTCGATTATACGGGCAGGGTTTGTCCAGCTAGTCAACAACGTTGTGCGCAACGTCGCGATGGGTCGCACACAGCCGTATCCTTTCGTATTCGCTCAGAAACGCCCGCTGGCCGCGATCAGGCTGGAGGTGGAGGTTAAGCTGCCTTCGCCATTGCCTTCCAATAGGCCTTCAACACCTCATTCATGCGCGTCTGCCAGCCACTCCCCTGTGCGCGGAACCAGGCCAACACTTCCGCATCCACTCGCAGCGCGATTTGCTCCTTCCGGACCGGCAGCGGCAATCCACGATGGGCCACCGCATTAGCCCAATCTTCCGGCGAGGTACGGGGCGCATCCTTTGTAAACCGGATCGCCGCGTCAGGCATGGCCTTGAGCTTTGCCCAGTCTGTTTTCCCCTTAGCGCTTCGAGTAGCGCGCGAGCCACGCTTTGTATTCATGATTTTCCGCCTTTCGTGCTGAGATCAAATGGGTCATATTCCCTTCATCGTCGTGAGGCGTCCACACTACGAACAGAGGTACGCCATTGAACACCCCGATGCTTTGGTAACGTTCTTCACCGTAGGCCTCACGCGTGTCCTCTCGGGTGAGCAGGTCACCGTCGAAGAATCCCTCTAGATCAGCAAAGTCAATGCCATGATCCTTCAGATTCGTCCGACGCTTGCGCTCGTCCCAGGTGTTCACCCAGGAGAGTATATATGCATGACGTATATACGGCAAGGGGCGAATCGCCTAACCAGCAATTTACCGACGGGATCGTTTCCCTTTAAGAAGTGTAGAGGCCGCCTGCAAGAAAAAAGCCATTGCCAATGGTGGCTTGCTATTTGTCTTTGGATCGCGGGTAACGGGCTGTCGTTCGAAGCGGACGTAAGCTTGTGTGACGCGGCGTAGCGCGTGAGGAGAAACGCGAGCTAATTACGCTAAATCGTGCTCGTTTCTGGTGCTCGTTTACGAACACGAGAAACGGGCACGAGCCACGAACACGTGTCACGTCTAGTGCGCGCCGCGCAGGCTGCAAAACTCTTCGTAGTCGATCAGCGCTTTGATCGTCGGATGATCGCCGCACATCGGGCAGTTGGCGTCGCGGCGCAGTTTCAGCGTGTTGATCTCCATCGTCAGCGTATTGAAGCAGAGCAATCGGCCGACAAGACTGTCGCCCTTGCCTAAAATCAGCTTGATCGCTTCCAGCGCTTCGATGACGCCGATGAGTCCCGGCAGAACCCCCAGCACGCCGGCCTCGGCGCAGCTCGGCGCCATCTCCGCCGGGGGCGGTTCCGGATACAGGCAGCGATAGCAGGGGCCCTTGCCCGGATAAAAGACCGTGGCCTGGCCTTCGAACTGAAAAATGCTGCCGTGCACATTGGGCTTGCCAATGAGCACGCACGCGTCGTTGACCAGATATCGCGTCGGGAAATTATCGCAGCCATCGACCACCAGATCATAATCCTTGAGGATCTCCATGATGTTTTCCGAGGTAAGCTTCGCCTGATACGGAATGACCTTGACGTCGGGGTTGAGCGATTCCAGGGTTTTCTTCGCCGACTCTACCTTCGGCATGCCGACGCGATCGTTGGCGTGAAGAATCTGGCGCTGCAAGTTGGAGATATCGACGACATCGTTGTCGATGATCCCGAGTGTGCCGACGCCCGCCGCTGCGAGATAGTACGCTGAAGGAGAGCCGAGGCCGCCGGCCCCGACCATCAGCACCTTGGCTTGGAGCAGTTTTGCCTGTCCCTCCTCGCCCACTTCCGGCAGAAGAAAATGGCGACTATAGCGTATCAACTGCTCCGGCGTATATTGAAAGTCCTGCACCCACTTGAAGCCGGCATTTTTCCACGCGCCGTAACCGCCCGCCATGGAGGTGACATTCTGATAGCCCAACTCTTTGAGCGCCTTGCCAGCGATTAGAGAGCGTACCCCGCCGGCGCAGTAGGCGATGATCGGCGTATTTTTGTCCGGCACCGTGCTCTCGACTTTGATTTCAAGAAAGCCGCGCGGCAGCGAGACTGCTCCTTCGAGATGCCCCTGTCGCCACTCATCGCTTTCACGAACGTCTAAGATTACCGATGACTTACCGTTGTTTCTTAAGAGATCGTTGACTTGTTGCGCGCTCACTTCCGGCACTTCCTTGCGCGCGTCGGCCATCAATTCTTGAAAGGTTTTGGCCATGGCTCCTCCAAAGTAATTCGTCGACTTGTGAGACCTTAGGGGTCCAAATTAAGTCGCGCCGAGACCTAAGTCAAGTTGACCGTTTGAGCGGGGTGATTGTGCAAATCGATGAAAGGGTTTTGCACTACGAAGCACCCAGCTCGGGTACGCCGCAACCAAAAAGAAAATGCAACTTTTACCACGAAGGGCACGAAGAGCACGAAGTTAAGAAGTTTAAAAATATTATGAGTCCGAAACCTTCGTGTCCTTCGTGTGCTTCGTGGTGAGATAGTTTTTTTGATTCAGGAACTTAGGAAAGATGCGTCACGAAATTTGCGCAGGCCGCGACAATTCTCATGGATAGTAGCACGAAGGACACGAAGGGTATCGTAGGGTGCGCTTCGCGCACCGGTCGGTGTCGGAATATCTCCCGCAAAGAACGCAAAAGGCGCAAAGAAATGAAATTGATTTCCGAACTTGGCGTCCTTGGTGTCTTGGCGCGAGCAATATCCGAATCCGAGAGTTGCGGCGTAGCCGCACTGTGCTAATTTGGTTAAAACTTGGCTTTTGACCGCTTATGTCTGCCGCCGAAGTCGAAAAAATTCCCCAATCATCACCGAGCGTCGCGCGCCAAGCCGGCGTGGTCGGTCTCGCGGTCATGGCCAGCCGCGTGCTCGGTTTGGTGCGCGACCAGGTGTTCGCTGCTTTTTTCGGCGCCGGGCTTCAGTATGATGCCTTTCTAACAGCCTTTCGCATACCGAATCTTCTGCGCGATCTCTTCGCTGAAGGCGCGCTGTCTGCGGCCTTCGTCACAACATTTTCGCAGGTACTGGAGGCCAAAGGAAAAGATGAAGCGGCGCGGCTGGCGAACCGCGTCGCCACGGCTATGGTTCTCGTCATCGCGGTCATTTCGATTCTGGCCTGGTTCTTTGCTCCGTCGATCGTTTATTGGCTCGCGCCGGGCTTCTTTGACGTGCCGGGCAAAGGAGATCTCACGATCCATCTGACCCGGGTGATGATCCCGTTTCTGCTCCTGGTGGCCCTGGCAGCCCAGGCGATGGGCGTGCTCAACGCGAACAACCGTTTCGGCATTCCATCTCTCGCTTCGGCGTTTTTCAATATCGGTTCCATCGCCGGCGGATTGCTCTTAGGATTCTTGCTGGCCCAGCCCCTCGGCATCACGGCCATCGAGGGCATGGCCTACGGCACGTTAATCGGCGGCTTCCTTCAGTTCGCGGTCCAGTGGCCAAGCCTGCGCCGTCTGGGATACCGCTATCGCCCTATGTTCAGCCTCAGCGATCCAGCGCTGCGCCAGATCGCCATGCTCATGGGCCCGGCGATCATCGGCGTCGCCGCGGTCCAGATCAACGTTTTTGTCAACACGAACTTCGCTTCGGCTATCGTCGATCCGACCACCGCCAAAGTACTCAACGGACCTGTCTCCTGGCTCAACTACGCGTTTCGTTTCATGCAGTTTCCCATCGGCGTGTTCGGCGTCGCCATCGCCACGGCCACGCTCCCGGCGATCGCGCGCAGCGCCGCGCGGGACGACATCGTCGAGTTTCGCCAAATGCTGGCGCATTCCTTAGTCCTGACTTTTCTTTTATGCATTCCATCGGCCTTCGGCCTGATCGTATTGGGGCGGCCGATCATCGCGCTGATTTTCGAGCATGGGAAATTCACCGGCTTCGACACCATCCAAACCGCCGATGCCTTGGCTGCCTATTCCATCGGCTTGGCCGGCTACGCCGCGGTCAAGGTTCTCTCGCCCGCCTTCTACGCGTTGAAAGACGCGCGCACGCCGATGCTCGTCAGCCTCGGCTCCATCGTCGTTAATTACCTGATGAACTCGATGCTGGTTCGTCGCTACGGTCACGTCGGTCTTGCCATGTCGACCTCCATCGTCGCCCTGGTCAACTTCGCTCTGCTGCTGTTTTTCATGCGCGGCAAGCTGGGACGTATCGAAGGACGCCACCTGAGCCGGACCTTCGGCAAGATTTGTCTCGCCTCTTTTGTCATGGCCATTGCCGTTTGGCTGGTGAACTGGCAGATCAGCGTGCAACTACCGCTGAGGGGAACTCTGCTTCGTCTAGTTCAAGTGCCCACGGCAATTGGCGCCGGAGCCCTCAGCTTTTATTTCCTTTGCCGAATGCTCGGGGTGCAAGAGCTCGATGAGGCCATCGGCTCCCTCGGCGGCAGATTCTTGAATCGCCTCAGACGTCGTTAGGCCGAACCCGCGTAACCCGTCGCGCTTTTGCGCGACCTGGTCGGAAGTTCCAAACGTTCAAGCTGTTCAAAACGATCAAGCCCCCTCCTTGCTCCCCCGCGACGCGGGAGGAAAGTCAGCCCTGAGCAACGTCGAAGGGTTCAAAGTTCAAGGTGTGGAGAGGGGACGTTGAACATTGAACATTTGAACGGCGCATCGCCTATTTTATCTACCCTTCGGGTCCAACCAGTCGCGCAGGTGGTTGCCGAGGAAATTAAAGGCGAGGATGGTGAGAAAGATCGCCGCCGCGGGGAAAAAAAGAATGTGCGGATAGGTGCGCATGGCGCGCCAGCCGTCTTGCGCCAGGGTGCCCCAACTGGTGCCCCACGAACTATACGGATCGTTGATGCCGATACCAATGAAGCTCAGCGTCGACTCCGCTAAGATCGCGGCCGGGATGCTGAAGGTCAACGTGACGATGATCGGTCCGGTAATGTTGGGCAGGATATGGCGCAGAACTAGACGTCGGCGCGACGCGCCCATGGCGCGGGCCCCTTCGACAAAGAGATATTCCTTCGCTTGCAGCACCTGGCCGCGCGCGATGCGCGCGAAGCGCACCCATGAGACTAACCCTAAGGCGACTAACAGTCCGCCAACATTCCTGCCGAAGAGAAGTGAGAGCAAGATGAAAATGAGCATATCCGGCAGGCCGTAAAAAATATCGACGAAGCGCATCATGAGCTGATCGATGGCGCCACCTTTAAAGCCGGAAACGAGTCCGTAGATCGTGCCGATAACGAGGGCGATCAACGCCGTGCCGACGCCCACGGCCATCGACACTCGCGCGCCATAGAGCACGCGTGTCAAAAGATCCCGGCCCAAACCGTCGGTGCCCATCCAGTGGGCGTAACTGGGTGCTTCCAAAATGCGCTTTTCTTCCAGTCCTCCGGCGCTGTACGGCGAAAGCCACGGCGCCAGCGTGGCGCTCAACGTTACGATGAGAACGAACCCCAGGCTAAGCGCGAGCCAAGGGTCGCGTCGGATCGCATGTCGGTTGGCGATGCGGGTGGCCATACAAGTTCAACGTTCAAGGTTCAATGTTCAAGGCTTTAAGTCACGTCGATACGTTGTGTTCCCGACTTTGAACCTGGAACCTTGAACTTTGAACATCATAAGCATGCCTCATTCCGTTCTGATGCGCGGATCGACCAAACCGTAAAGCAGATCGACAAAAAGATTCGCTCCAACCAGGAGCGTGGTGTAAACCAGCGTGACTCCCATGATCAGCGGGTAGTCGCGGTCGGTGACCGCGGTGATGAAAAAACGCCCCATACCGGGAATCGCGAAGACATATTCGACGACGAAGGAACCGGTGAGCAACGCCGCCGTGAGTGGTCCCATCACGGTCAGCACCGGAATCAGCGAATGGCGCAGCGCGTGCCGAAGCACCACGGCGCTTTCCTTGACCCCTTTGGCGCGCGCGGTGCGGATGAAATCTTCGCCTAAAGTTTCGATAAGCGTCGAACGGAGAAGGGCCGCAAGATAGGCTGCGGGTGCCGCGCCCAGGGTGGCCATCGGCAACACCGCGCTGGTCCAATCATCCCAGCGTCCGGCTTGCAGCCAGCCGAGTTGCAACGCTACTCCCCAAATCAGCAAGGCGCCCAAGATAAAATGCGGCACTGAAATACCGAGGGTCGAAATGAAGACGCAGAGACGGTCGATCCAAGAGTCGCGGAAATAAGCCGCGAGCAAGCCGAGAGGAAGCGCCAGCGCCAGGGCGAAACCGAGAGCGAGCAGGCCGAGCAGCGCGGAAGTCGGCAGGGTATCGGCGATGATCTCCGCTACGCCCCGGTCGAGATATTTATACGACGGACCGAAATCGCCGCGCGTGATCCCGGAAAGATAGCGGAGGTACTGCGCCAGAGGCGGTTCGTCGAGATGATACTTCGCTTCCAAATTGGCAATCACCTCGGGCGGCAGCTTGCGCTCGCGATCAAACGGCCCGCCGGGCGCCAGACGCAAGAGAATAAAGGTCAGGCTGGCGACCACCCAGAGAACCAGTAGGCCGTGGAGGATGCGTTTAAGTAGGAAAGTGATCATTTGATCGATAAACGAGATAGACCGCTAACAGCGCAGGAGTGTAACCTAGACGCGGCGTTTTGTCATTCCGGGGAAGAGCAGGGTTTCCGAGATGTGATCTCACTGAGGGCCCGACCCGTCGCGCGATCTCGGCCTGGGTCCAGCCCTTCTTTAGCTCGCATTAAACCGGTATTACGATATCGATAGTCTGTATATACACTACCGGTGGAGTTGAAGCTGTGGCCAAAGCATTGACGTCGCTTAGGCTAGATGACCGGCTCGTGAGAAGAGCCCGAAAAGTCTCGGGAGCGAAGAGTCGAACCCAGACGATTGAAATGCCCCTGGAAGCTGTTGTGGAGACGGAGAAGCATCGTAAGCCCATTAAACGCTACAGCGGAAAGGCGAGACCGGGCGACTTTGAGCACAGCTAGAATTCCAAATTTGCCCGGCTCGCGCAAATTTTCGGGAAGTTGAAGACGCTCGGATTCGGATATTCCTCGCGCCAAGACGCAAAGACGCCAAGTTCGGAAGAAAAATATTCTCGCGCCAAGCATGTTTTGAACTTAACCGACGTAACGCCGAGCCAGCCAAGTTAGATTCGTTGTCATTTCGACCGAAAGGAGAAATCTTTCTTAGATCTCTCGCATTCGCTCGGGATGACGGGCCGAGGCCCATCACCTTTGCGCCTTGGCGTCTTTGCGGAAGATCCTCCGGTTTTCGGTTGCGGCTTTGCCGCGTTGGGTCTCTGTGGTGAATATCTCGTTACAGGAATCCAAGAAGAACCATCTTTATAACCTGTGGTTGCTCACCTCGCACCCCGGGTGGTAGTTCGCAGTGAAATCTTATACTATCGCCGGAAATAAGTTCTTTGGGGGGGCTTTATGGAAATCGCCGAGGCGCAGGAATTTTTAAGAACCCACCATCACGGCGTGCTGGTGGCGCGCAAGAGGGACGGGACGTTGCAGATGACGCTGGTCTCGCCGGTCATCGGCGCCGACGGCAAGGTGACGATTACCGCCCGGGACAACACCTACAAGGTCAAGAACATCAGGCGCAACCCGCAAGTCTCACTGTTGGTTTACGGCGAGAAGTTCAACGGCTCCAACTATATCCAGATCGACGGCAATGCCGAGGTGTTGCCGCATCCCCAGGCCATGGACATCGTGCTCGACTGGCACCGCCAGATCCGCGGCGAGCCGGCGAGTTGGGACGATGTCCGCAAAAAGACCCTCGCTGAAGGGCGTCTCGCTATCCGCGTTACCATCGAAAAAGTCGGACCGCAGAACCGCACCCGGGGAAGCTGAGGGCGGTGAGTGGATCCCCACGGCCTTAGCGTACTCCGCCGAAGTAGCTTCGGCATCAAAACCGGCTAAGAATTTTTTATGGATTACACAATTCTTGGGCGGACCGGTTTGAATGTGAGCGTTGCCGGTTTGGGTTGCGGCGGTCCGAGCCGGCTTGGACTCAGGCAGAAAAAAAGCGAGAAGGAAGCCGTAGCCCTGGTGCGCCAGGCGATAGACCTGGGGGTCAATTTTTTTGACACCGCCGAATGGTACGGCACCGAGCATATTGTCGGCGCGGCAATAGCGGAGACGCCTCGGGAGCGTCTGGTTATTTCGACGAAGAAAACTCTGCCCCCGGTGGATCACCCCGATCCTGGAGGGGAAGTTATTAAAAGCGTCGAGGGGAGCCTTAAAAGGCTGCGCACGGACTATATCGATATCTACCATATTCATGGCGTCTACCCCGGCGAATACCCCTACGTCAAAGAGCGGCTGTTGCCGTCATTTCAGCAAATGCGGCAGCAGGGAAAGATCCGCTCCGTCGGCATTACGGAACGATTCCCGGCTGACCCGACTCACCAAATTTTACTGCAGGCACTCCAGGACGATTGCTGGGATGTCGTCATGACGGGGTTTAATCTATTGAATCCCTGTGCCCGGAAAAACGTCTTTCGCCTGACTCAAGCGCAGCGTGTCGGAGTGCTCAATATGTACGCCGTTCGGAGGGGACTGAGTCAACCGACTCTATTAAAATCTATCTGCGCGGAACTGGTCAAGAAAGGCGTTGCCGCTGCTGAATCGTTGAATCCCGATGATCCGCTGGATTTTGTGGTTCGGGATGGCGGAGCGGCGACGGTCTCTGAAGCGGCTTACCGGTTTTGCCGCCACGAGCCTGGCGTGCACGTGGTATTGACGGGTACGGGGAATCCTGACCACCTCAAGGCCAACGTTGAGGCGATCATGAAGCCGGCCCTACCAGAACCAGTTCTGCGGCGGCTCGCAGAGATTTTTGGGAATGTCGACTGGATCAGCGGAAACTAAACCATAGTTTGCTGTCGGCCCAAGGGAAAAACTACCCAGGCGCGGAGACAAATTTTTGCGCAGATAAGGAGATGCCATGCTCACCCAGGAGAACTTTAGCTCTGTAATTGACGATGTCATGCACGGGGCCATCGACATGCATGTTCACTTCGGGCCGGACATGCCGCCCGCGCCGGACCTTCGAGTGGCTCGCCGCCTGGATGGCTTGGGGACGGCGCGCCAAGCCCGGGACGCGGGGATGCGGGCGGTCGTCCTGAAGAGCCACCACTGGCCGACCGGGGCTCTGGCTCGTACGATTCAGCCGATCGTCCCCGAGGTCACCCTCTTCGGGACGGTCGTCCTGAACTACTCGATCGGCGGTCTGAATCCTTTCGCGGTGGAGGTCGCGGCCAAAATTGGCTGCAAGGTTCTCTTCCCGCCTACCTGGAACTCTGCTTATCACCTATCGACTCACTCTAAGGATCCCGCCAGTCTCACGCCGGTGGGGCTGCGAGGCCGAGGCGGGATCACGATCCTTGACGAAGGTGGTCAGTTGGTTTCGGAGATGCATGAGATCCTCGACATCGCAAAAGCTAATGACATGGTGGTAGCCACAGGCCACCTTTCCCCTCAAGAGCACCTGGTGCTTGTGGCAGAGGCGCACCGGCGCGGAATTCAGCGGATCGTGGTTAGCCATGTACGAGAGGCGATCCCCTTGGAAGATCGAAGGCGGATGGCAGACCAGGGGGCAGTCATCGAGCTGGTCTATCGCCCGCGCATGGAACCTAAGGCTATCATTGCAGATGCTCGAGGGGTTGGAGTAGAGCGCTGCGCCATGACCGTGGACGGAGGTCATGCCTTCAATCCCCTCGTGGCGGAGGCATTTCGCGCCTTTGTAGGACAACTCCTTTACCATGGGATGTCCCCCGAAGAGGTCAAGACCATGGCGCAGAGAGTCCCGGCCCGGGTTCTCGGCCTCGATTAGGAGTTCGCCAAAACGGTAGTTGAGCTGTCCAAGCGGACGATCGAGGCATCAACACAGGTCGAAACTTGACCAACGGGATATCCCACCACGAAGGACACGAAGGTTTCGGACACTAATATTCTTAAACTTCTTAACTTCGTGCTCTTCGTGACCTTCGTGGTAAAAGTTGCATTTTCTTTTTGGTTACAGCGTAGCCGCGCTGGGAACTTCGTGGTGAAGAGAAAAACGCCGGTCGAGAGGAGATGCAACGACGTACCGCGAGTTACGAGCCTGGTTTAAAAATGTCCCGGAAGAGGGAAATCTGACGGTCAAAGCTCGCCACAACCTCTGAATCAAAGGGAAGCAGCCGGTAAGGTTTTAGATAAGGAACGGTCACATCGGGACGGGTCGGAATTCTGCGCCTGTCCCTGATAATTTCCATCCCTGCGCGAGAAAGCAGAAAATCATAAAACAGCGCCGCTGCATAAGTGTTGCTTCCCGCAGCCGTAATGCCTACGCCTACATTGTTGATAGGGATCACTCCATCCAGCGCCGACCATTCAATCGGCGCGCCCTGGGCTTTTAGCCTCTCCACGGCATGCACTTGCATCTCAGCCGCTATCGGAAACTCGCCGGCGGCAATCAACTGAGCAATAAGGGAATGGCCCTTGCGCCACTGGATTTCCTGGCCGGCCAGTTTCTTAAAATAATCCAACGCGCCGGCGCTTCCCTGACGGCTCTCAAGGTAGCGACGGGAGGTGATAAACCATGAGTAGGGCTCGACGTCCATCCCGATCATTCCCTTCCACTTGGGATCGAGGAGATCCGCATATCGCTTGGGCGCTGTTAGAGAGGAAACCAGTTTCGTGTTGTAGGCGGTGACCCACGCCGTGAGGTAAATCCCGGTCCAATGTCCCTGCGGGTCTTTGACGTTTGCCGGAAAAACCTGCTGATCCACTCCAGCGTGTTTTAAAAGGAGCTTTTTCTGGATAAGAATCTCCAGCTCGATTTCCGGCAGGGCAACCACATCGGCCTTAAAGCCTCCCGCCTTCGATTCGAGCAGGATTCTCTCAATCATCTTCTCGCTCGGGGAGCGCAGGTGCTGGATCTTAACGAAGGGATAGGCTTCTTGAAATTTTTGGCTTAGGGCGAGAGAATCCTCCGCGGTCGTGCTTGAATACCAGATCAGGCTTCCCTCTTTTCGGGCCCCTTCACGGACTCTTGTTTCTCTTTCGCTTCCCCGCAATTTGGCAATTGCTTGCAAGGTTTCCGCCCGTGTCTGGGCCGGCGCCGGTCTGGGGAAAAAACCGCCCACGAGTAAGAGAAACATCGCGCAGCATGCGGCAATTTTCTTCGTTCTACGGCTCCCCTGCGAATCTTTGGATCTCGACAAATTCATTTCCGTTTTCTCCTTAGTTGTGGACGGCGTCGTCTCATGCAGATTTTCTATTCTAGTCATTACGCCACGAATACGATTGCACCAAAAACGCGTTCTCTCCTCATCGGTGTCTCCTTCTTGGTAAATAGGATGCATAGGCTTCTTCTTGGTCGTCGCAGGTGCTTTTTGCTCGTTCAGATTAAGTTTTAGGACTTGCACCTATCCAATCATCAAAGGTTCAAATGACCAATCCCTGTCTTGAGTAGCGCGAAGCGCGTACCCTTCGATCCGGCAGCGCGAAACACTACCTACTCAGGGTATTCGGATTTCATATTCCGTTTGTCCCGAGTAGCGCGAAGCGCGTATCGAGGGGGGAGGATTAAGGTCCGCGTACGGCAGTGACAAAGGGGAAGTCATTCGTCATGAGGTTGTCGCCCACGAAGCCGTTGAAGAAGTTGACGATCCACGCAGACCCCGGATTGGTTGTGCTGGGAGTAGACGCCCAGTAAACAGGCTGGAAATTCGAGAACGGATGGCCTAACGGCAAGGTCAGATTAAACTGGCCATAATCCACCAGACTCAGCAGCTCTCGGACATTGGGCAGTCGCCAGTCGGTTCTATGCCTTCCGCTTCTACCGCTAGTGTCACCGCAGTTCGGGCCACTCATAGTACCGCTCGTATTAAGCTCAGCCACGGCATCAAGGGCCGCTTGCCAGGTTTTACGATCGTGACAATTGGCATTTTTCAACCAGATCAAGCCGGTCAGGTTGTCCTTGATCACGCCGTTTCCTTTGTCGGTAAAACGGCGGGACGGTAACTTAACGCCACTCTGTAGTGCTCCGTCGTCCCGCGGGTCATAGCTAATCGTCTGCCCCGTCTCTGGCACGCGCGCCTTCTGAGCAGCCCAAACCGCTCCAGCCCATAACACACTAAGAACCACCATAAGCCCTATTCTTAACTTTCCCATACTCGTCACCCCGCTTTTGTTTGAGTTAAAGCGATGATTTTCGTCCACTCGTCCCGCAGCACCAAAAAGATTTTGCAAACCTACTCTCCGTTGAGACCTTGGCCATGAACTCTGTTGACCAATTACTGATTACGTCTTTTTCGGTCAAGAGATTAGCGAGAGCGTTTGTTTGGGCGAGGGTTGAGATGAGAAGGTCTTGAATCGTAACGGGTGCTGCTGTTTCTCGTTAAGCCGTTCTCCCTCCGAGGCCGGATTTTCTAGTAGTGTAGGACAGATGCGCGGTCAAATACAAGCCATGTGTCGCTTGATCGCTGTGGTGCTAACCCCCTTTATCGCCCTGCCCGGTCAGACCGTTGCGTGGAACATCCGAGGCCACATGCTGCGCGGTTCGATAACTTTACAAATCCTTCGCCGGGAGAACGCTTACACAATCGAAACGGAAAAGACGACTTTGGAGATTCATTCCTGATACGCCAACCAATGGCAAGCCCAACTTGGAAAGCTGCCATCGATGACCAGTCAAAATTTGCCCGTGGGTTTCAAGCCGTGCTGCGCGTGTTAGAGATTCGCCCACGACCATTTTTTCAACGTGCGCCATAGGTTCATCAGCGTCGCGCTGGCGATAGGCTGCAACCAGAAGTGGATAGCGCAGCAGACCGGAACGAGCATCACCATGGTTCAGGAGCATTACGGGAAGTACATCCGCGACGACGACGCGCTACAGAGAGCCTACATTGAAGCGAGCAAGCCGGGCGTTTGCAGCGAGAAAACGGGACCCTTTTTAGCATCGTACCTGGGGAGCGCGATGGGGGAGCTGGAGCAAAAAAGTGGTGGGGATGGCCACGGCTGAGATGGCCGATGAGATGTACAGAGCGAGGTTATAAGAGTGCGTGACATCGAAAACTCTGCCAAAAAATACCGGACCAAACACACCGGCAGCAACGGCACCCCCCTGAATCAGGCCCCGAATCGCCCCAAATGCACGGGGTCCGAAGAGGTCCCCGATGAGGAGCGACCGC
>ORMF010028541.1_pt1 | contig 15904 bp, 16 predicted proteins | sample 1779871 | NCBI WGS metagenome assembly ORMF01 (sample SAMEA104232316, study PRJEB22302) | groundwater metagenome | biome: forest; feature: aquifer; material: groundwater | place: USA | collected 2011-08-07 | depth 5.4 m
CAAGAGGAAATCCGGTGCGCCTTGCAGGAAACCGCGCCCGCAATTTGAACTTAACCTGCTTGTCTATCAAGACTTAGGCCTTATAGACAAAGCCCCGACGCTATTGTATATTAATGCCTTCCTGAATCCGCGACGGAATGGCATCATTCCCCAATCGCCTTAATCTCAAAATGGAGCGCACGATGGCAGAAAAAGTTTTTACCGACGCCAATTTTAATGTGGATGTTTTGAAAGCCGGTAACCCGGTTTTAGTGGATTTTTGGGCCGAATGGTGCGGGCCGTGCCGGATGTTGGCGCCTGTGATCGAAAGAATTGCCAACCAGAATCAAGGCAAACTGGTGGTCGGCAAATTGAATGTGGATGACAATCCGCAAGTCCCTCAAAAATACGGCATTCAGGGTATTCCCACATTGATTATTTTCCGCAACGGCGAGGAAGCCCAGCGGTTGGTGGGGTTTCAATCCGAAGAAGCCATTCAAAAAGTGATCAACGATGTCGCCGGTTAGTGAACCGATCCTCAAACCTGCGGTTCCGGGGGCAGACGCAAGCGTCGAATTTCCTTTGCAAGACGCGGCCGTCTACGGGCCGATCCATTCCCGCCGTTTAGGTTGTTCGCTGGGCATCAATCCTTTGCCGGTCACCTACAAATTTTGTGATTTTGATTGTGTGTATTGCCAGTACGGATGGACACCCAGCAAGGGAACCGGCGAAAGAATCAAAAGCGTCACCGCGCTTCTGGCCGAGATCCGCGAAGCCTTTGAGCATCACCGCAAAATCGGCACGCCCGTGCAGTGTCTCACGATTGCGGGCAACGGGGAACCAACGATCTATCCGGAATTCGAACATTTTGTTACGGGACTGTGTGCGCTGCGGGATTCTTTTTTCCCGGGCGTTAAGATCGGCATTCTTTCGGACTCTTCCCAGATCTATCGCCCCGCCATCCGCAAGGCGCTTCTGATGCTGGATGAACGTTATATGAAACTGGATGCGGGCACGCCCGAACTCGTGGATCAAATCAACAAACCGCGCGGTAATTTTAATTTCCGCGCCATGGTTGCAGAATTGAAAACACTTCCGGACATTGTGATCCAGTCGATTTTTATCCAGGGCACGCATGACAATACGGCCCCGGAAGCCATTGCGGCATGGATTCAAACGATGGCCGAGATTCGTCCCCGCGAAGTCCAAGTTTACACGCTGGACCGCCGGCCCGCGGATTCCGGCTTGAAAAAAGTTGCCGCGGCCCGTCTTGAAGAAATCGCACGGGCCTGCGAAGCAGCTACCAAAATTCCTACGATTGTTTACAACTGACCTCCGGTCGGATACCCCCAATCTTAACTAAGGAGCTAAAATGAAAATCACAGCAGGCAAACTCAAACATCTTAAGAAACTCTCTAACGAACGCGGCGTCATTGCCGCCGCCGCTATGGACCAGCGCGGTTCGCTGCAGAAATCCCTCGCCAAATTCAAGGGCGTCGATGCCAAACTCATCACGGACGCCATGATGGAAGAATTTAAAGTGAAGGTCTCCAAAGTGTTGACGCCGCACGCCACCGCGATCCTGCTGGATCCGCAGTGGGGCCTTCCGGCCGTCAAAGCGCGCGACCCCAAAGCGGGCGTGCTCTTGGCTTATGAGAACAGCGGCTACGATAATACCAAGCCGGGACGGCTTCCGGATTTATTGGAAACGGAAACGGCGCGCACGCTGGTCGAAAAAGGCGCGAACGCGATCAAGATTTTGCTCTACTACACGCCTTTCGACAAAAAAGAAATCAACGACCATAAGCACGCCTGGGTCGAACGCATCGGCGCGGAGTGCGCGGACCGCGATGTCCCGTATTTCCTCGAGTTCGTCGGTTATGATCCGAACGAGGGCGATGTGAATACGCTTGAATATGCCAAGAAGAAGCCGGAGATTGTGGCCAAAAGCATGCAGGAATTTTCCAAGCTGCAATATCAGGTGGACGTGCTCAAAGTCGAAATCCCGGTGAATATGAAATTTACCGAGGGCACGAAATCTTTCAAGGGTGAAAAAGCTTATTCTAAAAAAGAGGCGCTGGATTATTACCGCAAAACCGCCGCGGTCACGAAGAAGCCTTTTATTTATCTGAGCGCGGGCGTGAGCGACGATGAGTTCCGCGAAAGTTTGGAATTGGCGACCGAAGCCGGCGTGAAATACAACGGCGTGCTGTGCGGCCGCGCGACCTGGAAAGAGGGCATGCCGGTTTACGCCAAGGAAGGCGCCGCAGCTTTAGAAAAGTGGCTGCTGGATGAAGGCGTCAAGAATATCAAGGCCCTGAATGCCGTGCTCGCGAAGGGCGCCACCCCTTGGTGGGATGTTTATGGCGGCTTGGACAAGATCGAAGTCGTCCCCAATAATCTTGTTTCGGTAGCTTAAAGCGATTCATGCGCCAGCGCCGGTTAGGCAAAACAGAGCTCAAAGTTTCCGAGATCGGTTTTGGCGCGTGGGCTATCGGCGGCACGGGCTACGGCCCGGTACGGGATGAGGATTCGCTCGGAGCGCTTGAGGCGGCGTGGGCCAACGGCATCAATTTTTATGACAGCGCCGATTCTTACGGCAACGGCCACAGTGAAACCCTCCTCGGCCGGTTTTTGAAAGGCAAGCCCCGCGGCGAGATCGTGATCGCGACCAAAGGCGGGCATGATTTCTATCACGGCGCCGTTAAAAAAGATTTCACGCCCGCGCACCTGCAGTTTGCTTGTGAACAAAGCCTCAAACGTTTGGGCACCGATCACATTGATCTTTATCAATTGCATACGCCGTCTTTGGAAGTCCTGCGCGGCGGCGAAGCCGTGGATGCCTTGGAGAAATTACAAAAGGCCGGCAAGATCCGGTTCATCGGGGTTTCCGTGTATGCGGAAAACGAGGCCATGGCGGTTTTCCAGGATCCGCGGATCGCGGCGCTGCAAGTGGTCTTTAACCTGCTGGATCAGCGCATGGGCCGCGTGGTTTTCCCGGACGCCCGGCGTCATGATGTCGGGCTCATTGTGCGGGAACCCTTGGCCTGCGGTTTACTCACGGGAAAATACAATGTGCGGAGCAAGTTTGAAAAAACGGATCACCGCTCCGGATGGCCGCCTGAGAAATTGGAGCTGGATCTGAAAAAGATCGAAATGCTGGGCCGCGTCCTGGCAACCCGGCGCATCTCGATGGCGCGCTCCGCGCTTGAGTATATTCTGGAGCACGACACGATCAGCACCGTGATCCCGGGCATCAAAACCGCGGATCAGGTGGAAGAAAATATTCAGGCCAGCCTGGACCCGAGGCTGCGCAGCCAGGAATCGTCGCATTTGCGCGACATGTACATGCGGGAGCCGGTTTTTGAGGAAGGACTGGATTAGAGAGTTGACAGTTGTCAGTGATCAGTTGACAGTCACCATGGTGTTTGTTCAATGATGACGATTAAGGTTTTAATTTTTTTCTGTCAACCGTCAACCGTCAACTGACAACTATGTTACAATGCCTTTAAAATATGACTAAGAACGCCACCATGAACTTTACACCTGAACAATTACAACGCTACAGCCGCCATTTTATCCTGCCGGAAATCGGTCAGGCCGGTCAGCGTAAGCTCCTGGACGCGAAGGTCCTGCTGATCGGAGCGGGCGGACTGGGCTCGCCGCTGGGTCTTTATTTGGCCGCGGCCGGTGTCGGCACGCTCGGACTGGTGGATTTTGACCATGTAGATTTGTCCAACCTGCAGCGCCAAATTTTGCACACCAATGACGAAATTGGCAAACCGAAAGTGGATTCGGCGGAGCGGCGCATTAAGGCCATGAATCCGGATACGCACGTGATCAAGCATGTGATCAAGTTGACTTCTGCTAATGCGCTTGATGTTCTGAGGCCGTACGATATCGTGATCGACGGCACGGACAATTTTCCCACGCGTTATTTAACCAATGACGCCTGTGTTTTTCTCAAGAAACCGAATATCTACGGCTCCATTTTTCGTTTCGACGGTTTGGCCACGCTCTTTGATGCCCAAAACGGGCCGTGCTACCGCTGCCTTTATCCGGAACCGCCGCCGCCGGGCATGGTCCCAAGCTGCGCGGAAGGCGGGGTGCTGGGCATTCTGCCGGGCGTGATCGGGCTCATTCAAGCCACCGAGGCCGTAAAATGGATTTGCGGGGTCGGCCGTTCGCTGGTCGGCCGCTTGCTGGTTTATGATGCCTTGCAGATGACCTTTCGCGAACTCAAATTAAGAAAAGACCCGGGCTGTCCCGTGTGCGGCACCCATCCCACGGTGACCCAGCTCATCGATTATGAACAATTCTGCGGCTTAACCAGGGGAGACGCTCAAAAACAGGAGGGCGGCGTGATAGAACAAATTTCGGCGGAAGATTTAAAAGCGAAACGCGACCGGAAAGAATCCTTTTTACTGCTCGACGTGCGTGAAGATTTCGAATATCAAATTGCCCAAATTGAGGGCAGCAAACTAATTCCTTTGGGCCAGATCCCGGCCCGGCTTTCCGAATTGGAAGCTTACAAGGGCAAGGAAATCGTGGCGCACTGCCATCACGGCGGCCGCAGCCAAAGGGCTTTGGAACTTTTGGCTTCCAAAGGCTTCACCAAACTCAAGAATGTGCAGGGCGGGATTGACGCGTGGTCGCTGGATGTCGATCCTACAGTCCCGCGGTATTAGGCCGCGCACCTGCCACCTAAACGCTCATGACGTCCCGCTGGGAAAATCTCCGCCAGGACTTTCGCGTCACACAAAACCATATTTATCTCGACCATGCCGCGTGCGGCCCGGTGCCCGAGCCGGTTTTAAAGCGCGTGCAGGCCTATTACGACAGCAACGCGGAACAAGGGGATGCCGCTTGGCCCAAATGGCTGAAGCAGCGCGAGCACGTGCGCGAACGGGTGGCCGCTTTTCTGAACGCGGATCCTGCCGAGATTGCTTTTACGCACAGCACTTCGCACGGCATGAATCTGATTGCCGAAATGCTGGCTTCTCAAGGCACGGTTTTAACCAATGAATTGGAATTTCCAAGCTCCACTTTGCCGTGGATTTGGCGCAAGGCTGCCCTGATTTTTCAAAAGGAACAGGAAGGCAGCATTCCGCCGGGCGTGTTGCAGCAGCATTTGGATCCCAGTATCAAGACGATTCTGACCAGCTTTGTGCAGTACAGCACCGGTTTCCGGCAGGATTTGGAAGCGCTGGGACGCATGAAAGGCGACCGCTACCTGGTGGTAAATGCCACGCAGGGTTTGGGCGCGTTTCCGATTGATGTCAAAGCCTGCAAGATCGATTTTCTTTGCAGCAACAGTTACAAATGGCTTTTGGCCGGCTACGGCGGCGGCATTCTCTATATACGCCGCGAATTGCTTTCGAAATTCCCGCCTGCATCGATCGGGTGGCGCAGCGTGGCGGATTCGGACAAGATGGATAATCGCGGGTTGGATCTGCGCGACGATGCGGCGCGTTATGAACTCGGCTGCCCGAGTTTTCCAACGATCTTTGCGGTCGGGGCGGCCATCGAATATTTGAACGGGATCGGCCAAGATAAAATCCAGCAGCGCATCCTGGATTTAACGGCGTTTGCGATTCGCGAACTGACGCAGAACGGCCTGGAAGTGACCTCGCCTTCCGAAACCGAGCACCGCTCCGGCATTGTGGTTTTTAAAGCGCCGAATCCGAAACGGTTGTGGCAGAAATTGATGGAGAACGGCATTTATGTTTCACCGCGCGGCGCCGGGATCCGTTTATCGCCGCATTTTTACAATACGTTCGAAGAGATCGAAACGGTGGTTAAAAGAGTCAAAGAATTTTTATGAAAGGTTGCTGTCATCCTGAAGGATCCCGCCAGAGGCGGGAGACTGAAGGATCTCCGATTTGTCCGGAGATTCTTCGTCCCTCGCTTTGGTACAGTCCTCAGAATGACACTCTTGGATTATGAAAAAGCTGCCGCTTTTTTTGATCTCACTTTTGATCTTTCTCAGCGTGGCCTATATCAGTTCCGGCTGGGCCGTGGGCTGGTATCTGGAACCGCGGTTGGAACGCCTTTTAACGGATTGGTTCGGCCTTCCGGTTGAAATCGAAGGGCTCTACGGGCATCCGTGGCCGGGCAGGGTGAGTGCGCGCCGCGTTATTTTTCATAATCCATCCGGATTCGGCGAAACGCCGCATCTGGATACGCTCGGCCTGTGGGGCGAAATGGACCTCCTGAAATTGCGCGATAAGGAAGTTGTTGTCCCCTATGTGGTTTTGCGCCGGCCTCAGTTTTTAATCGAGCGCCGTGGTCCGGATCCGGAAAAAGAAGTGCTGGAGACCGAACAGGTATCTAATATCAACCAATGGTTATATCATATGAAAGAAAAGCGCCGCGTCCGGCGCGAGAAGCGGGAAGCGGCCGGCATCCCGCGGGGAAAATCCTGGCATGTCTGGCTCGGGAAGATTGAGATTGAAAACGGGACTTTTATTTATCAAAGCGAGCCCAAAGACGAAAAGGCCGCCAAACGTTTTATTTTCCGCAACCTCCACGGTGCTTTAACCGGTTTTGAATGGCCGACGCCGGATCCGGAGGGACTTTTGCAGCATGTGGAACTGGAAGGGGATTTTGGGGACCGTTTCGGGACCCCTTTCCAGATTATAGGCGACGCCAATTTTGCCACGAAGCAAGTCAGCTTTGATTTAAAAGGCATCGTCCGGGAGGGCGAGCTGGACAAGCAAAGCTCGCTTTTGGAAGGTTTGCCGGTCCAGGTGAAAGGCGGGCATTTTGATTTGAATATCCACGCCGTCTGCCGGTCCGGCGAACTGGAAGCTGAAAATGAACTCATTTTGCGGGAGCTTGAATTGGACGCCGGGGCGAATCCAACAGACCGGATTTGGGAAGTGCCCGTGAAAGCCTGGATGGCTTTTCTAACCAGTGAAAAAGTGGTTTATCTTGATGTGCGGTTGAAGGGCAAGATAACCGATCCTAAATTTGAAGTGTACCGGGCGTTTCAGAAAGCGTTCCAAGATTCTTTGCGCAAGAAAACAGCCAACAGCGTCGAAAAGATAAAAGAGATATCGATCCGGTTCACACAGGGTGCTGAAAAGTTAGTGTTTGCAACGCCGACCAAGGCTATGAAGAGCGGTATCGGAGCGCTCTCCAACGGGATGCAACGCGTGAGCGGTGCGGCCGGCCAAGAGAAAAGCGAGGAAAAGGCATGAAAGGCATGATCAACGGTTTTGTTGGAATCGCACTGCTGATCGTTTGCAGCAGTTGCCAGGCGCCGCCGCTCAAACCCCAGCAGGGTTTTGAAGACGCGGAGGATGGCGTCCTGGAAGGGGAAGTGAAGCCCGCCTCTTTTGAGGAGCTTTACCAGACGGTCCGGGATGTGCTGAAAGAGAAAGGCGTTTTGACGCGGGAAGACGAAATTAACGGCAAGCTGGAAGCGGACATCGATCATTCGCATGTGATGGTGCATCTCGTTCAAATGGAACTTGACCGCGGCTATTTTCGCATCCGCGCTTATAAGCAGGAAACGCGGGAACCGGATCTTGACTGCGCGCGCGAAATCTACCGTGCAGTTTTGGAGACCAGACAATGAAGCATACAGGCCATGTTGCCATTATTGGCCGGCCCAACGTCGGCAAGTCCACGCTGCTGAACCGCATTGTCGGTGAAAAACTGGCGGGCGTTTCGCCCAAACCTCAGACCACGCGCGGCACCATCCGCGGCATTCACTCCGAAGAGCGCGGCCAAATTATTTTTTTGGATACGCCCGGACACCACCGGCCGCACGATGCTTTCGGGCATCGCATGCTGAGCGAAGTCGAACGTTCGCTCGATGCCGTCGACCTTGTGTATTGGATGGTGCTGCCCAAATCACCGGGCTCCGAAGACGAGCAAATCAAGGCCCTGCTGGAACGGGTGCCGCGGCCCGTGATCCTCGTGATCAATCAGGTGGACCGTTTCGCGAAGCTTGAAATCCTGCCGGCCATCGATCAATACAACCGTCTCATGGCCTTTAAGGAAATCATCCCGATCTCGGCTACCGAAGGCACGCAGGTGGATATTCTGATTACCAAGACTTTTGAATACCTGCCGGAGGGCGAATTCATTTATCCGGAGGATCAAATCTCAGACCAGCAGGAACGTCTTTTCGTGCAGGAAATGATCCGCGAAAAAATTTTTCATCTGACCAAACAGGAAGTGCCGTACGCTTCCAGCGTGATCATCGAGGGCTTTGAAGAGAAAAATGACCGGCTGGCCGTGATCAAGGCGGCGATTCTCGTCGAGAAGGAATCGCAAAAGAAAATCCTGATCGGCGCGAAAGGCGACATGCTCAAACAAATCGGACAAAACGCCCGCGTGGAGATCGAAGCTTTTTTGCAGCGCAAAGTTTTCCTCGAATTGTGGGTCAAAGTCGTGCCCGATTGGAAATCCCAGGATGATATGCTGCGGCATCTCGGGATGGGAGAGTAAGCCAAAAAGGTGCCGCGCGGCACCTTTTGAGCCGGTGGCGTTGGCCCGCTTCCTATTTCACGCTTCACCTGCTATAATTCGCCTTCCATCGAGAGGAATTCCCGTTCATGAATAAAAAAGCGGTTGTGCTTTTATCCGGAGGCCTGGATTCGACGCTGGCGGCTTTGATCGTCAAGGCGCAGGGCATCGCTCTGGAAGCCCTGAATTTTCAGACCATGTTCGGCTGCTGCAAGGATGACGCCCGCGGCGTGGCCTATGAGCTCGGCATCCCTTATACGACCCTGAAAGTCGGCGATGATTATTTGAAAGTGGTTCAGGAGCCCAAGCACGGCTACGGCAAGGGCATCAACCCCTGCGTGGATTGCCGCGCTTATATGTTTGATCTCGGTAAGAAGTTTATGGACCAGGTCGGGGCTTCTTTTTTAATCTCAGGCGAAGTGCTCGGCCAGCGTCCCATGTCGCAAAAGATGCGCGACTTCAAAACCATTGAAAAAGATACCAGCCTGGAAGGTCTGATCCTGCGGCCGCTATCGGCGCATTTGCTGCCGGAGACCAAGCCGGAGCTGGCGGGGATTGTGGACCGCACCAAACTTTACGGCATTGAGGGCCGGTCGCGTTCGGAGCTCGTCAAGCTTGCGCACCAATTCGGTCTCGAGGATAAGGATATCCCGCAGCCATCCACCGGCTGCGCGCTGACCGAACCCGCGTTTGCCAAAAAAGTCCGTGATATTTTTGTGCACAAGCCGGATTCCTATGCGCGCTGGGAATTTGAAATCCTGAAGGTCGGCCGTCATTTCCGTTTGGACGCACTGACCAAAGTGATTGTCTCCAAGGATGAACCGGAAAACGCGTATTTGGAAGCGATGGAACGGCCGGCCGGCGCCGTGCTTTTGCGCTGCCACAATTTCGGCGGCCCGCATGCTCTTTTGGTGGGCGACAACAGCGAATCCAACCGCGAGCGTGCCGCGGCCGTGATGCTCCGCTACGCGCACAAATCCCGGCCGCCGCTGTGTGAAATCGAATTTATTGAAAACGGCAGCCCTTCCGTTTTTTTAGCAGGCACCCCCGCCGAAGAAGCCGAGCTGGCGACACTCCGTATCGTATGAAAAAACCGGAAATCAAAGCCGTCCTTTTTGACCTCGGCAACGTCCTGCTTTGCTTCAATGCTTTGAAGGCCGGTAAACGCTTTGCCAAAAACTGCGGCGTCTCCTTGAAGGCGATATGGGAACATTTTTTTATCTCGCCGGTCGAGCGGGCGTACACGCGCGGGGAAGTTTCGACCCGTGAATTTTATCTTCATTCCTGCAAAGCCTTCAAAAAGAAAATTCCTTACGCCGATTTCTGCCATTATTGGAATGATATTTTTTGGGAAAACGAGGGCATGGAAGATCTGCTGAAAAAACTCAAGAAGAAATACCCGCTTTATCTGATTTCTAATACCAACGCCCTGCATTTCAATCATGTGAAGCGCAAGTTTACGATGCTGCGCCACTTCAAGAAGACTTTTCCCTCTCACGAGATGGGCCACCGCAAGCCGGATATCGCCATCTATCAGAAGGTGCTGCGGCGCATCAAATTGCCGGCGGAACAGACGGTTTTTATCGACGATGTGCCCGCTTTTGTCGACGGTGCGCGCAAGGCCGGGATGCATGCGATCCGCTTCCGCAACCGCAAGCAGTTGATCCGGGATTTGAAGAAGTTTGGGATAAAGGTTTAGTTTTCAGTTGTTCGTTGACAGTTTGTAGTGAGAGTAAAAGGCTTTGGTTTATCTTGTTTCACAAGAAGCCAAACAAATAACTGTCAACTGTAAACTGACAACGGCCGACCAATTCTCAATTCAGAACTAATCTTATTTAAGCCCGGTGCGTTGACGCTGGTTCTAAAGAGCGTTATAATTTTGCCGTTACTGTACTCATCATTCATCTAACAGAAGTTGGCCATCCCTAAGGGCCGCAGCACAAGGAGGAACACCATGTCTTATGTGATTACTGAGAAATGCCTCGGCGAACGTTACGCAACCTGCGTGGCCGTATGTCCGGTCGACTGTATTTATCCCGGTGATTATCAGAATCAGGTTTTTATGGTCATTGACCCCACCATTTGCATCACCTGCGGTGCTTGCATGCCGGAATGCCCGATCGGCGCCATTGTCGAATCGGAAGATTACGATCCGGCCTACGCCAAAATCAATGCGGACTTGACGCCGCAATTTAAAGATAATCCCAAAGTCCCGGAACGTCCCAGAGACGACAAACCGCACAAACCCGGCAATACAATCGTCAATTAAGGTTCGGGTGCACGGCTTCCATTGGGAACAGCGGCTCCGGCCGGAAGGTGTTTGCCTGGGCCTTGGGAATACGGGTTGCTTGAAACAGGACGACAGGAGGAATTACGGATGACATCACACTCCAAGTCCTCAGCTTCACCGGTACCTCTTCCTGCCCAGTCGTCCGTATCCGCAGGCGATCCTCTTGAACAGCTTTTACGCTGTTACCTCGATGAATTCATCACGAATAATAAAGCGGCGCGTGTCGTGAGCGCGGGCCTGCGCGTTGTGGGCGTGGGTCTTTGGCCGCTGGTCGATCATCTGACTTTCCGTGCGGTGGATGTTGCCAAACGTGCCGGAGAATTTTGCAGCCTGGGTTACCATGAAGATAAAACGATCGGAACCATGGAAGGGCATGACTGGTGGGGCAAGGTTTTCCGCAAGACCGGTTATCCGTCGCTTTTGATTGAGCAGTCTTTCACGGGCAAACGCGGCGAAAAAAGCGGGGTGCTTGAATGGATACACCAATTCGGTGACAAGCAGCCGCATCATCTTGCGATCCGCGTGGAGAATCTGACGCAAGCCATGTATTTTATGGAAAAGCAGGGAATTCCTTTCAGTTATCACAGCAGCGCCACCCAGCACAGCGCGGATTTCAAGCGCGTTTTTACCGAGCCCTCGCGGCGTGACGGCAAACCTTACAGCGTGCTGGAACTCATCGAAAGGCACCGCGGTTTTGCCGGATTTGCCCATCCGTCGCACGACGGCGGCCATCACGACGAAACCCCGTAATTTTCATGCAGCGTTCTACCGATCACGCCGCGATCGAACCGTATTTACGTGACGCCTCCAATTATGCCGACGGTTATGCCGAAGGCATTGTCTTCCCTGAAACCGAAAAAGAAGTCGTCGAATTCATGCGCGAATGCGCGGCGAACAAAACCGCGGTCACGGTGTCCGGCAACGGCGGCGGCCTGACCGGCGCGCGTGTGCCGCTCGGCGGCTGGGTACTGGCCACGGATAAGCTCGGCGGTCTGCGAGACTTGCAGCGCGGCCGGGACGGGAACGGCGCTGCCATTGTCGGCGGCCCGGCGCTGGATTTGGAAACCTTGCAGCATGCGGCCCGGCTCGCCGGATTTTTTTATCCGCCGGACCCGACGCGCCGCAGCTCTTTTTTAGGCGGAACCGTGGCCACCAATGCCTCGGGCCCGCGTACCTTTCAATACGGCGCCACGCGCGCCTTTGTCCGCCGCCTGCGGGTGGTGCTAGCCAGCGGGGAAGTGACGGAACTGGTGCGGGGCCGTATTCAGGCCAACGACGCCGGTATTTTGCCAATTCCCGCGACCGATTCCGCAGGCCGGACGCGTACGATTTCAATCCCCGTGCCGAAATACAAAATGCCCGATCTCAAACACGCGGCCGGGTATTACGCCAAACCCGGCATGGATGCGATTGATCTTTTTATCGGTTCCGAAGGCACGCTCGGCATCACCACCGAAATTGAAGTCGGGTTGCTGCCCAACCCCGGCCATGTTTTTGCCATGCTCGTCTTTTTTCCTTCCGAAGAAAAAGCCTGGCAGTTTGCCGAAGAAGCGCGCGAGCGCAGCCGCCACAACCGGAAGGCCCAGAACGATGCCGCGGTTTCCGCGCGTGCGCTGGAATATTTCGACGGCGCCGCGCTGAATTTCATGCGCCCGCACTACCAGGACATTCCGGCCGCTGCGCGCGCGGCCATTTATATCGAGCAGGAATGCCAGGCCGAAACGCAGGATTTTTTGCTCGAACAGTGGTACATCTTGTTTGAAAATCACGGCGCGTTTTACGAAACGCCGTGGCTTGCCGAAGACGAAGAAGCCCTCGAACGCTTGCACGCGTTTCGTCACGGCGTGGCCGAGCAAGTGCGCCAATGGCTGCAGGAACACGGCCGGCGCAAAATCGGGACCGATTATGCCGTGCCCGCGCATCAGTTTGCCGCGCTCATGCGGCTGCACCGCGAAGGCCTCGAGGCCAATGATCTGCAAGGCGTGACCTTCGGCCATATCGGCGACTGCCATGTGCATCTCAATATCCTGCCGCGCACGGAGGAGCAAAGCCGCCTGGCGCGCGTGCTGTATGAAATTTTCGTGGATAAGGTGCTGGCCATGGGCGGCACGATCTCGGCCGAACACGGCGTCGGCAAGCTCAAACGCGATGCCTTCCGCCAAATGGTGGGCGACCAGGTCCTGGCAGAAATGGCCGCCGCCAAATTGATCCTCGATCCCAAGGGCCTGCTTGGCCGCGGGAATTTGTTTCCAGGGTAGCGGTTAACGTACAGCGGACATAGAAAAAGGCATGTCATCATCCCCGGCCGGTTTTCATTAAACCAGCACGGGGAAGTCATGGGCTAATGAAAGCTCATGTCATCCCCGCATGTTTTAAGCGGGGATCCAGCTGGATTCCCGCCCGCCCTTGGCGAGGCATCTCGCCTTCGGCGGACGCCTTCGCAGGAATGACAAAGGGAAAGGGAGAATATTCCCAACTCATTTTAATGTATATAGTTACGATAATTTTAGTAAAGGCCAATCTTTTTGCATTTTAGGGAAGTCTAAGGTACGCTTTAAGCATTACCGATCGAAAAGGGCAAACCATCCGCAAGGGTGGGACGCAAAGCCGCGGGTGCGCCGGAGTTTACGGCGGACGGCCGGGTTACCGATGAAGGGCAAGGCCTAGGGACCCATTTTTCGGAAAAGAAACCTTTTCGAGAAATGGTTTTTTTATTTTATGAAGGAGAAGAAAATGAAAAGACGTTATCCCCGGCGGCAAGCCACGCTGATCCTGTGGGCCGTTTTCTTTTTTGGCGCCTCAGCGCATCTTCTTGCCGTCCCTGAAGCCGATCCGTCCGCCCTCGCCCAGCCGGCTTTAAAACTTTTGGAAGAAGGCAAGACCGAAGCCGCGGCTTCCAACCTTGAGGAAGTCGTGAAGCGGCACCCCGAAGCCGCACTTAAAAATCTGCTCGCACGTCTCTATCTCAGTCTCAATAAAACGGACAAGGCGGAAAAGATTTACCACGAAGTGCTAGCCTTGCAGCCAGAAAATGCCGAGGCCCATAACGACTTGGCGGTTCTCGCGCTCAAAAAAGGCAAGGGCGAAGAGGCAATGAATCATTTTGTGCGCGCCATCCAAACGGATCCCGGTTTTGCGGATGCGCACTTTAATCTCGGCGAGCTGGCGCTGCTTTCCAACCGGCTGGAACATGCCGTGAAATTTTTTTCCCGCGTCCTTGAACTCGAACCGGACCATCCCTCGGCGCATTATAAATTGGGGCTTGCCCTGGCCAAATCCGGCCAGATGGAAGCCGCCCAGGAGCATCTTGAAAAGGCGTTGGCTCAACACCCCGAAGATGTCCAGATTCTAAGTGATCTCGCGTTCTTGGATCAATCCCGCGGACAACAGGATCGCGCGATTGAAAATTTCAAAAAAGTTTTGGACCGGCAGCCCCAAAGCACCATCGCGCATTTTGGGTTGGCGGTGAGCTTGCGTGCGGCCGGAAAAAATGACGAGGCCCTTCTGCATTATCAAAAGGCCTATGAAGCCAGCCCCAAGTTTATCGATGCCTATCGCGAGGCCGCCGATCTCCTGACCGGCCTCGGGAAAAACGAGGAGGCCCGCAAACTTTATGAAAAGGCGCTGGCCCTTTACGAAGATTTTCCGAAGAAAGACCGGAACACGAGCGTCGTCCGCCTGCGCATGGCCGAGGTGCAGGTCCGTCTCGGCAAAACCAAAGACGCCAGGGAACTCCTGGAAAAAATCGTCAAGGACGAACCCGAAACGGCCCCGTCGCGATACCGCGCGCAATCGCTTTTGGAGGGCCTGCGATGATCTCGTCCGCCAAAACAAGGTATTTTTCCGGATGGTTTCAAGGTACAGCGATTTTTCTCTGCATCATGGTTTTGTTTGCAAACTCCGTTCAGGCCCAGCCTGGGGCGGTTTGGGTGCCGGTGGAGGAACCTGCCGGGCCCTCGGATGCGAAAGGGCAGGACGCGCAAAAAGATTCTAAATTTGAAAATCGGGGCGTGGAAGGCAATGTCACGGCGGCTAGCGGTGAAGACAGTGCTTCCGCCGAAGCCGCGGGAGCCTCGAGCGGTAATCTCGAGCAGGACGGCTACAATGCCTCGGTCTCGGCGGGAAAAGCCGAAGCGGGCTACGGATATAATGTCGGCGGCAACGCCGATGGCGTTGGCGCGAGCGGAAATGTGAATGTCGGTGCCACAGTCGTGGAAGGCGAGGTCAAGGGACAAACGTCCACGGAGGGTGGCGGTCTACGCGGTAGCGGCAGTACGGGCGGCTATGTCGGCGGTAAAGCGGAGGCCAGCGGCGACGTTAAGATCGGAACGAGCGGTGTCAAAACCGAGTTTGAAGGCGAGGCCTTTGTCGGCGCCAAAGGCGAAGCCGAAGTCTGCGGCGGCGGTTCCTGTTTTGGTGTGGATGTCAATGTGACCGTTGAAGGGGATGTGCGCGCGGGCGCCGGCGGCGAAGTCAAAGGCAATTTTACGGTATCGGGCGGCAAAATCATTATCAAAGGAAAGCTGGCCGGGGCGCTCGGCGTAGGCGCTGGTGTCGGCGCCTCAATCGAAATTGATGTTTCAGGAGCGCTGGATACGGTCAAAGGCTGGTGGGACAGCTACTGGAATGATGCCGAAGCGCCGCCGCCGTCTATCCCGGATACCAGCCTCCCTCCCCAAACCTCCGCAGATCCTTTCGGAGATAACACCGGTGTTTCGTCTTTTGCATCCGGCGATTCCGTCGGCCGCGATATCGCGGCGGCCGCTGACGTTGAGAATGAAAGTGACGCGGAGCATGCCGCAGCTTGCGTGATTCCGGGCTAGCGAAAGAAAACATGTCATTCCCGCCCTTGCGCGGAGGCAAGGACGGTCATGCGCAACGTCGATAACGTTGTGTCATTCCCGGCCAGTTTTCATTAAACTGGCACGGAGAAGTCGCGGGCTAAAGAAGCCCGCGTCATCCCCGCATGTTTTAAGCGGGGATCCAGCTGGATTCCCGCCTTTCCGCCAAACAGAAGGCGAGACTCGTCCGGACGGACTTTGCCACGATTTTTGGCGAGCGCGGGAATGACAAAGACTAGGGATTGCTTTTTACCCTTTGCTTTCACGCTTCACTCTATTCGCTTTTTCGGTTATTATTCCCCCTATGATCATCGGA
>ORMF010323454.1_pt1 | contig 15902 bp, 2 predicted proteins | sample 1779871 | NCBI WGS metagenome assembly ORMF01 (sample SAMEA104232316, study PRJEB22302) | groundwater metagenome | biome: forest; feature: aquifer; material: groundwater | place: USA | collected 2011-08-07 | depth 5.4 m
CCCGTTCCCCCGAGTACCGACACCCTCACGCCCGAAGCTTTTGATGCGCTAATGGGCAAGCTGGGAATCCAAAGCCAGGCACCGCCCAAAGCCCTTCCTTCCGGCCCGCCCAAGCCCGGCGTTGCGCCGCCTGTCGAGGCGAAGCCCGCCCCGCCCGAACAACCGCAAGCGCCGGGAGAGAGCGCTATCCCTCCACCAGAGGAAGTAAAAAGTGAACCGCCGATAGTGCCACCGCAAGAAGTTGGCCGGATTACTCCAAAGCAGATCGTTCGCCACAGCGATCCGAACATTGACGGCGGCGAGGTCGTGGGCCGTGCGCCCGATGGCCGTCTGAAAGTTCAAAACAAAGAAGGCGGGATCTCGCTCGTGCAAGATCCGCGGCGTCAAGGCAACCAGGAGGCGGCGATTGTTAAGGCGCAAGAGCCAGCGGCAACTGAAACCGCGCCGGTTACAAACGTGCAGGCCGCACCACCAACGTTGCCGCGCGAATTGGCGGGCGCATTGCCTCGCTACTCTGCCGGCAACAAGAAACTCGAATTGACTTTCGACAACGACGTGGACCGAGCGGCATACATCGCCGCTCAAACGAATCCGTCAAAACGTGATGCCGATTACGTGAAGTGGGCGATGAACGCGACTGGCCTTGACGAGGCCGGAGTGAGACAGCACGGCGCAAAGGTGCGCGATCAAATCAAGTCTCTCTCAGCCAGCGCGTCGGACGGCGACACACTTAACGTGCCGACCATTTTCCAACCCAAGACAGAACCTGAGAAGGGTCCCCCGCCCCCCGAAGCGGGACAAGCCCCAATTTCACAGCCGGAGTCAGTGGGCGGCATCCCGATAGCCGATATTAACGAGTACAAAGCCAGCGGCGGGAGGGATACTCTCTCTGCGATTCAACAACGATTTAAGGTTGGGTATGGAGCATCCTCAGACATTCAAGATCGCTTGCGCGGCGTTAACAAGACCCCCGCCATCCCGGAATCGCTTGCAACGCAGCCTGGACAGGCAGAGAATGTAGCGAGTGGACAACAAGAACCCCAACAGATTCGAGAACCTCGTCAACCAGCGAGCCCAGCTCTTAGCGGCAAGGAAACAGAGGTCTCAGTCCCAGACTCCGCAACCGGCTACCGAGCGCGTTATGCCGTCCGCGAAGCCCAAGACGTAGTACCCTCTCACAATCCACAGAGCTTTCAGCCAAACCCGGATTATTACCATGTTAATGATCGGCGCTACGAGTCTGAGCCTCAGTACCAATTGCAAGTCATTGATCGCTCGAAGCCGGGCACGTTTGATCCTCGTCGTATCGCTAATAACTCGCCGACCGTAGACGTTGGCCCGCCTGTAATTGATGCCGATGGCAATGTGTTAGGTGGGAATTCCCGCGCCATGATTCTGCACCGAATCTACGACGCACCCGATCCCTCAATGCGCAAAGCCTATCGTCGTGAGCTACTGGATCAAGCTGGCATGTATGGGTTGGACCCGCAACAGATCGCGAAGATGAAGAAGCCGATCCTTGTGCGTGAACTGCTCGACGAGCACATACCTAAAGCTGACGCACAGCAAGCGATCACTAATCTTAATCGTCCATCGACCACGCCATTGCCGACTGATGAGCGGGCAGCCGCAGCCGCAGGCCAGCTTTCTCCGAAAGCGGCAGACTACATCACCCAACAGCTTGAAAACGGCGGCGACGACGCTACGGTCGCGTCCGTCATGGACAAAAACGGCGTCGCGATCATTAACCACCTGATCGAGGATGGGGTTTTCCAGCCAGGCGAGCGCAACACTCTAATCCAAAAAGACAAAGTTACCTCCGAAGCTAAAGCCCGTGTCGAGCGAATGCTTGTCAGCGGTGTCTATCGCGATCTTAAACAGATGGATCAGACGCCCTCTGCCGTGCGCAAGAATGTTGAGCGCATCATTGTTCCGTTGAATAAGGTTGCGGGTACTGAGTGGGACATCGGCGACGAGGTTAAGAATGCGATTGATGCTGTCACCGATTCACGCAACAGCGGACTCGACCTGGACAAGCTTGCGAAGCAGGCGTCAATGGTGCGCGAGCCTTACACAGATCGCGAGATCGCATTAGCGAAGATCCTGCAACTTGGTCCGCGTAAGACAGCAGACCAATTCAGAAAATATGGCAATGATTATTCAATGGCCGCATCGGGTGGCGGTCTTTTCGGCGCGCCCACAAAAGAAGAGTCACAAAGGATTCATTTCGGGCTGGAACCCAGCACTCGCGCGCGTGCGCCTGCCAAACCAGAAGCGCCGCCGTCGCCGCAAGAATCAAAGAAGCTACCGGAACCCCAATGGTGGAAAGATCGCGGCGCTGGCGTCGGCACGATGAACCAAGCGGACGTGTTGAGAGCAAGCGGGATGCTCAAAAAAAAGGGCGCTACACCGCGCAAGTGGAATTCCTTGACGGCTGAAGAACAACAGGCGCTCGATAAGCAGTGGGGAACGGTCGCGCCAGAGAGTGAGCATCAGGTCTCAAACGCAGACGCGACACTGGCGCTTGATCGTCTCGTTAAATCTCATCCCGATGAACTCCACGAAGTTCTAACGAATTGGGATGACACCAAACTGAACGAGGACGGCACTCTTGAGCGACACCTTGGACGTGAGGGACCGCACGGCGGTGAGGACGAAGCCAATACGGACGCTCGAATCGCGCCCGCTGAGTTCATTGACTGGTTAATGAGTCCCGAGCCTTTAGATCCACAACAGTACGGCGACGATCCAGACTGGCGCAATCAGATCGAAACGCTGCGTACAGCCACAGGATTGAGCGAGCCGCCAACGGGCAAGCAATGGCCACAGCCGAATGAGAACGGTGTTTACGACGACACCACCGCAAATAAGATTGAGTACAAAGACAAGAAGGCGCTCGCGCAGATCATAACGCTTGAAACTCCTAAAGGCTGGATCGTCACCACCAACCAGGAACATCACCAAGGAAGCGTCGAGAGCCATTCAGGCTTGCTGCATGTTAACTCGCCGCACTACGCCACAGAGAGCGAAGCGATTCAGGCAGCCGTGAGCGAAGTTATTTATCGGCAGACTAAAATCAGGGACGACAACGCCTCCAACGTCAATCCAAAGCAGCGCGAGCAAGCCCAGAAGATGATTGATTGGGCGTCGTCGTTGCGTTCAAAGTATTCCGGCGCGCCAAAAACACTTGAAACCGCACCGGAAAGAGCGCAGACTAAAGACGATGAGCAACTTCCTCAAGGAACAGGCAGCGAAGCTGGACGATCAGAGCCTCGGCAGTTGGGGTCTGAAGGCACGGCTACACTGGCAACGGTTCCTGCCGAATCTCTATCAGGGATTGGCCCAGAGTCAGGATCTGACGCCGGCGCTGTTACTAGCCCAGGATCACGCGAAGGAAGCCTTCGCGGAGATGGTAAGCAACGGGATGGATCAGTTTCAGGCCGAGGAACTGGCGCTGAATCAGTACATCTACCTTCCACCGGAGAGCGAGCAGGAGTTGAACCTGAAAGAGTTCAGCCACTTGATCACACAATCGCCGCCGCTGACAGCGACGCCACAAAGCCAGACCGCACACCTACAGAAATAATCGAGGGCGCTAAGGAGCGCGCCGCCGAAAACGCAGAGGATAGTGCCACAAGTCATCCTGTCGCACTTACCGGGGATTTCTACGTCCAAGACATCGAAGCCTTCTCTTCTGGGTCACTAAAACAAAAGTACCAGCGCAACATCGATGCTCTGATAACTCTGAGACAGATTCAGAGTGAAGGGCGGGATCGTGCTACGCCCGAAGAGCAAGGCACGCTTTCGCGGTTCATTGGTTGGGGACAATTCCCCGCTCTGATGAACGAGGTCAACGACGCGGGCAAGGAATGGGCCATCGAACGCCAAGCATTAAAGAGCCTCCTATCAGAGAAAGAGTGGGAGTCGGCGAAGGCGTCGATTAAGAACGCGCACTACACTGCGCCGCAGATCGTCAAAATGGTCTGGGACGCCGTTCGCGCCTTGGGATTCACTCGCGGTCGAACGCTTGAGCCGTCAATGGGCGTCGGCAATTTCTTTGCGCTGATGCCGCGCTCGATTCGTAAGTTCTCGCAGATTGCTGGTGTTGAGTTAGACCAAGCGACGGGACAGATCGCGAAGCTGCTTTACCCGAATGCTGATATCAACATTAAGGGCTACGAGGATTACAACGTCTCTAACGACTTCTTTGATCTGGCCATTTCCAACTTTCCGTTTGGGGATTATCAGGTGGCCGATCCTCATTATCCCGCGAGGCTCAGACGGCAAATACACGATTACTTTTTTGTGAAGTCAGTAGATAAGGTCCGCCCAGGTGGTCTTGTTGTAGGGATCACTTCTACTGGGACTCTGGACAAGCAATCGAACGCCGTTCGCGAGCATCTTGCAGGACAGGCCGATCTGGTCGCAGCGATCCGACTGCCCGGTAATACCTTCCTGAAAGAAGCGGGCACCGCCGTTGTTACCGATCTGATAATCCTACGCAAGCGAATTCCCGGCGAGGAAGAAACCCCCGCGCTGAAGGCGATTCGTGCAAACAAGTGGCTCAACAGCGTTGAGACTCCAGATCCTCTGGGTCACGCGCCGATGGTGGTAAACGAATATTACCTCCAACACCCGGAGATGATTATCGGGAAGCTGGAACGGTCTGGCTCGATGTGGCGCGCCGACGCTCAGAACGTTACCCGCCTTGATGATTTCGAGGATCATCTACAGCGCGCCGTTTCGTCTCTGCCTGAAAAAGTTTACAGCGCAACGAAGTCCAAAGCGTTCGAGCCTCAAGTTATTCCAGCGCCCGAAGAATTGAAGCAGGGAACCTACACGATTCAGAAGGGCAAGCTGTTTCAGAAGGTTGGCGAGCACCTTCACGAGAAGTCGCCATCAAAAGATGCGTTCAGCCGGATCGAAGGAATGATCGGCGTTCGCGACACTCTCAATAAGCTCCTTTACGTCGAACTCGAATCGCCAGCGGAAGCGCCAGCAGCGCGCAAGGAACTCGGCAAAGTCTATGACGCATTTGTTAAGCAGCACGGGTATGTCAACCAGAAAGAGAATGCCAAGGTATTCGCAGACGATCCCGATCGCTATCGCGTGTTCGCTCTTGAGAGTTGGGATAAGAAGAGTGGCAAAGGTGTTAAGACTGACATCTTCACGAAGGCAACGCGCAGCCGCTATGAGCGCCCAACATCGGCCAGCGGCATTGTTGACGCGGTTGGCATTGCTCTTAATGAAACCGGATCGGTTGATCTTGATCGTATCGCATCCCTGCTGGATATCTCTGCCGAAGACGTAGGCGAATCGCTTGTGTCCCAGGGCGTAGCATTCAACGATCCCAACGGTGGTTGGACTCCGCGCGAAACCTATCTGAGTGGGCCAGTGCGTCGCAAGCTCCTTGAGGCCGAGGAAGCCGCACGACTAGATCCCCAATATCAACCCAACGTTGAAGCACTTAAAGCGGTGCAACCCGAGGACGTGCCGCATAGCAAGATTTCTGCGCGTCTAGGAGCCCCGTGGATTCCTGATACTGACATTCAGCAATTCATGGCCGACATGATGGGCAAGCCAACCACCGCGTTTTCTGTCCGTCACGATAAGACGACGGGCCGATGGTATATCGGCTATCGCAGCGGCAGTAACCTCGCTGGTTCAGTCAAAGACCGGGAAGAACTCGGCACGCCGCAACGCTCTTTCCCTGAAATACTTCAAGCATCAATCGATGACCGGCCAATTAAGGTCACGCGAAAGGAAGGTGACGCTACCTTCACGGATCGCAAGGCGTCAGCAGCGGCCAACAAGAAGGTCAAGGAGATCCGCAAAAGGTTTCAAAACTGGATATGGCAAGACGATGAGCGCCGCACTCGACTTCACCGACAATATAACCAGCGCTACAACGACACCATTCCGCTGAAGGTTGACGGATCGCATCAGACGTTCCCCGGCATGAACGAGCTGATCACGATGCGCGATAACCAGAAGAACGCGATCTGGCGCGGGGTGACTACAGGCCGAATGATGGCCGCGCACGAGGTTGGCACGGGCAAGACATTCACAATGGTAGCGACGGGTATGGAGCGGCGACGACTAAAGCTTTCGCGGAAACCCGCTATAGCCTGTCTGAATGCCAACGTCGCCCAGGTTACGGAAGCTGCGCATCTTCTCTATCCCGGCGCAAGGATTCTCGCTGCGCACGAGGGCATGACGGCGGACACTCGCCAAAAAACCGTTACTCAGATCGCCACCGGCGATTGGGACTTGGTGATTCTGACCCATGACAACCTCGATCTGATTCCAATGTCGCAGGAGACTCAAGGGAAATACCTTAAAAAAGAAATAGATGACTTGAAGGAAGCCGTCAAAGCCGCGCAGCGTGAAGTGGGCGGCGATAAGGCGGGCAATCGCGCGGTCAAGGACTTAGAAAAGCGTCTGGAAAATCGCCGCGCCGCGCTTCAGAGTATTCTCGACAAACCAAAAGACAACGCCATCACCTTCGAGGAAACCGGCATTGACTTCCTGATGGTGGACGAGTCGCACAAGTTCAAGAGCCTGCCTGTCTACACCGCCAGAGGCAGTGTTAAGGGAATCCCTACATCGAAGAGTGATCGGGCCACGAATATGTACATGCGCTCGCAGTGGGTACTTGAGCGCAATAATAATCAGGGACTCGTCTTCGCGACTGGAACACCGATCAGTAACACGCTGGTCGAGCTTTTCAATATTCAACGGTTCCTGCAAACCCCGGAGTTGGAAGCCAGAGGTATTGATAAGTTTGATGCTTGGGCCGCGACATTTGCGGAGTCTCAAACCAAACTCGAATACACGCCCACGGGTGAATGGTTACCGATTACCCGCTTCAGCAAGTTCACCAACCTCTCCGATCTGTCGCATCTTGCAAGTCAGATCATGGACGTGGCATTTGCCGATGAGATTCAGGGTTTGGTACGCCCCAAGCGCAAAGACCATGTAGTCACGACGCCGATGAACCCGGATCAGAAAATGTACTTGCAAGTGATTCGAGGCCGCGCGGCAGCGCTGGCACATGCTGGCCGTCCGCAAAAGGGCGCGGACAATTGGCTGGTGCTCACCAACGATGCGCGCAAGGCGGCAATCGATATGCGCTTGCTGGACCGGAATTATCCTGACGATCCCAACAGCAAGCTAAACCGGATGATCGCGGAAGTGTTAGCACAGCAAAAAGAATTCCCAGACCGCACGCAATTGATCTTCTCAGACATGGGCATCAATCCCGCCGGCAACGGGATTAGTTTGTATGAGGACATCATTAAGAAGCTTGTTAGGGGCGGGATACCTCGCGAGCAGATCGTTGACTTCTCGAAGTTTTCGCCCGGCAGTAAGACCGATCAACGGGCCAAGGCGGAAGGCATGGAGCGGCTGAGCGCAGGCAAGGCAAAGATCGGAATCGGCGGAACTGAAAAGCTAGGCACAGGCGTAAACGTCCAACATAAGCTTTATAACCTTCACCACCTTGACGCGCCTTACCGTCCTTCCGACATCGAGCAACGCGACGGTCGCGGCTGGCGCGATCAGAACGAGAACAAAGAGATTCGTATCGGCCGCTACACAACCGAAGGATCGTTTGACACTCAGATGTGGCAAACGCTCGATACTAAGAACAGTTTCATTCGCGACTTTATTCGCGGGAACGTAACCGCGCGGACGATGCAGGAAGAGGACACCGAGGAACTCTCCTACGCTCAGATCATGGCCACAACTTCCGGCAATCCTCTTTTGATTAAGAAGATGGAACTGGAAGCTACAGCGGCAGAACTAGAATCAGATTTTCAGGTTTATCAGGATCAGCAGTTTCGGTTGAAGGACAAAATTGCGCGTAGCCGTCGAGATAACACATGGGCTGAGGCACGCATCAAGAACCTCGATCAAGATGCCGCGCTCTATGCTGCCGAAGCAGATAAAGACTGGTCGGTCACAATTCAGGGCAAGAACTTCACTCGCGATCCGGTGGAAGAAGAGGCGGCGCTGCAACACGACGAAGAACTGGCGGCAAAGCACCGCGAGGTAAAGGAAGAGGTTGCCCAGGCAAAGCAGCAGATAGCGACCTACAAAAACGAGGCGAAAGAGAAAGGACTGTTAGGTAAAGACCAGACCAAATACGCGGAGGCTCAGGCACCCAAAGCATTCGCGATTGTTGAAGCGTTCAAGAAGCTCACCGAGAACGACGTTGAAATGATGCCGTCCACAAAGATCGCCAAGGCGACGGCGGCAATGCGCGATGCTATCTCAAAACAAATCGATGCAATCAAAGCCAACTATCGACTCGCGGCGACTCAGCGCGAGGAAGGGGTTAGCAAACCATTCGGTAAGTATCGAGGCTTCGATGCTGTTCTCGTTGGTGAGAAGCCGGAGGATCTGAGCCCCGCACTGGTTGGGCCATCGGGCGAACATCATCCGTTCTCGTGGGCATCCGCCAGACCGGGCGGCGTGTTTGACAGTATGGACATGCGCCTCAGTGGGCTCAGGCATGACGCTGATTCCCAGCGGCGCTACGTCGAGCAGCGCACGAAGGAAATTGAGCAACTAGAGCCGTTGGCCGAGCAGCCATTTACGGAGATGCCCGAACTGGAGCGAATGCGTAAGGAGATCGATCTTGTTACTCAGGAATTAACCGCTTCCGGCGCTTCGCTCCCTTTGCCCGAAGATTACTCACAGCTTGCCAGTCGTTACACGAGCGAGGGCAAGTTAATGCCGGAAGAGTCCCCGATAGACGTTCACGAAAAATCAGGCAGTTGGCTAAGTGGCGAGATCGGGGATCAGCCCGTGTTTCGTGATAGCAAAATGGCAATGCTCGGAAACCCGCCGGGCAATGTTGAGCCTTACGACACTGGTTGGCAGGACATTCTTGATTCGCACCAGCCAGGAACGCGCATCGGTCCCGTTGCTATCGAAGACATGACGGACAGTGTTTGGTTTGATAACGGCATGACCGTTCCTGTCGGCTATTTCGATATCGTTCAGGCAAACCACCCAAAGGCGAAGTACGCAGTCACAAACTCGCGCCGATTTCCTAACGCGATTGTTATCCTTGATAAGGGTCAATCTGTTGGTTGGGTTGATGCTGACAAACCACAGAAGATAGATCCTGACTTAGAGGCGGCAGTACGCATGGTTCGAGAGCGTCTGGCCGCTGATATAAAGACAGAGGCGGCGCAAGCTAAAGCGACTACAACTGATGCCTCCCAGCCCGATTTAAGCGACGTAGGCGGCGCTGTGAGCGCAGGCGGTGCCAAGCCCCCAGGTCAGCCACCCAGCCAACCTCCCGATCCTATTACCAGCGACGAAGATCCCGAAGAAGCCCACGCGCTCGCCATTGCGCAAGGCAGGATGCCAATGTCGGACATCGCCGAACCAGGCTTTGAGCGGTCAAAGATTTCTGCTGGTCAGGTCATTAAGAGCTACGAAGCGATCTTGTCTGCTTTAGGGCGCCCTACTCCCGTGCGAGTTGGACGGATAGCACAACGATCCGCGTTAGGCATCTACAAGCCGGGACCGGAAGTGATCCGGCTGCGCACTGCTAACAATATTCCCACGGCTGCCCATGAAGCAGGCCACGGCATTCAAAAAGTTATCTATGGCGCGATGGCGGCGCGGTCGTTGGTAGTGCCGAACCCTGTCAGGCGTGAACTGATCGCGCTTGGCAGGGCTTTGTATGGCTCGCGCAAGCCAGCAGGGGGATATCGCACAGAAGGATTCGCCGAGTTCATCCGGCATTACCTGACGCGAGACGACGCCGCGACTGTTGCGCCGGCTACTCACACTTTCTTTGAGTCAATGGTATTGCCGGATAACCCCGATCTCGAGAAAGCGCTACAAGCCGCGAGGGGAAAAACCGATGCTTACCGCAAGCAGGGAGCCCAGAACCGCGCCAAGGCGAACATGCAAGGCGCGCCGACTCTGCGGGAGCGGATTGATCGGGCTATTCAAGCAACACGAACAGTCCCTGATTACATGCTTGACGAGTTCGCGCCACTCTTCCGACTGGCCAAGCAGACCGAAAAGCTTTATGGACCGCTCGACATTGTTGACGATCCGGCAAAGGTCGCGAGCTTCCTGCGTGGCAGTGCCAGCGCAAAGGTTGAGTACATGGTTCAAGACGGTATGTTGGACTTTGCTGGTAATGAGGTTGGGCCACCGCTCGCAGACGCGGCTGCAATCGTCAAAGGACAGCAAGAACGCTTCACCGCATACCTGTGGGCGAAACGAGCGCAAGAGCGATGGGCAAACAATAAGAACCCAGGCATGAGCCGCGAGGACGCTAACGCGATTGTTGATCAATTGGGAACGCCCGAATTTGAGTTAGCAGCGCAGAAAGTCTACGACTGGAACGCCAGCGTCTTGGAGTACGTCAGAGAGGCGGCACCGTCGCTGTCAGACGCCATAGATAAGATTCTCAGCAAGAGCGAAAACTACGTACCGCTAGCGCGTGTGTTTGAGCCCGGAGAGACTAAGCCGTCGAAGGCGTTAGGGGGGACTGGCGGCAATCCGCTAAAGCGCATGAAAGGCTCTGGCCGGGCAGTCAAAGATATCTTCCCGCAGATGATCGCCAATGCCCAACGGATGATCGCAATGGCGCACAAGCGGCGCGTCCTCGACACCATCGTCAGGCTCTCTGATCGCGAAGGTATGGGCCACCTTATCGAAGAGGTGCCAAAGTCCAAGGTGCCGTTCAGCGTGACGACCGATGAAGTGATTGACCGCCTCATGAAACAAGGCGCTGAAATGAACCTGGACGACGCCGACATTGACGAGGTAATGACTTTCTTTACGCCGGCCCAGCAACCAAAAGGCCAAGATCCTATCGTTCCGATCATGCGCGATGGAGTGATGCGCTGGTATTACGTCCAACCGGATTTATACAACACGCTCATGGGGCTGGATCTATATCGCTTACCCAAGCTGGCTGATCTGATTCTCGGTGTTCCCACACGAATATTCCGGGCCGGAACCACCGGACTGCGCGCAGCGTTCGCCTTGTTTACAAATCCAACGCGAGACTTCCAAACGTTTGTCATGCAAACGCAGTCGCACAAGAACCCCGCGATGCTCGCGGCGTATTGGATGCGCAGCATGGCCGCAGCCTTTAGCCCTCTTCGAGCTATCGGAAAACGCGATCCCTACCTTGATACGTTCTATCGCCTTGGCGCGCAATTAGGCCAGCCGCTAGGTGCTGACATTGCGCTGACTCGCAAGACGGCAAAGAGACTATTTCGAGGCAAGATCATAAACACAGTGACCGATCCTATGAATCTTGTGCGCGAGTTCCTGTCACTGCCTGAAAGCGCGTCGCGCGTCGCCGAACTGCGAGCGCTCGCGAGTGAGGTAGGCTGGAAGCCCGGCGATCCAATGACGATTGATCAAGCGATCCAGTTAGGGCTGGCCGCAAAGCAAGTGACAGTTGACTTCAGCGCGGTCGGTAAACTGGCGAAGATGATCAATCAGGCCGTGCCATTCTTTAACGCGAATATTCAGGGTGGGCGCAGCTACGCCAGAGCGATGCGCGATCATCCTTTCCGTTCGATTCTTCGCGGCTTGTTACTGATTACGATTCCCACACTATTGCTGTGGTGGAAGAACAAAGACAAGCCGTGGTTTAGGGACATGCCGTTCCGTGAACGTTTCACGTCATGGTACATCGAGGCCGGGGACCAGGTGATCGCCATACCGCGAGCCTTCGAGTGGGGTAATGCGTTTGGGGTCGTGCCGGAAGCGATTATGGATTCATGGTACGCGAAAGATCCCGAGGGCGTGAAAGCCTCAATGGGTTACATCTATGAGACGACTACGCCTGACGTTTACCCGGTTGTATTAAGAAACGCCAAAGAGCAGTGGCAGAACCGCATCGATTTCTTTGACAAGCCAATCGTCCCACGCGGCGAGCTGGATCTGCCGCCGGGCGAACAGCGAGGGCCATACACCTCAACCGTTGCGAAGTGGTTGGGGCAGAAGTTCCCCGACAAAGTCAGTCCGCGTCGAGTTGATGCGTTGATCCGTGGCTTTGGTGGCGGGGTAGCTCCTGACCTTCTGAATGTGATCGGACTCGGAGGCCAGCGTGGAGTGCGCGAACGCGAACTGTCCGATCTTCCGGTATTCGGAAGAGCGTTTAGACAAGGTGGCACTGAAGGGTTTGGTTCACGAGTGCTTACGTCGTTCTATGACAAGCTGGCTTTGGCAAACGCGCGGGCCGGATCAAAGGACCGCCCCGAAACTAATGAGCAGCGAGAATTCAGGCTCTTACTTACGGACGCTAACCAGGCGGTATCGATTCTTCGCACTATCGCGATGGAGACGCCTTCTCTTCCGGCGCGCCAACAGATCACTAGGCTTACTCGCGAGATTGTGACGACCGCCCAAGATACAACGCTGACAGACAGGGAGCGCGTTGCGAAGATGTCTGCATTGCTCAAGGCAGAGCCGGAGATTTCTGAGAAGATCCGTCAGGAGGTAAAAGGGAAAAAGGCGGAAGAGAAGAAGGATCGCAGCGAGCGCCCAAAGAATAGACCTGAATTTAGTCTGCCGGGCGAGAAGTCGCGCGCTTTGCCTATGCCGGGAGCGCCGCGTTTGCCTAGCGGACCATAAGGGAGTTTCAACCGAAGAGCAGTGTTCGTAACCATTGATAGACTGGAGGACCAGCCACACTGATCCATGCCAATGCTACAAACACCGCAACAACTTCCCTGTATCGCTCTCTGCTATTTCGACTGCCATACGCGAGCGCAACGCAGGTCACGCTTAATATGAGCAACCAAAATACAGCCGCAATCGCGAGGTAGGTAGCGAGAGTGAACTTCATGGCTGCGGAGGCTATCACCAAGCGTCAACGAAAGGCAAATTATCATGCCCAAACTAAAGGCTGAAGCCCAACACGAAAAGCAAGTTGCAACGCTGGCGCTTCTAAAGCTCAACAACGGAAACGTCAACAAAACTTTCAAAGAATCGGGCGTGTCGCGCTCTACGATAGCGAAGTGGGTTAAGGCTAACGCTCCATTCGCGGCGGAACTTCAACGCCGGAAAATAGAAGCCGCCGAGAAACAGGGAGCCATTCTCGCCGAAGAAGCCGACAAGGTTTACACCCTGACACAGGAAAAGCTTGAACGTGTCGCCACGCAGTTGCTTGACCTGATTGAGCATAAGCTGCTGGGCACCAGCGACAAGTCGAGTATCTACCAAGTCGCAGGAGCCTTTGGAATTGTCTACGACAAACTGCGGACGGAGAGTGGCAAGGCAAACAGCATCAGCAAGATCATAAGCGATCTGCCGGACGAAGAAAAAGAGAAGCGCGTTAGGGATTTGCTTGGTAAAGGCCGACTGCGGCGGCTGAATGCTGGCGGTCAACCGATGGCGCTATTAGTTCCTGAGAATGAGAACAATGGAACCACTGGCTGACGAGATTGAATACGACTTAGCAGACTTGAGTTATCTCACGCCTGAAGAGTTAAAAGAACTCGATCTGCTTCTGCGCGCCCCAATCGATCGGTGGTGTCCTCACAGCCCTACGCCTCGTCAAAAACTCTTCCTCGACTTACTTGATCTCGAAGCCTTTTACGGAGGATCAGCCGGAGGCGGCAAAACGGATGCGCTCCTAATGGCCGCGTTGCAGTATGTAGACGTGCCCGGATATTCGGCGTTGCTCTTGATGAAAACCTACGCCGATCTTTCAAAGCCGAAGGCGCTGATGGATCGCGCTCACGAATGGCTCAAAGGAAGCGGCGCTGAGTGGCATTCGCTAACTAAGAGTTGGGAGTTCAAAAGCACCGCTGGCCCTTCTGCGACGCTGAGCTTTGGTTACTGCGCCACGGATCGGGACAAATACAACTACCGAACGGCTGAGTATCAATTCCTGGGTATTGACGAACTCACTAGATTTCATCAACAGACGTACACCTACCTCTTCTCGCGGTTGCGGCGGTTGAAGGAGGCCGCGCATGTCCCGATTCGGATGCGATCTGCCTCGAACCCGGCCCAACTTGGCGAGCCCGGAATGCAATGGGTTGAAGGGCGATTTATTCCTGACGACTTTGATCCTGAAGTGGAAGCGCGTCAGCAACCCCGAGTATTAACAAAGGTCGGCAAGGACGAACGCAGCGGACGGGAGTTGAATCGTAGGTTTGTCTTTGCCCGCCTCGAAGACAACCCACATCTTGATGCGGAAGAATACGATCTCGCGCTTTCCGAGTTGGACGATGTTTCCTATGAGCAGCTCCGCAAAGGTGACTGGAAAGTCAGACAGCAGGGCGACATCTATTTCATGTTTAAGGCGCAATATGTTTTTGTGCCGTGGTCACGGTGGCAGGCCGTGTTTGGCGTTCCGAATATTCCGAATCACTGGCTGTTAACAACGTCGCAGGATCAGGGAACGTCTGAAGGACACATAGGAGCTACCGGATGGTTCGCGACGGCTGCACAGAATAGCCCTATCAACGATCTGGTCGCAATGTATCGAGCGCACATCGCCATTGAGATGGGGCCGACTGAAATTGGCGATGCGATGCTCACGATGATGGGAGCGCAGCCAGAACCAAGAGAAAAGATTAACAGGGACGAAGGAATCCGCGCTGATGGCTATGGCGGACAGGCAGAGCGCAGTCGCGTGAAGCATTGGATCAATTCCCACGAGGCGAAGTCAGAGCGTATTGAATACGGAAAGATGAAGCTGCCCTTTCGCCAATGGACCGCTGGCCCAAACATCGGAATAGCGCAGATGCGCGACTACCTCAGAATTATAGACACAGACAAACCCAACCCATTCTTTCCCGATCTAATGGGCCGCACCCGGTTTGTATGTGTTGTGCCTAACTCAGACTGGCCGCGACGCCAGCCGGATTCGCCGTGGGCCAGAGTAGAGGCTGAATTCGCCGCTTATCACTACAAGGCTCTAACCAGCGGCGATCCCACGATCAAGCAAGAGCCCGATCCGCGCTTCAATGATTTCATGGACATGATCAAGGCGGCTGCCTACGACGCATTCCCCCGGCCCAAACGCATGACGCAAGCGGAGCGAATCGAAGAGCAACTTGACGAACAAATACGCGCCCCCAACCTCGTTAGGCTTGAGACGGAGGAAGAGCAAAGCATTGCCGTACTGAGCCGTAGCGTGTGGGCCAAGGAAATAGAGCGACGCGAACAGGCAGAACGAAAGGTAGCCAACGGAGCCAGAGGGCGCATTCATATCCCTCAAATGCGGTTAGTAAAACGCTGAAACCTTCCAAAAGCGGATCACGGTTCGTGTTATATAACAAAGCGTTGCACTAACTGTGATTTGGCCTAGGGTGCCTGATCAACCTGACTAAGGAGAACTGAAATGTCTGACGATAAAAACACTGGCGCGCCGAGCACTAAGGAATCGCCCTCCGCCCCGCCGGAATCACCCGCGCGGACGAAAGACGAACTGGCGATTGACGCCAGAGTAGAAGCGGAAACCAAGCGACTTGCGGTAGCTCGCGCTCAACAGGAAGAAATGCAAAAGCAGCAAGCGGAGGCGAACTTGAAAGCCTCGGAGAACTCGCTGCACACGCGAGCCATCGACGCGAGTCTTGGACTCGTTGACCACATGGGTTGTCATGGTCGCTATGTTGGCGTAGCTCCACAGGCAGAGAAAGGCGACACGAAGTGTCCAACCTGCCAACAAGTCTTGACTGGAGGCAATAGCAAGTTCACGCCACTGCCTTACGTCGTGCCCGAGGCCGGGTTAATGGTGAAAGATCCAGAGACCGGCGACTTCTTCGCGTTGCCGAATGACGGCACTCTTAATCAGGCGACGGCGGAAACGTGGCTAGCGGTTATCAATCCAGCCACGGGTAAAAACATCGTACCCGAAGCCAGCAAGGACGCCGCCAAAGAACGTCGCGTAGCAG
>ORMF012402626.1_pt1 | contig 15900 bp, 11 predicted proteins | sample 1779871 | NCBI WGS metagenome assembly ORMF01 (sample SAMEA104232316, study PRJEB22302) | groundwater metagenome | biome: forest; feature: aquifer; material: groundwater | place: USA | collected 2011-08-07 | depth 5.4 m
CGAATGAGTTTAAGATAAAGTTAAGTACCTGGCTTGTCTGGTACAATCAAGTCAGACCACACCAGTCTCTGGAGTATTTGTCACCTTACCAGAATTTAGAAGAAAGGAGATTGTCTCAAAAGTAGTGAACTAGGACAAAGGGTTGCAAAGGTTTATAATTTGTTTTACTGTTAAAGTATGGTGATAGGAAAACTCAAAAAATTTGTTATTTGTCATTTTGGCTTTGTCATTCATTTGTTATTTGTCATTTTAATTTTGACATTATTCACTACTCCAGTTTCCGCCCAAACCTCTACTCCTTCTGCTACTTCCCTAAACCCTATACCCTATACCCTATACCCTAATGTCTCTCCCGCCTCTCCTGCCTATACTGACCTTTTAATGCACAACATGTTCCATACTTTTTCCTGTCTGGCAACTGGATCATCTGTAATTGGCCAGCCATGCTTAACTTATCAGATGACCCAAAATGCCCAAGGTGCTATCCAATCCATCCCGGTTTTATCATCTGTTAATTTATCCGGAGGAACATTAGGAGCTGTAAGCTCGCTTTTAGCGATGCTATATACAAATCCCCCGGTTAAAACAGCTGATTATTTAGCATCTGTTGGGCAAGGTTTGGGAATAGTTAAAGAAGCCCATGCCCAAGTTGGCGGATCAGGTGAGGGGATATTACGCCCGATCCTAACTTTATGGCAAGTTTCCAGAAACATCTCATATTCAATAATGATCCTTATATTTGTAATCATCGGGCTAATGATCATGTTTAGACAAAGAATTAACCCTCAAACAGTAATTACAGCCCAGGCAGCACTTCCGGGACTGGTTATTGGATTAATCCTAATAACTTTTAGCTATTTTCTGGCAGCTTTACTTTCTGATTTTGCTTTTATAGGCACAAATTTGGTTGGCTATTATTTCTCAATCGCTCAAGGAATTATCCCTCCTCCAAATTTAGTTACAGACAGCAAAGATAACAATGTTTTAAGTATTGTTAGTCAGTTTGTGGGAATTATTGACAAAGATACTGCGACTAACACACTTCGCACCATATGGGACAACTTTAGTGAGACTGCCCAATTTGTATTAACAGCATTAGGAACGTTTGTAGCTATCCAAACAAGTTCTCAAGCCACGGCAGCTTTAGAAGCTATTCCTTTGGCTGGTAAGGCTATACAAGCAGTGCTTATTGGCGGGGCAGCTTTGAAAACTGCTGCCGATCCTGCAGTCTTCATAGGTCTAGCTTTATCTTTTATAGCCACAGCCATGATGCTACACGCCATGTTTAAACTATTGCTGCGTTTAATCAACAACTACTTAAACATCATTTTTCTAACAATCACTGCTCCTTTCCAATTTTTGGCAGCTTCCTTACCCGGCAGACAGAGTATTGCCACAGGCTGGATGTTAAATATGCTTTGTAATGTTTTGGCATTCCCGGCGGTTTTTGCTGTAATATATTTTATAGCTTTTCTTTTGGGGCCAACTAGAATAGATCAAAATAAATTACCATTTCAAATTACGGCTACCACAGGGATAATTAGCACTTCAACCTTTCCTATGTTTGGAGGACTGGATCTTACTTTTATTAACCTTCTTCTGGCATTTGGAGCTATGGTGGCATTACCAGCTATCCCGGATATAATTTGCCGGACAATTGGCAGGGTTGGCGCGGCAGGACAACTACTGGGACAGGAAATTGGCAGCGGGTATGGTGCAGGAAGACAGTATGGCAGTCAATTCCAATCAGGTATTGGAAGTGCCAGCGGGCAACTTGGTCAAGCCAGAGGGATATTTGGTACAACTGAGTATATGCCTGGAGCTAATCCTGGAGATGCCCCTGTAAAAAATACATGGACATCCAGAACTGGAGGATGGGGCAAATTTAAGCAAGCATTTTGTTTGCCTCCGGACACTTTGATAGCTACCCCTTTTGGGCATAAAGCTGTTAAAAATATCCGCAAAGGTGATATTGTCTGGACAATAAGCTTTGGCAATAAAATAAAACAGGCTTCTGTTAAACAGCTTATCAAAAGAAAAGTTTCTAAAAACCATCAGATTTTACGCTTAGTTTTAGCTGACAACAGACAACTGCTTGTATCAGCAGGCCATCCTGATAGCTCTTATAAAGATTTAGCCCTGCTTAATAAAGGAGACTTTCTTGATAGGTCTTACATTATTAAAAGAGAATTATTAGCTTACGCTCATAAGTATACTTATGACATTCTACCGGAAGGCGAAACAGGTACTTATTTTGCAAATAATATATTAATCGGCAGTACCTTAAAGACTAAAAAAGAAGCTTTTCAATTTTATTCTCAAGGATTATCAGACTAATTAACGATTGATCTTATACAATAACCATTGCCATCTAGTTTGTAGTCTTGCATATTTTTCTTTCTCCTTCACCGCTCTTAGAGAATCACCCGTATAGTAATCCATTACTTTATAGTATCGTCCTACTGTTGGATATAAAGCTTGTCCTTCTCCTGGCTGATCAGACATCTGCCACCTGACCATTTTCCAAAACCATAAAGCACCGCTGTGTCTTGATGAACCTGAATCTACATCATTATCAATCTTTTGATTATAAACTCTTTGACCGTTTACAACTTTTATACTGCCGTTACTCTCCCTTTCATAAATATCTACCCCTTTCAACCATAAAGGAGCACGTTCACCTCTCATATCAGTTTCCAAGACCCTGATTCTTTGCAGCAGAACTTCCGGTCTTCCCATAGACTCTCTAGCAGCATTTATGTATTCATTATCATCATCTTCCGGTATGGTTTGAGGATTTTCCATGTCATTCTGATAATGTGTATAATAATGCTTCATCTTTTGTTCTAAATATTTATCAGCATCGTTATTGGGCTTTTCACCATAACCTTCCCTGCTTCTTTTCTCCTGTTCACTAAGATAACCAGCTATAGCATCATAGACATCCTGAGCTCCTCCTGTTTGAGCAATCCATTTTTGTGTGGCAAACAGACCTACCATCCTATACTCCTCATAACCATACATTCTAAGTGTGTTTAAAGCTCCTCCTGCTCCCCACATTTCAGGCATTGAGGCAAAGTGCAAAGGCAATGCTGATACAAGGGATCTGGCTCTTCTAATCTTTGCACCAGGCCACCTGGCAGCTTCAAAACTCATATTAAGCCACTGTTTTGTCGACCCACCATCATCCTGCATCACAAAAGCAGTCCGGCTACTTTCAACATCCGGGCCATCAGGCAAAAATGCCTGCTGTAACTCCTCTTTAATTCTCCAGTGTCCTTGATATGATTCCTCTACCGCAGACAGGACAATTTTATCTTCCCTGCTTTCCTTATTGTTGAAATGTCCCACCCGTTGCAACGAGGGATCTACAATTAGCAGCTGGGTAGCATGAGCTTCTTCATCTTCCGGCCTGGACTCACCTCTCCTGATTCTTTCTGCAGCTTCAAGAACTGCCTTGGTTAAAATTAATCCTGTGTCTTCTTCCTGGTAACCCCAATAAGGGTGACCTGTCCAGCGGGAATAAATGTGACGAGTAGCTATATCAAAATTAACATCTACGGGAACTACTTCTTCGGTAACAGGCCTACCATAAGCTCTCTTAGCAACAGACCCATCACCATTGTAAGTTATTATTTCAGGCCTGAATACGGTTCCATCATCATTGCGCTTTAACCTGGGTGTCTTAAGCATCATTTTTGTTGCTTCAGTATTAATATTAAGATTGTCAAATAGTATAGGTTGCCTATCTGCTACTGTTATTTCTACCCATTTGTCATTCTGCCATTCTCTAGTTTTAACTGGTTTCCTAAAAATAACTGCTTCACCAGTTCGAGGATCAAACTCCAGACCAGTAGATCCGCCTACAATAGGTTTACCTCCGGCATCAAAAACTAAAATGACTTCTTCGCCTTTTGTGTTATAGCCCAAAATTCTGGTGTTCTCAGGAACTGCATATTTGTGCTTCTCTATATCTGTATCTTTATTCTCATCTGTTCCGTACTTACTGTAGCCTAAGGTATTAGGATCTACAGCTTTACCATCTCGAAGTAATGTAAAATCATAAAGCCTGGCATCAAATCCATGTATCTTTAAAGCCCAGATGGCCATTCTTCTTGCCTGATCTACTCTGCATTGCAATTCATCAGCAAATATGCCTTTGGGGTCTTTCCACCCTAATGTCTTCAGCCATTCTTCTGGTGATGTACCTGGACGTTTTAGTAGCACTTCAGCTGCTGCCTGGCGTTCAAGTTTTAGTTTATTTTGAGCCTCAGAATCCAGTTCTCCTCCATAGGTAGCTTTAGTCCAATTTTCAGAAAACTGGACAAATTTCTCTGCCAAGCTGACCGGAATATAATCTGCTGACTGCTGATCATATTCACTCTTTTTGTCAACCAATAAAACTCCTCCGCTTCTTTTGGCTTTTTCACCCATTATTCCATACATCTCCAAAGCTAAATCAATAGAATTTTTAACCATCTCATAATGCTCACTAAACTCCCTACCTAAATTTTTCGTTATGTCCTTTGGATTATTCCCTTCATCAAGAAATTTTCTAATCTTTACAGCTTTAACTAATCTCTCTTCATAGTCTGTGAGCTTTAATTTTTTCTCTTGGTAGCGATTATAATCTGCCAACTCTGGATGTGTTAAGTTTAAACTGCGTAAAGTCCTGCCAGCTTTAATTTGTTGGTCAATCTCTTTGGCTTTTTCTACTCTTTGCAGTCTGCTTTTAAACTTCCCGTCTTTAAAATACGTTTCCTGCTCTCCAACAGTGAAACCTTCAAACAGATTTTGGAATTCTTCGTCTGATTGAAACCTGGATAAGTCAGTCAAATTTTGTCCAAGATATTTGCCGTCTACTCTTTTTTTAGGATCGCGGGGGTCGTATCCTTTTATATCAACTCCCAGCATTCCCTCAATTAATAAATCTCTAATTTGAGTCCGAAGTCTGTGTATTTCTATGGGGTTTCGCTCCTCAAATATTTGCCCTCTTGAACCATGAGTAGAAAATAACAACTCATATTGAGAATCATTATCAAATTTCCATAACAGCGCTGAGATTGCCCCTCTAGATACTCTGCCTAAGCTGATAAACCTATCAGGACCTTCATCTTCAGCTAAAAAATTTAAGAATTGCTTAAAGTGATCGGCATTGTAACGTTCATTTGCGCTATTTGCACCCAACACCCCAATCATTCCTTCTAACTGATGTCTTAAACGGATCATGAACTCCGGATCAACGTTAGTTTTTTCTCTATAACCTGCTGTAGTTAAGGCATCCTTAAACCCGCTGACACGCTGAAATAACTCATTTGGGGATTTGGTTAAACCTGATCTGATCCACTGGGTAAAAGTATCTACTGCCTTCTGGAATTGTTCCTCATCTGTAGCAAAAACTTCAAAGTAGTTAGCATAGGTTGGAGCCCAGTAAAGCTCCCTTTCTATAGCCAGACTTCTATACGCATCCCGATCCCCGGCCCGGTTTTTAACTGCCTCATCCCTTTCTTCTTTATTACTTCTATACCGGGCTTCCCTTTCCTCGACTAAAAGTTGATATACTGCCTGCCTATCTTCAACAAGACGGTCAATTTCTGTTTGATCCCCGCCTGTAAACCTTGCCAAATCCCGATTAAACCGATCTCTCCTGCTGACAAGGCGAGAAAACTCCCCCCGGTTACCTGCTGCCAGCAGCCGCAGCGCTTCATCGTCGCCAAGATTTGTCTCAGAACGAGCTCTTAAATCTGCATCAGATTCAAGACCTCTCCTTAATCCCTCCTCACCAGTCTCAGTGCTAAAAGTAGCTTCTGCTATGTCAAAGAAAAACTCTCCATTAATAGTCTGCCTGGCCATTCCACCATTTTCGTAAAGAAGGGCACGGAATCTCTCAAGCGCTATTTCGGTATAAACATCCCAAACTCCATCCAGTTGGGCAGCAACCTCAGCTGAAATTGCCGGACTTTTATATTCGAACATATCCTTCCCTAATTCAGAAATTTCTTCTGCATTTTCCTTTATATAAGCTCTAATTTTATTATGACCTACTTTTGTAGCTAGATCTTTTTTTATCTGTACATAAAGTGGCCCTAAAGAAGCATCTATGCTATATAGTAGACCCAGTCTTTTCGCTTCTCTAAAATACTTGCCTAACTGCTCTTCAACTTCCCTTATTTGCTCTGTTGTTTGATCTGTTGGTGCTTTTTCTTTACGCAATCTTTTATATTTGCTCAGCAAACCTTCTGTTATGCTTCTGTCTGACTCTGTTATATCTTGAAGTGCGGGCAACCCTTCTAAATTATCTGATTCAGTGTTTTGTTGCTCACTTACCGCAACTTCAGTTAAGAGGATACGTTCAGCTTCTGTTAACTCTTCTGGTGTATGTACTTCCTCACCTATTACCTCAAGAGCAGGTGCGAACTGCTCATCAAAAGGTCTCCTTTCAATCGATTGTTTACGTATCTGGGCAACCCAAGACTTCCAATCTTTATAAAGCTGGTCTAGCTTAGGACCATTTTCAGCATCATATTTTTCCTCATAAGTTAACCCCTCTAATCTAATAATTTCCCTGGCAATATTTCTGCCATCTCTGCTAAACTCAACACTCCATAAATAATCCGGCCCCCGAGGCCCTCTGGGTCCTTCAGGTCCTCCTCCACCTCCACGATCCCCTCCACCTGGAGGCGGTGGACCATCCTCCCGCCCTATTACTCCTGCTTCTGGTACGCCTACATCACCAAGAGATGACGGGACTCCGGTTATATTCTCAGGTAATGTAAGTACTGCTTGTGGTTGATATTCTCCCGGAGCAACTAATGTAACGGGTTTTGTAGAATGATGTGTATCCAAAAACCCGCCTTTTTGGTATGGAGTTTTTTCTTCTTCAGCTATGATTACTTCTGGCTCTCCGGGTTCCGGACGATCCGAAGTGACTACTGAACCTGTAGCATTTGTTTCTGGTGATATAGTACCATCTCCTGGCATATTTTTTATTCTTTCTACCATGTTTTCCTTTCTTCCCTGGAAATTTATGGTTTATATTCAGCATAGAATTTCCAAAGATTTATGTCAACTTTATTTAGGGTTTAGGGGCTAAGATATAGGGTCTAGTCACTAAACTATCAGTAGTTTACAGTGAGAGAAATTGAAGTGCTTGATTTAAAACTCACAAAATCCTGACGGGATTAAACCTAAAGTAGTTCTATCTTCCGCAGAAAAGGCAAAAATGCTTCCGGTTTTACAATTTCTGCTTTAAGTTTTGGGGACATATACATTCGTAGTTTATTCTCGAGCAAAAGATCGAATACCATCTTGATCATGCCATGGAAAAAGAAGCCTGAAATAAACATGTTGGTGTCCAACACGATTTTAAGCACCATGTTTGTGGTCATCAAGGAAGATATCGTAGAACTCCTGCTCTGTAACCTTTTTAGGATCTAAACCCTTCTCCCGCATTAATCTATTACCAATCTTTTTACCCTCTTTCATAAGATGCTTATACACTTCTTTCAATTTCCGACCTTCCTCGATTTCTTCTTTTTCCTTTTTATACTTTTCAGAAAGAGCCAATTTAATAATATCTGCTTCGGAAAGCAGTTGGTACTTACTACGCAAAAATGTCAAAACTTCATTAACATCCGGAGTCCTGGTTAATCTTATTTGTACCTGTGACATATACTACCTATTTTAGGGTATTTAGTGTTAAAAGTCAATGGTTTTTGTGATCAGCTATCAGTCGTCAGCTTTCAGACTTAAACCAAAACCCATGGACTGATTTCAGTTTAGAGCTTCTTCTAACTTACTGTCAAATCCTCTCTGATTAGAAGTTTACAGTCAGCGAAGTCGAACTGCTTGATATTAATCTGATAATCGCTTGCGATTACATCGCATCGCTTCTTGTAACGCGGTGCGTTATAAACAAGTTTGAAAGCTTTGCTTGAAATACTTCGTTTTCAAGCTCCGCTTATAAAATCCTGACGGGATTGAGCTTCAAAGATAAAACGATCTCATATATGATAAAATAACTTATATGAAACAGGTTTCTATTACCCAAGCATTCTGGGATTATAATTTTTCTGAAAATGAATTGCTTTCCAAACTTAAGTCTGGTACAAAAAAGCAAAAGATTTGGATTATTGGGAGAATTATTGAAAATCTTCCTTATGAAACAATCTGGCGCTATATTACCCTATCCCAGCTAAAAACCTACTTCCCATATCTAAATACGCGTCCACAAATTAAAAAGATATGGACTTATACACTTGATTTATGGAACAAATATGAAAAAAGACACCCCTCTCACTAGTTTACAACAAACTGTCCTTGAACTTTTTTTCGAAAAACCCATAGGGCTAAAGTATTTCCTGACAGGGGGCACTGCCCTTGCAGGTTTTTATTTCAAACACCGCAAGAGCATTGATCTTGATCTTTTCACCTTTGAAGATATCGAAGTTAACTACATTAAGACAATGTTGACAGATATAGCAAAACAAACAAATACTAAACTGGATCATCGTGTGGCTACAAAAAACTTCCATCTTTTTTTTCTAACCGGCAAAGACAAAGAGTTAAAAATTGACTTTGTCAAAGAACAACCTATACATTTTGGCCGAATAAAAAATTTCGGCAGGATAAGGGTTGATTCAATTGAAAATATTGGTAGCAATAAAATGACAGCTATTTTAGGGAGAACTGAAGCTAAGGATTTTATTGATCTTTATTTTATCATTCAAGGAAAAATATTTACATTTGACAAACTCTTGCAGGATGCTAAAAAGAAGGATTTAGGGCTTTCCGAATTTTATTTTGCACATATGCTTCTTGAGGTAAATAATCTTAAGGATTTTCCGGAAATACTAGTGCCTTTTAATAAAAAAGCATTTGTAAAATTCTACCAGGATCTTTCTTCTCGTCTTCTTCTTAAAATCAAACCAGCATAGAATTTTACAAAAAATCCTGACGGATTTATGCCTGAATTAAGGAGAGCTTTAGAGATTTATCTCGCAAGCTTTGCTTTAGAGATTTATCTCGCAAGCTTTGCTTATCGCGGAGCGTCAAGCTTTGCTTATATTTCCAAATCTTTTCATCAGATGTAATGAGAATTAAATTTTCTACTTTTGCCTGGGATATTAAAATCCTATCAAACGGGTCTTTATGATAATCGGGCAATTTCTCAACCTCCAATACATGACTAATATCTACGGGAAGTAACACAAAGTTACTTTTTTTAATTCCTCCCAGAATATCTTTTGGAATTTTTAAGCCTTTTCTCTTTTTAATAATGATTTCCCAAATAGTTGCAACGCTCACAAATACAATATTGTTAGGGTTAGAAATCGTATCTTTAATATTTTGACGAAGCTTGTGACTCTCCTCCATGGCCCAAATAAAAACATGGGTATCTAGCAGGTAGCGCATTTAAATACCGCCTTCATAAAAGAGCTTATTAATCTCTTCATCCTCATCATCAAAATTATCTGGAATGAAAACTTTTCCTTTCCATAATCCAAGTTTGCGTGGTTTTAGCTTTTCTTTATACTGACTAAGTTTAGCTACAGGTTTACCTGCTTTGGCAATAATAACCTCCTCACCATTTGAGATTTTCTCAATTAACTTAGATAAATTTGTTTTTGCATCATGAATATTTACTACTTGCATATTATTTATATATTAGCTAACTTAGCTAACTTTGTCAACAGCGGACCTTTGCAGGATCAGTACAGGAAGGGTTTTGACACGATTCCACATATCCTTCCCTTGGTCTTTTGTTAATAAAGCCACAAGAAGGACAGGGGAAAGATAATGACCCCATGCTATCTGCCTCCAATGAATTTTCGGAAAAAACCTGAAATGCAGTCTGCCCCTCGCTAGATAAAGATTTAGGTGGACAACTTTCTGATTTATCCCCCAGCATACCTTGCATTTCCCTATCTCTCCCGTAATTATTAAAACTTATAAATCCGGAGTATTTGGTAATAATTAACTCTGCCCGTGCTAATACTTCTTGTTTTACGAGTATTTCATCTCCTCTCCTAACGCTCTCCCAAAGAGTAGTATCAGGTATTACCTCTTCCATAATTTCAATCCATGTTCTGTTTTTTGTATCCAACACCACAGGAATGCTCCTTAACTGATCCAGGTGCTGTAAAAACGGCCGGTTAGTTGAATGCTGACTAAGTTCCCGTCCTAACCTTAAACACTCATTTGCGTCTATATCTAAAACTACCGCTCTATTAAAAACTCTTTTAACACCGCTCACTTCTTCAATCTCACTAATGATTACTTTTGATACTGGATAAATACCAGGAGATGGCGGGCTAAGCCAGGCAATGGCGCCTGAGTCTGCATTGTTTGCCCATTTGGAAATAGCCTCAACTGCTTCAGCCTCCAATATACCTATCTTTGAGCTGGTATCTGTAACAGTTTTTACCTTTACATGGGCAGAAGGGGAAAATAAATCCCCATCTCTATCTACAAGAAAATAATAAGGGTCAGGTATTCTATGAGTCTCTAGAACGCGAGACGCATGCTCCTCGGCTTTCTGGGAATAAAAAGTTGGTAATTGCTTTCTTTCAAGTTGTTGAACTGACATATTTTTCCTGCTACGGGATCTAAAGTGTGGTCGGTCTCCTGACTTGTCCGACATAACATCGGACTTACAGTTGCGGCACAGTCTTGGATTTACACCAAGTTCCCTATTGCATCTTATCTTAAAGATTGATGCACCACAGTTTTAAAATACCAAGATAATTTTCAATTTACAAGTACCAATTTACAATTGCTTCAGATTGTCCCATAATGATCTATTTTGTGGTTCTTGCCATTATTTTTTTCACATTGTATATAGATAGTACCCATGGAACCGCATCCAATACCGCAAAATGTTACTTCCTTCCAGTTTCATCTGGTAGGAGATATGACCTTAAAACAGTTTCTTTATTTGGCAACAGGCTCAACAATTGCCTACCTTCTATTTGTTTTCGCCTCTGCTAATTATCCGGTAGTTACCTGGCCATTGATTTTTATTTCTGCAGGTTTAGGCTTTATCTTTGCCTTTTTACCCATAAATTCAAGGCCACTGGATTATTGGGTGGCAGCTTTTTTAAAAGCCGTCTACTCCCCCACCAAAAGAGTCTGGAGAAAAAATGGACAAATTTATAAGGATAATCCTTTATTTAATAGTCGTTTTATAACTTATGTTTCCGGACTGGCGCCGGGTATTCCAAAACAGCCGGAAGCTACCCCAATTCCTCTTTCCCCGCCTATCCCCCAACCCATGCCTTCTCCGGATGATTTGAAAAAAACCGTTGATTTAGCCAGAGAAGCGCAAAATTTACAAATGAAAATCATTCAAACAGAAAGACAGCTTGACCAGATCAAAACCGAGGCCCAGAAACCAACCCCTATCCCTATTGACTACAGCCAGCAAGTCAACAAAATTCTGGGCGATCTTCAGAGCTTAATAACCCAGGCTTCTCAAATCAGAGGCCAACTGGAATCTATCGAGCACCCAATCCCGCCTATCCCTGTTAAACCTCAAATCAAAGTGGTTGTACCTGTAAAACCCAAACCAACCCAAATTGCTTTGACTACTTTCCCCAATATCATCAATGGCATTATCAAAGATAGCCAGGGTAACTCTTTAGAAGGAGTGGTGGTGGTAATTTATGACAAAGAAGGTTTGCCTGTCCGGGCCTTAAAAACTAATAAGCTGGGCCAGTTTACAGGGTCAACCCCCTTGCCTAACGGCACTTATACAATTGAACTGGAAAAAGACAGCTTTAACTTTGACGTACTACAGATAGAACTAACCGGGCCGGTTTTACCGCCTTTGCAGATAGTTGCAAAACAAGGATAAAAATTATGAATACAACACAAGAGCATTTATCAATTGCTGATATTTCCGAAGATATCCTTCTTCTCAAAGACGGCGGAGGGGCGCTGGTGCTGCAAGTGTCTGCTGTAAATTTTGGCCTGCTGTCAGAAAGAGAGCAGGTTGGAATAATGTCAAGCTTTGCCCAAATGCTGAATTCTTTAAGTTTTTCTATTCAGATTGTTATACATTCAGAAAGACTCAATATCTCATCCTATCTTAATCTTTTGGATAAGGCTCAAAAAGCTCAAAATAATCCTCTTTTATCTTCACTGATGACGCACTACCGCCAATTTATTCAAACTACCATTAAGGAAAACGATGTTTTAGACAAAAGGTTTTATATCATAATTCCTCTTTTTAAACTGGAGTTAGGATTAACATCCTCCCGTGAGTCTTTAGAGCAAAAAATAAAAACAGTACTTCTGCCAAGACGGGATCAAATTATCAGGCAGCTTAACAGGGTAGGGCTAAGAGCAAATCAGCTTAATGAACAAAACCTTCTGGAGCTTTTTTACGATATTTATAATGGCCAAATACCCATAAAAAGCGTGGTTGAGCCGGTTAATCCTGAAGAGTTGGCTGTTAAGCTTAAAAGTCCAAAAACAACTACCCCGCCAACTACTTTTAATCCACAACCTGTTCCGGTTAGCACTCTGCCAGTCTCAATTCAAATAACAAAAAACCATCCTTTTGTAGTGGAGGAACTGGAGGAAAATGTCCAATAAGGCCATTGTTCCTCAATTAACCCTGGAGGATGTTATTGCTCCCTCGGAAATCGAAGTGGATTTTAACCACATCAGGATAAATAACCGTTTTTTTAGAACCTATTTTGTCTCCAGTTATCCCCGGTTTGTAGAATCCAACTGGCTTGAACCCTTGATCTCCTTTGACCATTCACTTTTAATTTCCATCTTTATTTATCCTTCGGTCTCTCAGGGAGTTTTGGATGAGCTTAAAAGAAAGATCGCCGAGATGGAAGCAACTATCCAAACCGACCTTGAAAGGGGACGGGCTATAGATCCTGCTGTCGGGGTAGCCTTAGAGGATGCCCAAATCCTGCAGGATCAGCTGGTCAAAGGCGCTGAAAGGTTTTTCCAGTTCTCTTTATATGTCAGCGTACCGGCAAATTCTTTGGAGGAGCTTCGTAATACCTCAAAGCTGGTGGAATCAACTTTAGCCTCATTGTCCATGAGCGCCAAACCCACAACCCTGCAGATGGAAGACGGGTTTAAATCAACCCTTCCTTTGGGAGCGGATCTTTTAAATCTGACGCATAATATGGATACAACAGCTTTGGCAACCACCTTTCCTTTTGCCTCATCAGAGCTGACTGCCAATGAGGGAATAATGTATGGCATAAATGAGCATAATGACTCTTTAATCCTTTTTGACAGGTTCTCTCTGGAAAATGCCAATTCTGTAGTTTTTGCCAAATCAGGCGCCGGAAAATCGTATCTGGTAAAGCTTGAGGCGCTGCGTTCCTTAATGTTTGGCACAGAGATTATTATTATTGACCCTGAGAGCGAATATTTGACCCTGTGCCAGGCTGTGGGGGGGGAATATATCAATTTTTCCGCCTCATCTTCTGTGAAAATCAACCCCTTTGACATGGCGGGAATAGTCACAGAAGAAAACGAACTGGGACGCAAGATTCTGTCTTTAACCGCCTTTCTGAAGCTGGTTTTGGGCCAACTGTCCCCTACAGAAGGGGCTATTTTGGATCGGTCTTTAAAACAAACTTACCAATTAAAAGGCATCACTGATGACCCTAAAACACAAGGAAGAACCCCACCTTTAATGGAAGATTTGTATAAAGTACTAATTGGTATGGAGGAACCTACTGGTATGGAGCTGGCAGCACGCTTAGAAAGATTTATCAAAGGATCGCTAACCGGTATTTTTTCAGCCCAATCCAATGTTGACATCTCCAATTCTTTTACGGTTTTTTCAGTCCGCGATCTGCCTGATCAACTTCGACCGCTAAGCATACATATGATCCTTGATTATGTCTGGACCAAAATCAGAAGCAAGCTTAAAAAAAGAATCATGATTGTGGATGAAGCCTGGTATCTGATGCGAAATCCTGATTCAGCTGATTTTTTGGTGGATATGGCCAAAAGAGCACGCAAGTATTATTTAGGACTAATCACCGTTACCCAGGATGTGGAGGATTTTTTGGCTACGGAGCGGGGTAAGGAGATTATCTCCAACTCCTCAATCCAAATTCTTTTGAAGCAGGCTCCTTCATCAATAGATCTTTTGGCCCGGGTATTCAATTTATCAGAGGGGGAACAAAGGCTTTTACTTTCCGAAGGCATAGGACAGGGGTTGTTTTTTGCAGGCAATACTCATGTGGCCATGAGGGTGGTGGCCTCATCGCAGGAACATGCGTTGATTACATCCAACCCGCAGGAAATATTGGCAAGACAGAACGTTTAGTGGTACCCTACCCGTATGGCCCAATTTTTAATGGCAAAGTTTTTAAGCCAAGCCCTGGAGTGGAAAGCCAGGTTCCCCGCTTCTCAATTTTACGCAGGACTGCGGTATGAACCTTTTGTTTATGAAAAAGCGCGCCTGACTTTCCCGGAATATAATAAGCTCTATCCGGATAATAAACAGTTTACTGAAAAATTTGTCAAAGATTTAAGAAACAGAAATAGAGAGCTTCTTAAAATAACCGACCCGGCAGTCGTAACTGCAGAGTATGAGGCTCAAGATAGACGGTTTGTAACTGAGGCCCATTTAGAACAACAGCAAATAGCCCAAACCAACCCACAAGAGCCGGCAACACAACCATTTTCTCTGTCAACTGCTCCTTTACCCAAGATCCAGCTTGCCCAACAAAAAGGCGAGGCTGCTCAAACCATGGAATCAGAAGAGGAAGAAGCAAAACAACCCAATATGCCAAAAGTCCCTTCAGCAGTAACTAGTGCAGCAGAAAATTTTGGTTCTGCTACCCAAAGATTTATCGGTCCAAATTTGGGGAGAATCGGCAGAGGTCTTGGAGAAATAGCCGGAGGAGTAGGCAGGGGAATTGGCGGTCCTGCGCTTAACGGCTCGTACAATCTTCTGGGAAAAGCAGTCTACGGTGGCCTTGATGCTTTTGGAAGACTTGCCAACATTTCAGGCCCAAAACTTAGCGGTATTAACCTTTCAAAAGGTTTTGGGACAGGGAAAAAAGTGGTGTTGGCGTTTTCGCTGTTTGGTCTATTTTTCGGCTTCAGCTTATTTTCTGCAATTTTTCTCCCCGGCCAAACTACCCCCACATCAGAAGCAGCACCACTTGATACTGCTTCATCTGCCTTAGTTGCACCCGGACTGGATTACACTTTGCCATTAAGAGATATCTCCATAGTTCCGTTAGATATAAAGGATAAAGTAGTGGATGATTTCCCTAATGCCAAAATTGATAACTGGAATATTATTGTGCGAAGAAGCATAACCGAAGGGTGGAATCCCTCATTTATCTTAGCACTTTGGATCGAAGAATCAGGGGCTCAGGGAGCAGCATCGTATGATGACCCCTTAGGGTGCGCTCCAGGTCAGCCTACAACCGATATTGAAATTAGTTTAACCTGTTTATTTAGCAATTTCGACTCCTTTAAAAACAATCAGTTCACAGATTTTATGGTTAAATATGCGGGAGGAACACCCGGACAACCGGTTGTCGGCAATGACAATTTCCCTAAATTTCCTAACGTGATAAAGGATTGGTACTCTCGTTTAGTACCTTCTGGACCAGGAGCTTTAACCTTAATTTCTACCCAAACAACCCAAACAGCAGAGGCTTTAGGATGCCCGACCGTTGGCACCATCACCAATCCTTATGGGTACAACATTCCCGGACAACCAAGTGACATAGATTACTATGGTTGTGGTAGTTTACCAAGCTGTCATAGCGGCATAGATATTGCCTATGGCAGAGGCACTACGGTTTCCACCACCTTTGACGGAGCAGTGGCTATTGTAAGCTCAGATGATATCAAGGGCAAATATGTGACAATTTCGAATTCACAAACAGGATATTC
>ORMF010246546.1_pt1 | contig 15898 bp, 14 predicted proteins | sample 1779871 | NCBI WGS metagenome assembly ORMF01 (sample SAMEA104232316, study PRJEB22302) | groundwater metagenome | biome: forest; feature: aquifer; material: groundwater | place: USA | collected 2011-08-07 | depth 5.4 m
GGGTTTTAAAACCGTCCTCGCCACCCTTGCGCGCAAATGGGAGACCGAACGCCAGCAAGTCTTGGATGCCGGCCGGCAGATGACCGAGGCCTTGCAAGACGAGATGCGTTCCCAAGCGGCGCAAAGCGCCGTCCTGGATTTGAAAACGCTGCAAAAAGGTTACGAACAATATCAAAGCCAATTTGAGCTGGAGCATGGCGGGTTTGGGTCCGCGCCTAAATTTCCGCGTAGCCACAGCCTTTCATTTCTGCTGCATTTTGGCAAGCGTACCCGCGAAGGCCACGCGATGTTGATGGCCGAGCAAACCCTGGTCGCGATGGCGCATGGCGGCCTGATGGATCATTTAGGCGGCGGTTTTCACCGCTACTCGACGGACGGCGAATGGCATGTCCCGCATTTTGAAAAAATGCTTTACGATCAGGCATTGCTTGCACGCACTTACTTGGAGGCTTATCAAGCGACCGGCAAAGCCTTTTATGGCGACGTTGCCCGCAAGACGCTTGACTATGTTTTGCGGCAGATGACGCATGCCAACGGCGGGTTTTATTCCGCCGAAGATGCGGACAGCGCCGCGGATGCCGCCAAGCCTCATGAAAAAACAGAGGGCGCCTTTTATCTTTGGGATCATGCCGAAGTGGCGGCCTTGCTCGGGCCCGAAAAGGCGGCCCTTTTTAGCGCTTTCTATGATGTGCGCCCGGAAGGCAATGCGGCGCATGACCCGCAAGGCGAGTTTGAAGGCCTGAATATTTTACGGGAACGGCAGACTGTCCAGGAACTCGCCCTGCATTTCAAAAAAGATGAACCGGAAATCCTCAAAATTCTTGCAGAGGCCAAAACCCAATTATGGAAGGTCCGGGAGGCGCGCCCGCGCCCCCATTTGGATGACAAAATCCTGACGGATTGGAACGGTTTGATGATCGCAACTTTTGCGCAGGCTTCCCGTATTTTAGAAGAGCCGCGGTATGGGGACGCGGCCCGGCGTGCCGCGGATTTCTTCATCAAAACGATGATCACGCCCAAGGGACGTCTGATGCACCGCTGGCGGGAGGGCGAAGTCGCGATTCCGGGATTTTTGGAAGATTATGCTTTTTTCATCCATGGCCTGCTGGATCTTTACGAAGCGACTTTCGAAGTGCATTATCTCGAGCTGGCGCGTACGTTAACCCTCGAGATGCTGCGGCTTTTTTGGGACGAATCTTCCGGCGGATTCTTTTTGACCGGGAAAGATGCCGAAGCCATGATCACGAAGGCCAAAGAAATTTATGACGGCGCGATTCCGTCCGGCAATTCAGTCGCCATTTTAGATCTTTTGCGCGTAGGGCGTATCACGATGGATGAAGCGGTGGAAGCTAAAGCCGCCAAGGCCCTGGAAGTTTTTTCAGGCGCGCTCACACGCTTTCCCTCGGGCTATCCCCAAATGCTGATCGCGCTGGATTTTTTACTCGGCCCTTCCCGCGAGATTGTGCTGGCCGGAAAAGCCGGCGACCCGGGCTGGGATAAAATGTTTAAAATTCTTTACCGGCCGTTTGTGCCCAACAAAGTTATGGCCTTTCATCCTGCAGATGGTGACGATGCCAAAGCGATCGAAGCCCTGGTGCCGTTCATTAAAAATCAGGTCGCCTTGGAAGGCAAACCCACCGTTTATCTTTGCGAAAATTATCACTGCAAGCTTCCGGTTACGGACCCGGCCGAGCTCGCAAAAATCCTGGAAGGCTAATCTGTGGAGCGTCACGACGTGCAAAGTCGGGGACGTTTGCTCTGGGGTATCGGTTTACTGGTGATCCTGGCGGGGGTATCGCTGGTTTTTTTAATACCCGGCCGCGGGGTGGTATGGGAAAAATATCAACCCGGCATGCTGGAACAAGCCAGCCAAAACGGGGCGCCCGTGATCTTAGATTTTTTTGCCGAGTGGTGCGGGCCTTGTCATGAGTTGGAGCAATTTACTTATGGCGATGCCCAAGTGGTCCAAGTCTTGGACGCCTTTCGCAAAATTCAAGTGGATGCCACGGATCTGGCGGTTCCCGCGGTTGCCGGCTTGCTGGAACGCTATCAAGTGGACGGGGTCCCGACCGTGCTTTTTCTGGATGGCCAGGGTGTTGAAATAACAGAAGCCCGTATCACGGGTTTTGTGACACCCAGGGAATTTGTGGCGATTGTGCACTCCCCCAAGGTCCAAGCGGCTTTCCAAGAGAAGACTTGACAGAAATCATTAATTGATAATAATTATCAAATAATAACAATTATCATCTGGACGGGGACATGCAAACAAGCGATTTACAGATGGCCGAATTTGCCAAGGAATGCCGGGATAAGGGCTTGAGTGTTACGGCACAGCGGCTGGCAGTTTACCGGGATATCAGCGCGACTGACACGCATCCGACCGCCGAAGAAGTGCATGACCGGGTACGCCGGCATTTTCCGACGCTTTCCCTGGCAACCGTTTATAAGACGCTCGAGACTTTTGAAAAAATGGATTTTGTCCATAAGACGCGTGCCACCGGCGAGAAGGCGCGTTATGACGGCAATCGCGTGCCGCATCATCACATGATTTGCAAGACCTGCGGCCGCATTCAGGATGTTTATGAGCCGGCGCTCGGGAATTTGGCGCTTTCCGGAACTTCCCGCGGCGACTTTAAAATCGAAGATTACCGCATTGATTTTTACGGAGTTTGTGGCCCCTGCCGCAAGCATTGACCGCATTTCAAAAATTAACAACATCAAACGAAAGTAAACTAGGAAAGGAAAGTGGGTATTTTATGAGTACAACCGTAGCTGCTGAAATTGCAAAAGTAGGAAAACCCGTCGCCAATGTCAAAGCGCAGACCTTAGCGCCGGATGGGTCGTTTAAAACCGTTCAACTGGCGGATTTTAAAGGCAAGTGGGTGGTCCTTTTCTTTTATCCGTTGGATTTCACGTTTGTTTGCCCGACTGAAATTCAAAGTTTTAATGAAAAGTTTGAAGAATTCAAAAAGCTGAATGCCGAAGTCCTGACTGCCAGCACCGATAGCGTTTTTTCACATAAGGCTTGGCAGGCACAGGGGTTAGGAAAACTTAAGTTCTCGATGGTCGGCGATACCAATCACGAGTGGAGCCGGTCTTTCGGTGTTCTTATGGAAGAAAAAGGCATCGCGCTTCGCGGGACTTTCATTATTGATCCCAACGGCATTTTGCGCAGCGCCATGATCAACGACCTTCCGGTCGGACGCAGCGTGGATGAAACGCTCCGGACTCTGCAAGCCTTCCAAACAGGCGAACTGGTCCAGTGCGGTTGGCAGCCCGGACAAAAAACGCTCGGCAAAGCCTAAGCATAGCGTTTATGGTAAAATCTGCCTGCGCAGAAGACCCCGTGCTTTGAAGGTACGGGGTCTTCTGTAGCGGCGAGATTTTTTGGCTGAGCTGCGCAGGACGGACCTCGCTGAAGCCCGAAGGGCGAAGGTGGGTCTCAAGGTATATAAAGGGTTCCTTCTATCTATGACGATCCGCACAAAAGTAATTAAGCGTCCGAAGATGACATGGTGGCATCAGATTTATCTTCCGGAAATTATCCGGGGGGTCCTGATCACGTCGCGCCATTTTTGGAAAAATCTCTTTTTCCATACCATGCATAAGCTCGGCTTGTTCAAGGCGATCCGCGCCGCCGTCACCGTGCTCTATCCTGAAGAAAAGCGTGCTTTGGCCAACCGGTCGCGCACGCGTCATCGCCTGACCAAACGCGATGACGGATCACCGCGCTGCGTGGCCTGCATGATGTGCGAGACCGTTTGCCCGGCGCGCTGCATCTATATTGTGGCCGAAGAGCATCCCGATTCGACCATTGAAAAACGTCCGGCCAGTTTCGATATTGATTTGGGCAAATGTATTTATTGCGGGTTTTGTGTGGAAGCCTGCCCCGAAGATGCCATCCGGATGGATACGCAAATCCTGGATATTGCGTCCTATACGCGGGAGGGCATGAAGCTGGATATGCAGGAACTGCTGAATCCCGACCCCAACTACACGCGGCGCTTGGTATCTAAAAAGTAGTTCGTTTTCCTCCTGATATTCCAGAGGGTTTTCAAGACATTTTGAACTCCCGTCTGCTATGTTTTATCTGGAACGGGAAGAAGACTCAATGAAAGTTCCTAACAACCCGATAATATCAACACTTCCAATGACTACCCATCGCCCTGAGACTAAGCAGCATCTCTCTTTTGACGTTCGCGACGCCGCAGGCCGCCTCATAGCGGCCAAAGGGGCCTGTTTTGAGCCTGCGCTCTTGCGCGAAGTCGCTCAAAAAGGACGGCCCGTGCAAAGCAAAATGCGTTCGCTGGCCCGGACGAAAATCCTTAAAAAGGCAGCGGAGGTGATGCAGGAGCCTATTTACCGGGTTGTTTTTAGTGACAGCAAAGTTCGGAAAAAAATTTTAGCTGTCATGGCACAGGTCAAGATCCAGACGGGCCTTTACGATGAAATTATGCGGCTGCGCCGGTTATCTTATTTCACATACCGGCATTTTATTTTAGTCAGCGTGCTTTCAACGAAGATGGCGCTTGATTTAAAAGAATATCAGTATGATCCCAAAATCGCTTGCCGGCTGGCACTCACGCATGATATCGGCAAAGTTTGGCTTCCGATGGAAGTGCTGAATAAAAAAGAAGCGCTGACATCTCACGAATACCACATTATCCATAGTTACTCCATCTTAAGCGTCTTACTGCTGGCGTATTACCTTGGGGAAAAACGCAAGGAAGCCGTCAGCGTTGCCTATGGGCATCATGAGAAACTGGACGGGAGCGGCTATCCGAAAGGGATCAAAGTTCTCAGTAAATACACGAAAATCGTAGCGGTGATTGATGTTTTTGATGCCTTGGTTGCGGACCGCCCTTACCGCAAACGTCCTTTTACAATACGCGGGGCGCTGGACAAATTGATTTTAGAAATGCATGCCGGCCAGTTACCAAAACCTCCTGTTAAGCTCCTCGTCAGCTATTTCCGCAAGGGACAGCCCGACTATCGCCCATTGAAATTATCGCTAAAAGCCCGCGATAAAGATCCAGAGGGTAATAACTATGGTGTTATCCGCGACTAAGCAGTAAAGTGTGCTTCGGATACCTTCTGTTAACCACCGAACTTATACTCCATCAGGAAAAATGAATGCCAAAGGCTTACTGGCTTTTAAAAAGCGAACCGGATGTCTATTCGATTAAGGATCTCGAGCGCGACGGACAGACGCATTGGGAAGGCGTGCGCAATTATCAGGCGCGGAATTTTCTGCGCGATCAAATAAAAAAAGGGGACAAAGTTTTCTTTTATCACAGCAATGCCGAGCCATCCGGGATTGCCGGCATCGCTGAAGTCATCCGCGAGGGATATCCGGAACCTGAAGCCTTGGAACGCTCCAGCCGGTATTTTGACCCCAAAAGCCGGAAAGAAAAACCGGTATGGTTTGCGGTCGATATCCGTTTTGTTCAAAAATTTAAAACCGTCATGCCTCTCGAGGCGTTGCGCGGGATTAAGGAACTTGAGGGGATGCCTCTTTTGCGGCGCGGACAACGGCTCTCGGTCCAGCCGGTTTCGGCCAAGGAATGGAAAAGAATTACTCAGCTGGCCGCCTAATTCTCTAAAATTCGAGATCAAAATCTTATGTCACGGGAAATCCTGATTGAAAAATTGGCTTACGGCGGGATGGGCTTAGGCTATCTCGACGGCAAGGTCTGTTTTGTCGAAGGCGCGCTGCCGGGTGAACACGTCACGATCCGTGTGACGAAAAAAAAGAAGAATTATGCCCAGGCTATGATTGAAAAGGTCCTGGAATCCTCGCCGCAGCGTCTGGAACCGCCCTGTCCTTATTTGCATGCTTGCGGCGGATGCCAATACCAGCATGTGGCGTATGCCGAGGAATTGCGCTGGAAAGAGATTCAGGTGCGGGAACTCTTCGCCACGCGTTTAAAAATTCCTGGGGAATACATTCAGCCGATCCGCGGTTCCGCCGAACCCTACGGTTATCGTCAAAGCGTGACGTTGCACCGTAAACCCGGCCAACCGGACATCATGGGCTTCATCGGCCAGGATAACCAAACGATTGTGCCGGTCGCAAAATGTCTGCTGACAGACCCGCGGCTGGATCCGGTCTATCAAACCAAAAATACTGTTTGGGACGGGCCGACCCGGATGACTTTCCGGCTGGATGCCGAAGGCCGCGTGCATGCTGACAAGGATGCCGCTGAATTTTCGGTTGCCATCGGCGGGCGCACGATTGCGACCGACAGCCGCAGCTTTTTTCAAACCAATCTCGAAATGACAGCGGCGATTGCTGCACAAGTGAAGATTTGGACGCAAACCTTTGCGCCGGATATTTTTTTAGATTTGTTTGCAGGTGCCGGCATTTTTGCTTTATTGGCCGGACCCGACAACGGCAAACTCATTTGCATTGAAGAAAACCCTGCCGGCGTGGCTTGTCTTCGAAAAAATATGGGGGCCGACGGACGCGTCAGTGAGGTGCTTCAAGGTAAAGTGGAACACATTTTACCGGGGGTGCTCGAAAAAACAGGTGGCGGCCGGCTCATGGCCTTTTTGGACCCGCCGCGGCAAGGTCTGGAACCCGCCTTGGCGTCTTTCCTGGCTGGGCAAAACCGGATCGAACAACTCGTCTATCTTTCCTGCCATTTGGGAAGTTTGGTGCGCGATCTTGGGGAAATCCTTGGCAAAGGCCCCTATCAATTAGAAATGGTCATCCCTTATGATATGTTTCCCCGGACAAAACATATTGAAATTCTCTGCCTGCTGAAGCGTAAAAAAATCTAGCATTTCTGGCTCGCCTTCTATTAGTATTTCCCCGACAAGCACAAAAAGTGGGATCATGTATAATAAATTCATTATGAAACGAATTATGCGACGTAGCCTACGACCTGCGGCCTCCTTCAGGATGACAGTGCTTCTGTTAGGTGCGCTTGCCTTTTTTTGCGGACCGGGCTTGCCGCAGAATTGGGCACAGGAAGCGGCTTCTGCCAATCAGGAAGAGCAGGCTAATGCGGAAGCTTTACCGGAAGGATCTAATTTCGAAGCTTACGAACGAAGCGTCGATGATATTTTCAGAATTTCTCTAATGACTCATCCGGACCCGGATTTTGGTCTTAATTCCATTATTGTGAACATGAATCGCAGGCTGGCCGAAAAGCCCGGCGATATCAATACCCTCATCGCCCTGGGGCATTTGTACCGTCTTTTAGGACAGCCGGAAGAAGCGAACCGGTTTTACGAAAAGGCGATCAAAGCCTCGCCGGATAATTTTCATCTGAATGTTTTTTCAGCCAAAATGTTTTATCAGGAAGATGCTTTGCAGCAAGCCGTCGAGCGCATTGAAAAAGCTTTAGAGCTCAATCCCAACGATGCCAGCGTATGGGACGTGCACGGCGGACTACTTTTGAGATTGGGCCGGGAAAAGGAAGCGCTGATGAGTTTTGAAAAGGCCATTGAGTTGGAGCCCGAGAGGCACGCCACCTTATTCGCCTTAAGTGTTTTATACCAGCGTACCGGGCGCGATCAGGAAGCCCTCAAACTGCTCGAAGCGCTGGTCGTGAAGCATCCCGAAGACCCGGCCTTAAAATACCAATTGGGTCTTTTACATTTCTCGCAAGGCCGCTCCGGCCAAGCTTTGGAAGTATGGGAAGAAGTTTTTGTAAAAGGCGTGCGCTCCCCGCAATTTTTGTTTAATTTGACGCTTGCCTATTTAGAAACGGAAAAGTTTGAAAAAGCGGAAAATCTTTTACAGCACTTACGGTTCCTATTCCCCGGCGAACTGGATATTGATTTTTTATTTGCGGAAGCTTACCGGCGCACCGGCCGTCTTAACGAAGCCGTGGCAAAATATCAGGAGATTATTTCCTTGGCCCCCGGCTATGTCAGTGCCTATATCGGCTTGGCGATGGCGTTGGAGCAACAAGGGGAAATGGAAGCGAGCCAAGCCGCCATGGAGCATGCGCGTGCGGCATTTGCCAGCCAACAGCAAATAGCGAATCAGCCGCCGTCCACGATTCCGGAAGGCCTTCAAACAGCCCTGACTGGGTATCTCGATGCCGCAAAATAAGCCCCCCACTTTAGTGAAACTCATTTCCTGGAATGTCAACGGCATCCGTTCCGTTCTAAAAAAAGGATTTTTAGAATTTTTTGAAACGGAAAAGGCGGATATTTTTTGTGTTCAGGAAATCAAAGCGACTCCCGCTGACGTGCATTTGCAATTGCCCGGCTATGAGCAGTATTGGAATTCCGCGGTGAAAAAAGGTTATGCCGGCACGGCGCTGTTTACCAAAAGCAAGCCTCTGAAAGTGACGAACGGCTTGGGAATTGCCAAGCATGATCAGGAAGGCCGCGTCATCACAGCCGAGTACCCGAAATTTTTTCTTGTGAATGTCTACACGCCCAATTCTAAACGCGGTCTTGAGCGGTTGGAGTATCGCCAGAAAGAGTGGGATGTTGATTTTTTAAAATACCTGAAAAATCTGGAGCGTAAAAAACCTGTGATTTTTTGCGGGGATCTCAATGTGGCCCATCAGGAGATTGATCTGACTTATCCGAAAGCCAATCGGTTCAATCATGGGTTTACGGACGAAGAACGGGAAGGTTTCCGGAAGCTTCTCAAAGCCAAATACATCGATAGTTTTCGCGAGTTTTGCCAGGAAGGCGGCCATTATACGTGGTGGAGCCAGATGCACCGGGCCCGGCCGCGCAATATCGGGTGGCGCATCGATTATTTCTGCATTTCCCCGCGCTTGCGGCCTTATCTCAAAAAGGCCGACATCCTTCCGGATGTCATGGGGTCCGACCATTGTCCGGTGCGGATGATATTGGAGTTATAGCCCATTTATTGAACCGGAACTTTTTGGGTTGCTTGTTCTCCTTGAGCCTTAGGCAATTGGATCACCAAGACGCCATTCTGATAGTTTGCCTGAATGGCACTTTCTTCCACCGGCCCTGGAAGCGCAATGGTTCGGGCGAATGTGCCGTAACTTCTTTCCTGTGCATAATAACCACGTTGATCATCCTCGGTTTGTGTTTCGGTCTTGCGGACGCCTTGAATGGTCAGCAGATTTTCGCGTACGGTGATGTTGATCTGGTCTTTCTCCAAGCCGGGAAGATCAACCTTAACCACGTATCGATCGGGTTTTTCCTGTAGATCCACGGAAGGGGAAAAATCAAAAAATCCTTCCAAAGCGTCCGAAGTGTGTCCGCCACTGGAAGCGCTCAATTGACTGAATAGGGAATTCATGCGGTTCGCCATTTGCAACATGCTCTGAAAAGGATCAGGCTGATCCCAATCAGGAGTGGTGACCCGGTTGCGAAACACAGGCCCGGCCGCCGGCCAGCCGGCGTTATCTGCACGGCCAGATGAGAGCGGCGCTTCCGGCGAAAGCCCTTGCGATTTTTGATGAGAAATCAAATAAAAGATGCTGGCAGTTTGAAGAATCAGGAGCACCGCAAAAAGACTCAAAATCATAATGACCAATTTGGATATTTTTTTCTCTTGAGTTTCGGTTGTCATGGCAATCACCTTTGTCCGTATTATAAAAAAACGAATACCCGGCAGCTTTTAAACTGCCGGGCATCGTTTACTTGACTTCAACCTCAATTTGCTTGGGTTTCGCATTTTCAGATTTAGGAACTTCAATTTCCAGAACGCCGTCTTTATACGCAGCTTTGACCTTGTTTGGATCAATGCCGGCTGGAAGCTCCAGACTTCTGGAAAAGGAACCGAAAGAACGCTCGGAATAGAAATACCCTTTGCCCTTGGTTTCTTGCTTCTCTGTGCGTTCTCCCCGAATCGTCAGGACGTTGCCTTCGACGGCAATGTTCAGGTTTTCTTTTTTTAATCCCGGGATATCTGCCTCGACCAAATAACGGTCTTTTTCTTCGGCTACGGCGATATCAGGCCGGAATATGTCTTGCCGCCCGTCATGCCATTTGAGCGAACGATCAAAAACCCGGTTCAAATCATGCTGCAAATCGGTGAGCATATCGAACGGATCCCACACATTATGATTTTTTTTAACGAGCTCCATAATCTTTCCCTCCTTTTAAGATTTTTTCTTACGCTTCTCACATTTCAAAAGATATGCCAGGAATAGAACATTTTATCTTCTTGTAATACAAGGGGTTACAAGGTAACTTTTTTATAAACCGTGTGTCGTGGCGCACAGCCTGTGTCTTTTTGTTACAACTTATTTTAAGCGCTAAGTTGACATAGGTTGAGGGGGGCTGTATATTTCCTTATTATGAAAGATATCCTGACAGTCGGCGAGGCGGCAAAGTTACTGGGGGTGGCCCCCTTGACCGTACGCCGTTGGGCCAAGGCCAAAAAGCTTAAATCGCATCGCAATCCCATGAATAACTATCGGCTTTTCCGCAAAGTCGATATCCTCAAAATCAAAGACAAGCTCAAAGGCAGTTAGTTGCCGGGCCAAGCCCTCTTTGCCGCCGCCGTTCCGCTAATAGCCGCCGCTGACTCTCCATTTGCGTGGAAAAAGCCGATAATCATACCGGTACCGTAAAAGGGGAAATTGTGAAACTTCGCGCCAAATTCATTCTAGCCTTTCTTATCATCGTGCTTTTTATCGCCGTTGTCGGGCGTATTAATGCGCGTTTGGGAAGTCAGGCTATGCGGACTTATGATGCGATTGTCGATGAATTTGTCCCGGTCGTGATCGGTTTGGGGAATGTGAAGGCAGCTCTTCTGCGTGTCCAGCGCGAAATTTACAGTAATATTCTCATTGAAAATGAATCCGACGTTTTTCAATTGGCCAACCAACGGCAGCAAAAATGGCAGAATGATTATTTTTTAAAATCAGAAAAACCGGAAGACAAACAAATTGTTTATGAGATTAATAAAACCGAGACAGCAGTCTATCAACTCGGCATCGACCTGATCCAGGAAAAGAAAAAAGGATCCCAGATCGGTCTGAAGCGGACCAAGGAGCGCCTGGATCAAGCTGCCGACCGGTTGAATAGTATCGTCGATAAGGCCATTGAACAAAGGATAGAAAAATTACAAGAAGGCGCGCGTATTGCCGAGGCTGCCGGAGACCGTACTTTAAACATGACGTATGTGATTGTCGCGGCCTCCGCTCTTTTCGCCATTGCCGTTGGTTTTTTGCTGGCGCGTTCCGTGGTGGTGCCCATTGCCCGGTTGAAGGATGCGGCGGAAAAGCTCGGCAAGGGCGATTTGAGTTCGCGCGTGACTGTGCACTCGAAGGATGAGCTGGGGGTTTTGGCCGAAAGCTTTAACCGTATGGCCGAGAACATGGATCAATCCAGCCGGCGCCTGCAATTAGCACGCGACGAAGCCGAACGTGCCAACCGTTTAAAATCGGAATTTATGCGCAACACCAGCCATGAGTTACGCACTCCCATGGCGATTATCATGGGGATGAATGATCTGGTGCTGGATGCGGAACTTTCTCCCGAACAAAAAGAGTGTGCGCTTGCCATTCGCAAAGCCTCTCAGAACCTTTCGCATTTGATTAATGACATGCTCGATTTTTCAAAAGGCAGTTACGGCCAGCTGTCGCTTAAAGCCGTTCCCTTCGATCTTTACAAGGCTTGTGAAAAAGTCACCAACGCCGCGATGAATGAAGCGAAGGGTAAGGGCTTGAGCCTTACGCTGCAATATGCGGACCGTGCGCCGCGCCAGGTGGTCGGCGATCCGGGGAGGATGATTCAAATCCTGACTATCCTTTTGAGCAATGCGATTAAATTCACGGAAAAAGGCCAGGTGCGCCTGGAAGTCGACGGGCGGCAAGATAAAGTGGGCGAGGCCGTCTTTTTTTTCTCCGTCGTCGATACAGGGATTGGCATCGCCAAAGAAAACCTCGGGCATATTTTTGAAGAATTGACGCAGCTCGACGGTTCGACCACGCGCCGGTATGGCGGGCTTGGCCTCGGGCTTTCCATTTGTATGCAGCTGGTGCAATTGATCAAAGGGAAAATGACCGCCGAAAGCGAATTGGGCAAAGGCTCTGTTTTCCGGGTGCGCGCCATTTTGCCTTTGGCGGCGCCGCATCAAGAGGGCAGCGGCGAAGCAAAATCAGCCGTGAAACAGTCCATTTTAATCAGCGCACTTTTATGGGATTCTCAGGACGCCGACCAGCGTTTGGAAAAGCGGATGCTGGAAGAATTAGGTTGCAGCGTAGATGTGGCGCCGACGATGGAGGATGCGGTTAAAATGTTGCGGGAATCCCCGTATGATGTCTTCTTTATGGCACGTCCGGCAGGCGAACTGGAGTGGATCCGGCAATATATCGAGCAGTGCCGGATGGGCAGTCTGTCTCGCAATCTTGCCATCATCGGTATGATTACGGATAGCCGGGTCGAGGAACGCGAGTTTAATCTCGAGCTGACAAGTTTGCTAAAAAAGCCGATTACCTACAAAGATTTTGAAAAAATTCTGGAGGGTTTGGCCTAGTATTGCGTTTTCAAGTATTAAAGCGCACTAGAAAAGATAACGGGCGGCGTTCTGGGCAAAACCCATGAAAGGGGCTTGCCAGATGCCGACCAGAAGAATGCCCGCGGATAAGATCCCAATCAGAAGGCGGGAAGACCACGAAATTTCAATTGTCTCCGTGCGTGTGGATTCCTCAAAATACATTTGGCGCACAAAATTCAGATAATAATAAAGTGAAACCGCGACCATCAGTGCGCCGAACAGCACCAGCAGTTTAAGATCCGCCCGCACCGCGGACAAAAGCACAAAGAATTTTCCCGAAAATCCCGCCAAAGGCGGCACCCCCGCGGAAGATAACAGCGCGAGAAATAAAGCCCCGGCCAGAAAAGGCGCGCGTTTGCCCAGGCCGCGATAAGCGACCAATTCATCACTTTGCAGTTTTTGACCGGCAACGGTTAAGATCAAAAAGACCGCCAGTGTGCTGACAGCATAGGTGATGAGATAAAAAAGACTGGCCGTGATACTTTCAGGCGTGCCGACCGCCGCACCGATCAAAAGGTAACCCGCGTGACCGATGCTGGAATACCCGAAAAGCCGTTTGGCGTTGGTTTGCAGCAAAGCCCCTAAGTTGCCGTAAGCGATGGTTAAAAACGCCAGCGCGGAAAAAAGGACGATGCGGCCGCTTTGTAAAGCCGGGAAGACCGTAAAAAAGACCCGCATCAGGATCGCGAAACCGGCGGCTTTGGAAGCGACTGAAAGAAAAGCAACGGTCGGAACCGGCGCGCCTTCATAAACGTCGGGTACCCAAAATTGAAAGGGGACGATGGCCATTTTAAAACCCATCCCCGCAAAAACCATCAAGACCCCTAAAAGCAAAAGCTTGTTTTTTGGGATCGCGGTGAAAACTTCCCGGATCTCGGGAAACGAGGTGGATCCGACCAAAAAATATAAAAGACTGATGCCAAAAATCATGAAAGCGGAAGCTAAGGAGCCGATGATCAAATATTTCAGCCCGGCCTCAATGGACATTAGGCTGCGCTTAGCGTAGGCCGTCAAAATATAAAAAGATAAGGTCACGATTTCAAGCGCGACGAAGAGCAGTAAAAAGTCATTGGCCGATACGAGCACAAAAAGACCGATCAGCGTGCAAAGGAGCGTCAGATAAAACTCACTGCTCTTGGCGGAGGCTGCGGCAAAATACTCGCGGCTCATCTGGATGACCGCGATGGCGCTCAGCGCAAAGAGCGCTTTAAAAAAGGTCGCAAAGGGATCCAGAATGAATAGGCCGTCGAAAGCCGCTTCGCTTCTTCCGGCCAGCGGCAGAAGCGCGGCAAAGGCGAGCACGACACCACCTAGCGCCGTCAGGGTTGTAAAAGAAAAACGCGTCGGGCGCGGTTTTGGGGTTGCGATTTCTCCCAACAAAGCCAGGACTAAAATGAGTCCCAGCACAGCCTCAGGAAAAAGCAAAGTCAGATTGAACGTGTCCGGGATCATGAGAGCAGCACTCCCAGGGCCGGCTGGATCATGCGCAGCAGCCCGTTAGGCCAGAAACCGAAAAGCAGCAAAGCGCCCAAAAGCAGCACAAACGGAAAGCGTTCGGCAAAACTCTGCGCGTCACGCAGCTGATTCCACCGCGGATTGACCGGTCCGTAACAAACTTTTTGGATGGCGCGCAGCAGATAAATGGCAGTAATTAAAATTCCGAGAACTGCGAGAATGACCAGGCCCGGATAAACCGGCCAGGCGCCGATAAAGACCATCAGTTCGGCAATAAAATTTGAAAATCCGGGAAGGCCCAGGGAGGCCATGCTGGCCATGATAAAACAAATGGCCACAAAAGGGACCTGTTTGGAAAGCCCGCCATAGTCCGTGAGAGAACGCACATGCGTTTGTTCATACAAAAAACCGATGCAGGCAAAGGTGCAGGCGGCCATCACGCCATGCGAGAAAATCAGCAGTACCGCGCCCGAAAGGCCGGTGAGATTCAACGTCGCGATACCAAGCAGCACATACCCCATGTGCGACACGCTCGAAAACCCAACCATGAATTTCATATCTTTCTGCCGGATGGCGGCAAACCCGGCATAGACAATGCCGATCGCGGCCAAAATCGCTAAACTCAATGCCCAATACGCGGTACCGGCCGGCAAGAAACTCACCGCCACGCGAATGATGAAATAGGGCCCCATCTTTTTTAAGACGCCGGCATGCAGCATGCTGACGGCTGTCGGCGCGGCCGCATAACCGATCGGCGACCAGCTATGCAGCGGCCATAAGGACGCCATGACACCGAATCCCACCAGGATAAAAGGCGCCAGCAGCTGCTGAAAGGTTTGCCCCAAGGGCTCAGTGCGCAAGGTGTCTTGGATTAAAATCAGATCAAAAGAATTCAAACCGAGTTTGTCATAGAGCAGCAGCAGGCCGAAGAGCGCGAGCATGGCCCCGGTGGTGATAAAAAGCGTCAGCTTCATGGCCCCGTATTCTTTATTCTGGCTGCCCCAGATGCCGATCATGGGAAAAAGCGGGATGAGCGTCATTTCGTAATAAAGATAAAGGAAGAAAAGATCCAGGCAGGTGAAAACGCCGTAAATACTACCGGTCAAAATCAGGTAATAAAAAAGAAATTCTTTGGGACGTTCCTGCGTGCGCGCGGCCACAAAGACGCCCGCCAGCGAGACCAGCGCATGCAGCAAACAAAAGGTGAGATTGATCCCGTCAAAACCGGCTTGATATTGAATGCCGAAGGCCGGCAGCCACGGATAACGTTGGACAAATTGATAGCCGGTCCGGGATAAATCAAACTGCCAAAGATGATACAGCGTTAGCAAAAACGGCAGGGCGCAGGCCGTGATTGCGATGGACCGAAGTAAACGCTGTTGCTCTTTGGGGATTGTTAGGATCACGGCCGCCGCCAGCAACGGGATCCAGGGGAGCCAAAGGATCATAGCCGGCCTCCCAGGATGAGGATGGCCAGGCCAGCGGCAATGCCGGTGCAGAATAAAAGCGCATAGAATTGAACGCTGCCGGTCTGAAAGCGGCGCAAGAGGTCGCCGCAAAAACGGGTGAAAGCTGCGGTGCCGTTGACGCCGCTTTCGACGATCACATAGCGTTCAAATAAGTCGGCTGCGTACGCCACGTTTTCCTGGACCTTCGCGATCCAAAAATCATAAAACGTATCGAAATAATATTTCATTTTCAGAACATGGACAGGGCCCTTTAGCGCTTTGATTTTCGAGGAAAGCCCCGCCCGATCCGTCCGGTAAAGACAGACCGCGCTGACAAAGCCGGCCACAGCAAGGCCGAGGGCGGCCCACAAAAGCCACGCCGGGCCGTGGGCATGTTCCGTATGCCCATGCTCCAAGAGGCGGGCCACCGGCAAAAAACCGCCGCCCATGGCAAAAAGGCCCAGCACACAGAGCGGTACTTGCATACGCCAGTCCGCTTCATGAATGGAACGTTGCGACGCGGGTTGATTTTTGGGTCCGA
>ORMF011830799.1_pt1 | contig 15898 bp, 11 predicted proteins | sample 1779871 | NCBI WGS metagenome assembly ORMF01 (sample SAMEA104232316, study PRJEB22302) | groundwater metagenome | biome: forest; feature: aquifer; material: groundwater | place: USA | collected 2011-08-07 | depth 5.4 m
CGGGCCCGGCCGGGCGCGGCGGGGGCGGCGCCGGGGGCGGCGGGCAGCAGGGCGGCGGCGCTGGAGCCGATCGTGAGCGAGGCAACGCTGTCCTTGATCGACTGCCTCGTGAGCGATGGATCGCGCTCGAGCGCCGCGATCGTGCTCTCGACGAGCGCCTCGCCGCACTCTCCCGCGACGGCCAGCCCGGCGTCGATGCGACCTGCCTCGATTTGATCGGCGATCACGACCATCGCGTCCAGCACGCCGAGGCACGCGTTCGAGAGGTCGAACACGAGCGCGGTGGGCTCGAGGCCGAGCGCGTGGTGCACGAGGTTCGCCGTGGCAGGCTCGATGAAGTCGCGGCACACCGACGCGTGGATCACGCAGCCGACCCGTGCGCGGGCGATGCCCAGGGCCTCCCCACGCGCGAGCGCCGCAGCGCCGGCGCGCGCGGCGACCTCGCTGGGCGGAGGACCCGGAGGCCAGAAGCGCCGCTCGCGAATCCCGCTCATGAGCTCGAGCCGACCCTCGACGAGCCCGAGACGCGCGTACACCGCCCCGAGACGGCGCTCGATCTCGAGCGAGGTCACGGCGCGCGGCGGCAGCTCGGCGCACACGGCGGCGATGCGGACTCGGGAGTAGCGCATGGAAGCCGCACACTGTATCAGCCCCGCGCGCCGCGGGCGCCCGAGCGATGGCGAGGGGCGCCGAGTTGACAGAAAGGCGCGCACAAAAAAAGCCGCAACCCCATGGGGGTCGCGGCATGGTCGTTCGTCTCGAGTCGCGCCGTAGGTCCGGCGCTAACCTCCGCTCGACGCGTCGCCGATCGGGGGCTGGACGATGAGCGCCGGCCGGGATCCCGCGGTGCTTGCGGGTGCGGGCGCGGGCTTGCTCGCCACCGGCTTCTTGGAGGCGGGCTTCTTCGCTTTGGAAACCTTCGGCGCCTTGGCTACCGGCGCCTTGGCTGCGGGCTTTTTCTTACCGCCGCCTTTCTTGCCCGACGCCTTCTTCTTGGCGCCGCCCTTCTTCTTCGCGCCGCCCTTCTTCTTGGCGGCCGCCTTCTTCTTGGGGGCCGCCTTCTTCTTGGCCCCGCCCTTCTTCTTCGCGCCGCCGGCCTTCTTCTTCGGAGCGGCCGAGCGCTTGCTGCTGGGTTTGTTCACGACTTCACTCCTTGCGCAAAAGCAACAGTGGAACAGACATTGATTGAATGTGCCCAGCCGATGTCACTCGGCTCAATTCACCTTCCGGACCTCGTCTACGACCACTGCGGCACCCATCTCGTGTGCTCCACATCCGTCGCACACTAGATGTTGGAGGACTATACCTGCGGGACCCGAAATGTGTAGGCAGTAAATTCCGCACAACCTACTTTTTTAGGTTTGCGATGGGGTAATGTTCTGTTGTAGCGGGGAATCGGATGCGCTGGAAGCCGCATGAAAAGCCGACGCCGGAACGTCGCGGTCGTCGGCTGCGGTATCCGAAGGCTCGAAAAAATTTTTTTGCAATTTTTGCTAGACGGCCGGCGCCGACGCCGATCCCGGGCGGATAACGCGGGGTGCGAGCGCGAGGAAGCGGTCTAGGTCGGCTTCGACGACCGCGATCGAGCTCTCCCAGAACGCGGGGTCCTCGAGGTCACAGCCAAGCTTGTCGCGGGCGATCGCCTCAGCGCTCGCGCTTCCCGTTTGTCTCAACAGCGACTCGAAGTCGCGCAAGAATGCGGGGCCCTCGGCACGAGCACGCTCGTAGATCGCCAGACTGAACAAGTACCCGAACGTGTATGGAAAGTTGTAGAAACTCACGCTCGTGATGTAGAAATGCAACTTCGATGCCCAAAACATCGGATCGAGCGAGTCGGGCTCGAGCGCGTCGCCGTACCAGTCCCGCTGGGCTTCGAGCATCATCGTGACGAGGCGGCTCGGCGACAGCTCGCCGTGGGCCCGCTCGGTGTAGAGCGCGTGCTCGAACTGGTATCGCATCGGAATGTTGAGCAGGAAGGCCGACGCCTGCTCCAGTCGCGTGTCGAGCACGTCGAGCCGCTCGACGTCCGTCGTGGCCGGATCGGCGAGGATCGCCTCCGAGAACACCGTCTCGGCGAACGTGGACGCGGTCTCGGCCAGCGTCATCGGGTAGCCGCGCTGCCAGGTGCGCAGGTCCCTCATCACGTCGTTGTGGAACGCGTGCCCGAGCTCGTGGGCCAGTGTCCGGACGTCGGTGGGCGCGTCGTGATAGGTCATGAAGATCCGCGACTCGCCGATGAACGGGCTCGAGCTGCAGAACCCGCCCGGCGACTTGCCCTCGCGAGGCTCGGCGTCGATCCAACGCGCCTCGTAGGCGCGCGCCGTGTAGGCACCGAGCGCTGGGTAGACCCGGTCGAAGGCTTCCCGCACGCGACGCGACCCCGTCGCCCAGTCGACCTTCGCCAACTGGGGCAGCGGTAGGGGTGCGGCGAGGTCGCATGCGCGCAGCCGCTTCTGCCCGATGAGCGGTGCTTTCGCGCGGAGGTAGCGGCGCGGCAGCTCCCGCGCCGCGTGCACGGCCTCGAGCATCGCGTCGAGCGTGCGACGCGTGATGTTCGAATCGAACAGCGCGGGCTCGAGGAAGTGCCCGATTCCGCGACGCTTGTAGAGGGCCAACCGAGTGCCCGCGATGGCGTTGAGCGCCGCCGCAGCGACGTGGGAGACGCCGCGCCACGCCACGTTCCCGCCGTCGAAGGCGCTCGCGCGAATCGCCGGGTCGGCGTTGGACAGGAGGCTGTTGCGCATCGACATCGGCACGCGCTCGACCCTGTCCCCGCGCACGAGGTCGAAGGACAACGAGCCCGCGACCTGGGTGTAGAGCCGTCCGAACGCGCCCATTCCGTTGACCTCGAGCTCCGCGGCGAGGCCCTCCAGGTCCGCGGTCATCGAGCGCCGCGCCTGCTCGCGCACGCGCTCGAGCGTGTGCCGCGCGCTCTCGAGGCTCGGGTCGCGGACGAGGCGCTCGAAGTCCTCGTCGGACGTGACCTTGAACGCGGCCTCGACCTGCACGAAGCGCTGGCGGAACTTGGCCTGCGTCCCCGAAAGCTTGGCGCGGGCGCGCTGCACGGCCTCGACCCGCACGTCCGCGGAGCCGAGGCAGCCCAGGTACGAGCTCAGGTGGCGCAACCGCGTCGTGATCTCCTCGACGACGAGGAGCGCGTCGGCCCAGTCGCCGACGGACGCTGCGGTGATCGGCGGCAGCGCCGCAAGCCGCGGCAGGAGCGCATCCAGATCCGCCCCCAGGGCCCGATCGAACGCGACATAGTCCTCACCCTCGAACCGGTCGAAGTAGCGGCTCAAGTCCCAGGTCGGCGCGGCAGAGCTCATCGTTCGGACTCCTCGGGTTCGGTCGGCGTACGCGCCGACGCCGGCGCGTCACGAGTGGCGTGGGGCAGGAGCAGATCGCGCAGGACTTCGAGCGCGGACTCCGCGCCGCGGTCCGGTTCCCCCGCGACGGCTCGCGCGCGAGCCACGGTCGACGGCGCGTGCAGCAGCTTGTTGACGATGCGACCGGTGGCGCGCTCGACCTCGCGACGCGCCGCCGCGTCCAAGGGGACCTTGGCGAACAGGGCCGCCAGCTCCGCGACGCGGACATCCTCCGCGCGCCGCCGCAACTCGGCGATGAGCGGACGGGCGTCGCGCGCCTGGCGCTTGGCCTCGAAACGCGCGCAGCTCGCGTCGACCAGGGCGAGCGCCCGGGCCGCCTCCCCCTCGCGAGCGGCAAGGTTCTCGAGCACGATCTCGTGCAGGTCGTCGATCGTGTACAGGTACGCGCCCGGGACGTCGGCGACCTTGGGGTCGATATCGCGCGGGACGGCGAGGTCCAGGAGCAGCACCGGAGCGTTACCGCGGCGCGCGAGCGCCCGCGCGACCACGTCGGCTTCGAGCACGGGGCGCGGCGACGCGGTGGAGCCGATCACGATGCTCGCCCGATGGAGCTGGCGCTCGACCGACGGGAGCGGAATCCACTCGCCGCCATGGCGCTGGACGAGCGTGCTCGCGCGCTCCGGGCTACGGTTGGCGACGATGAGCTCACCGACACCGCGCTCGAACAGGTGCTGCACCACGAGCTCGGCGGTCTCGCCCGCACCCAGGACGAGCGCGGTCTTGCCGGACAGGTCGGCGAAGACGCGGAGCACGAGCTCGACGGCCACCGACGCAACCGACACGCGCCCCTCGCCGATCCGCGTCTGAGCCCGCACCGCCTTCCCCGCCTGGAGTGCCTCCTGGAACAGCGCGTGCAGGACAGGTCCCGCAACTTGCGCCGCGTGCGCAGCGAGGTAGGCCTCCTTGACCTGGCCGAGGATCTGGTGCTCGCCCACGACGAGCGAATCGAGCCCGCCCGCCACTCGGAACAGGTGACGCGCCGCCGCTGCGCCCGCGTGGTGGTACAGGGGGAGCTCGGCGAGCGCGACGCCGCGCGGTCGCGCCAGCTCCGCGAGCGGACCCGCAGCGTCCACCACACCCTGGGGATCGTGGGCGTAGAGCTCGACGCGGTTGCACGTCGCGAGCAGCGCGAGCTCGACACCGGGGAACGTCGCCGCGAGCCGCGCGAGCTCTCGCCCGACGTCGTCCGGCGCGACCGCGAGGCGCTCGCGCAGCGCGACCGACGCGCGCTGGTGGTTGATGCCCGTGACCGCGAGGAGGGGCGATGCGCTCATCGGAACGGGTGACCACCCGCGAACACGAGGGCGGTTAGGAGGTAGATCGCCACGACGCCTGCGAGGCCGCCGATGGCGAGGCGAGAGAGGCGCTCGCCCGTGACGCCGCCCGCATACCGAGCGGCGAGCGCGGAGGCGTAGTAGACCCAGGTGAGGAGCGAGCACAGCACCTTCGCGTCCGTGATCCAATCGGACAGCGCGATCCGCCCCGCCGCGTACGCCGCTCCGAGAGCGAGCGACGTCGCGAGCAAGAGCACTCCCAAGAGGAGGCAGCTGGCAAGCGAGCGTTCGAGGGTCTCGATCGGCGGCAGGCGCTGCGCGAGCGCGGACAGCCGGCGGCTCCGAAGCTGGCGCACGAGCAAGAGGTGCATCATGCCGAAGGCGAACGCCGTGACGAACGCGCCGTAGCCGAGCATCGCCGTGGCGATGTGCCCGAAGATCCACGGATCGCGGAAGGGCTCTTCGATCGGGCGGTCGAGCGACAAGAACACGCCCGCGAACAACGCAACCGCGACGGGCATCGCGAAGGCGGGCGCGGCGCGCGCCCGGTCCGTGGCATGGAGCACGAGCGCGATCACGGCCACGGCGAAGATGAGCAGCAGCAGGCTCTCGCCGCGGCTCGCGCCAAGGGGGAAGCTCCCCTGGCTCGACCAGCGCGCCGCGCCGAACGCAACCTGGAATGCGAGCCCACCGAGGATCATCGCAAGGAGCGGCCCGCGACCCGTGCGCCGCGCAGAGAACAGATACGCAAGGCCCTGGATCGCGCCGGCGAAGTAGCACAAGAGCGCGGCGAGGAGCAGGGCCCGTTCGCGCGTGACGAGGTCGGACACGCGAGCGCGCCTAACCGCCGACCTGCCAGCGTCGCCGGAGCTCGGGCAGGCGCGGGTCGGGAACCAGGCGCACCTCCGCGTCGGGGCCGGCGCGCGTGTACAGCGGTAGCTGTCCGGTGAGCGGATCGGGGGCGAGGCGGTCCAGGTGCTCACCCACCAGCGCGGGAAGCCCGTCGGGCCATCGGCCGTGCTGAGCGCGGTACGTCGCGAGCGCGAGCGCAACCGCGAGGGCGCCCCGCGTCCGGCGGTGGGCCCAGTGGCGCTCCAGCAGCGAGAGCGGCGTGATGCGGTACAGGAGATGCACGCGACTTGCGCGCAGCCAGCCCCTCCACGCATCCTCGAGCTCGATGGTCCGCGCCAACTGATCCGCGGGGGGCGTGAGCTGCGCACACTGGAGCGCGAGCCGCTCGAGCGACAGACCCTCGACGAGCGCGCGGCTCGCGAGGCCGCGGCGCAGCCACAGCTCGACCGTGCTCCCTCCCTGGGCGACGTAGTCGTCGCACAGCCGACCCGAGCCGTCCTCGAGGAACGCCTTGACCTCGACTACCATGCGCGCGAGCTCGGTTGCATGGCAGCGCTCGAGGTCGAGGTCGCCGTGAACGAACGCGCGGCGCAGCTCGCGTGCGGTGGCCGGATCGGGCGCGCGACCACGGCGCAACATCGCCGCGGCACACTCGCTCGTGCCCGTGGCGATGTCGGAGCGCAGGCCGATCTCGGCCGGCGTGCACGCGAGGGCCATGGCTCGCTCGACCTCGAGCGCGCAACCCAACGCCTTCCACCCGCGCACCGGGTCGCCCCGCTCGGCCAACTCGGCGAGGGCACGGACGCCGAGGAGCGCGGCGAGGTCGCCATACGCGAGGAGCAACGTCCGACTTACGAGCCCGTCCGCGGCCTCGGGCCACGACCACTCGTGGATTCCGCCGAGCGTCTCGCTCGCGAGGTCGAGCGACTGCGCGTTGCGACGGGCAAGGTCCACCAACCGCTCGCCCGGCAGGTCCAGGTCGTCGCCGCGCTTGAGGAACGCCCGGAGCGCGATCCTCTCCGTATCGTCGAGCGTGAGCTGTCCGAGCGCCGCGCGCAACGCCGGGGTCCCGTCGCGATCAGCCGCGACGACCGCCGGCCGTGGAGCGGTGAGCTCGAGCTCGGCGTGGATCCCGAGCTCGCGGCGCAGCTCCTTCTTGGCGACGTACAACCGCCGCGCTCGCAACGCACACAACGCGCCGGGGATCACGGCCACGACGAGGGCGAGCGCCAGCCATCGCTGCCAGCCGGAGCGGTCGGTCAAGGAGACCGTGGACGTGCGTTCGTGGCCCATGAACCGGAATCTACCCGAAGCCGGGGCCAAAGGTCAGGCCCGCGTCGAGACAGCGTCGCGCGTGGCGTGAGGTATAGTTCGCGACCATCCGCGCAACGGGGTCGTGAGGCCGGGCTTCGCGGCGCTCGGACATCGTCGAAAGGCTAGCATCATGGGCCGTGTGCTGGTGACAGGGGGAGCGGGGTTCATCGGTTCGCACCTCACGGGCGCGCTGCTCGCGCGTGGCCACGAGGTGTGGGCGATCGACAACTTCGACGACTACTACGCTCCCGCCCTCAAGCGCGCGAACGTCGCCGCGCTCGCGGCTCATCCGGGATTCCGCCTGCTCGAGGGCGACCTGTGCGACCGGCCGTGGCTCCACGGTGCCCTCGGGGGAGTGGCCTTCGACCTGGTCTACCATCTCGCCGCACGCGCGGGCATCCCGGGCTCGTGTCGCGATCCCATCGGATATGCGCAGATGAACGTCACGGCCACGCTCGCGCTGCTCGAGGAGCTGCGCGCGGGCCCGACGCGCAGGATCGCCTTCGCCTCGAGCTCGTCGGTGTACGGGCGAACCTCGGCGGTACCGTTCCACGAGGACGACCCGGCGGTGCGACCGATCTCCCCGTACTCGGCGCTCAAGCGTGCGGTCGAGCTCCTGCTCCACACCTACCACCACCTGTACGGCTTCCGCGTGCTCGCGCTGCGGTTCTTCACGGTGTTCGGACCGCGGCAGCGACCGGAGATGGCGATCTCGATGTTCACGCGGGCCATCGACCAGGGCCGTGAGATCGTGCTGTACGGCGACGGGTCGAGCGAGCGCGACTACACGTACGTGGACGACATCGTGGAGGGCGCGCTGGGCGCGCTCGATGCCGACTGCGGCTACGAGATCGTGAACCTCGGCGGATCGGAGCGCACGCGCCTGATCGACCTGATCCGGCTGATCGAGCGGTGCACCGGGAAGCCGGCGCGCCTCGCCTTCCGCCCTGCGCGCGCCGAGGAGCTCCCCGCGACCTGCGCCGACATCGCGAAGGCGCGGCGCCTCCTGGGCTACGCCCCGCGGGTCCCGGTGGCCGAAGGCATCGCGCGGTATCATGCGTGGTATCTCGACCACCGGGATCGGTTCGACGGACCCTAACCGTGGCCGCACTCCGAGGACCTCCGGCATGACACGTTTCCTGGCGATCGCGATCGCGACGAGCTTCCTCTCGACGACCCTGGCCGCGGACGAAGAGGCGCAGAAGCTCCTCGCGAGCGCGATCAAGCACTGTGAGGCCAACGACCTGGACAAGGCCGAGCCCGAGCTCAATCAAGCGCTCGCGCGGTTCGAGGCCGAGCTCCGCGCCAACGCCGACGACCCCGTCGCCAACTTCGGCGCAGGCGAGTGCCTGTTCTGGCTCGGCCAGTACGAGCCGGCGCTCGGTCATTACGACAAGGCGGTCGCGGGCGACGCGAAGAACGCCACCTACTGGTTCCGGCGCGCAATGCTGCGCTTAAACCGCGGCGAGGGGCAAACCGCCGAGGTCGACCTCGACAAGGCCATCGAGCTCGCCCCCGCCGAGACGCGCTACCGGTACGAGCGTGCGACCCTGCACGAGCTCACCGACCGGCTCGACCTCGCGGCGACCGGATTCGCGAAGGTCGTAGAGCTGCAGCCGAAGAACGTCCCGGCGCACTGTGCGCTCGGGCGCGTCCTAGCCAAGAAGGGCGACCTCGACGGGGCCGCGAAGCGGTTCGACCTCGCAGCCAAGGCCGATCCGGCGGATCCCGCACCGCATCGGCTCGCCGGCCAGGCGATGGCGGGTGCCGGCAAGATCGACCGGGGCATGGCGCGTTGGACGCTCGGCATCGAGAAGTTCCCCGAGGACTTCGAGCTCCGCGAGCTCATGGTGCAGGGGTGCTTTGCCCTGGGGTCGCTCGACAAGGCCGCCCCCCACCGCGCCAAGCTGGCCGAGCTGTTCAAGGCGGGAAAGGCGCCGCGCCCGTGCTTCTGCTTCGAGCGCTTCTCCCACGGCGCGTACTCGATCGAGGCGTGCGAGATGTTCGACACGACCGCTCCGGCGCACACGCACACGCAGTTTCGCGTCTACGAGCGGGGCACGCTCGTGAAGGCCGTAAACCTCGAAACGAGCCCAGAGCTGCGCAGCGCGGGCAAGGAGTACTGCCTGGGCATGCTCGAGCAGGACGCGTACCTGAATCTCGATGCGAGCTGGACCAAGCTGCCCGGCTACGCCGAGCTCAAGGCGGCCGTCGGCAAGGCGCTGGACGGCCAGCTCAAGGTCTTGGGCCGACAGCCGAGGTAGGGCGTCGTCATTCCCGCCTACGACTCCCCCGCGCTCGTCGTCCTGTCGTGCGCGCTCGTGGGGGTGTTCCTGTACGGGGTCCTGCGCCCGCGAGAGCGCACGGAGTGGCGGAGCGCGGGGTGGGCCCAGGCGTGGGTCATCGCGCTCTACGCCGAGATGTACGGGTGGCCGCTCACGGCGCACCTCGCGCTGGGCTGGCTCGGCCACGCCCCCTCCACGTCGTTGCGCCACTGGAACGGCCACCTGTGGCCGCTCCTGTTCGGGCTCACCGGCGACGACCTCGTGCGCGCGCAGATCGCGACGACCGTGATCGGCCAGGCGCTGATCGCCGTGGGTGGCCTGCTCGCGCTGTGGGGCTGGCGCGTCCTGCACCGCGCGGCCCGCGCGGGCGAGATGGCGACTCGCGGACCGTACCGCTGGGTCCGCCACCCGCAGTACGCGGGGTTCCTGCTGTTCCTCGCGGGCAGCGTGCTCAACTGGCCGACGCTGCCCACCTTGGTCACGCTCCCGATTCTGGTCGGCGTCTACCTGCGCCTGGCCCGCGCCGAGGAACGCGAGTCGATCGCGGCCTTCGGGGACCACTACCGCGCCTACATGGCGCGCACCAGTCGATTCGTGCCGGGGTGGGGCCTCCCGGAAAAGAACGCCCCCTGAAAACACACACGTCCGGCTCGAGGAGCCGGACGTGTGTGGAGCTCTTCAGAGGAGCGGCGGTTACTTCTTCGTCCAGCCGCTGCTCATCGGTCCGAGCAGGTCGTTGTAGTCCGTGCAGGTGACGTTCACCTCGATGGGGCTCGTCGCATCGCGTACACCACCGGTGTACTCAACGGGATGGCCTCAGCACGCCCCCATCTTTCCGTGGCACAACCCCACCTTCGTGGCCTCGTCGCGCACTTCGACGCTGCCCACCAGGCTGTGCGAGAAGTCATAGTACTGCTCGCCGGTCTTGCCGAACACGGTGAGGCTCGACGCGCCGACCGTGATCCGGTTGCCGTTGCGGACGAGGTCGAAGTCGAGCTTGAACGGCGCGCCGAAGTCGACCTTCGCGATCTGCCCCTCGCTCACCGTCACCGAGATCGAGGAGCGGAACATGCACCCGCGCGCCCCGGCGTCGACCACACCCCACTTGAGGTTGTAGGTCCCGGTCGGAACGATGCAGTTGGGCACCGACACCTCGAAGCTGCGCTGGCCGTCGGTCAACACCGCCCCGACCAGCTTGCCCGCCGCCTTGAAGCCGCTCTGGAGGTCGACCTTGCCCACGGGCCCACCGCACTCGCGGAGCTGGACCTCGGTGCCCGGCCGATTGACCTTCATCTCGAAGATCTTCCCCCCGATCACGACGTGGCTGCTCAGATACGCGGGAACACGAGCCCCGCCGATGAGCACCGCATCGACGCCGACCTGGTCATAGGCGCCGTCCGAATCGTTGTCGATCAGCACGACGCGGGTGCCCTTGTGGGTGGCCTCGCGATAGCACGCACGCGCAAAGCTCCACGCATCGGCCGCCCCGCGGGTGAGCTCGATGGCGTACGGCTCCTTGACGTTGCCGTCGTAGGTCAGCTCGAGCTGCTGGAGCTCCTTCTCGCTCTTGGCCCACACATCGGGCTGGGCGTCCCCGTTGAGGTCGATTCCCAGCTTCTTGCCGTCCTGGGTGCAGGCGAGATTCGGGGACGGCAGGGCGAGCCGCCCCGTCACCGCCACCGAGCCGTCCTTCGCCCCCGCCACGCTCGCGGTCTGGCCGGAGGGCGGCAGCGCGAACTCGAACTTCTTGACCATCTTGAACTTGGGCTTGAGCGTGATCCACGCGGCCTCACCCGGCGTCTTCGGCGACTTCGCCGGATCTGCCGCGGGCTTGTCGTTCTTCCCCGACTCCTCGTTCCCGCCACCCAGCGGCCACTGCGACGGGTCGACACTCTGACCCCACGCGTTGGACGCCAGGAGGCACACGGAGAGCACGGCCATCAGGGCCAGTCGTGCCACGTTTGCCAGTCGTGCCATCTTTGTTCGCATCCCAGGTTGGTTGTCGTGACGTACGGGCGTCGCCATGTCGCGCCGCACCACCCAGTACGATCGATCGAGGCCGGTGTGTACGGTGGACCGCCCTTTTTTCGAACGCGGCCCCAGAAACACACCAAGCCGCACCCGAGGGCGCGGCTTGGTGTCTTCGAATGTCGTCGGGTCGACTACTTCTTCGTCCAGCCGCTCGCGAGCGGACCGAGGACGCCTTCGTAGTCACCGCAGGTCACGCTGATCTCGAGAGGGCTGAAGGCGTCGCGTACACCACCGGTGTACGAAGTGGGGGAGCCTCATCAGCCGGTCGCCATCTTACCCTTGCACAGGCCGACCTTGGTCTTCTCGTCGCGCACCTCGAAGTGCGGCAGGAGCTTGTGCGAGAAGGCGTAGTACTCCTCGTTGGCCTTGCCGAACACCTTGAGCGACTGAGCCGGAATCTGGACCTGGGTCCCGTTCCGGGTCACGTCGAAGTCGATCTTGAACGGGGCGCCGAAGTCGACCTTCGCGACCTGGCCCTCGCTCACCGTGACGGAGATCGACGAGCGGAACATGCAGCCACGCGCACCGGCATCGACCACGCCCCACGAGAGGGTGTAGGTCCCGACCGGAACGACGGTCCCCGGCGTGGAGACCTCGAAGGACCGCTGCCCATCGGACATCACGGCGCCGATCAGCTTGCCGGCCGCCTTGAAGCCGCTCTGGATGTCGACCTTGCCGGTCGCCACCGTGCACTCGCGGACCTGGACCTCGGAGCCCTGCCGATTGACCTTCATCTCGAAGATCTTGCCGCCGAGGGCAATCTGGCTGCCGACGTACGCCGGCACATGGGCGCTGCCGACGAGCACCGCGTCGACGCCGACCTTGTCGTAGGCGCCGTCGGAGTCGTTGTCGATCAGCACGATGCGCTGGCCCTTGAAGCTGGCCTGGCGCAGGCACGACCGGGAGTAGCTCCAGGCCTCGCCCGAGCGGTTGAGCTCGATCGCGTACGGCTCCTTGACGTTGCCGTCATAGGTGAGCTCGAGCTGCTGGGTGTCCTTCTCGCTCTTGATCCACACGTCGGGCTTCGCGTCGCCATCGAGGTCGATGCCGAGCTTCTTGCCGTCCTTCGTGCAAGACAAGGCGGGAGAGGGCAGCGCGAGGCGGCCCGCAACGGCCACCGAGCCGTCCGTGGCGCCGGCGACGCTCGCGGTCGCGCCGGAGGGCGGGAGCGCGAAGTCGAACTTCTTGACCATCTTGTACTGCGTCTTGAGCGTGGTCCACGCTGCCTCGGCCGGCTCACCCGCGGGCTTGTCGGCCGCCGGCTTGTCCTTGTTCTGCTCGTCCTTCCCACCACCGAGCGGCCACTGCGACGGGTCGACACTCTGACCCCAGGCCACGATGGGCAGCAGACTCAAGGCCAGCACGGCCGTAAGGGCCATTCTTGCCATGTCGTTCACACCCCCAGAGAAATGTCACGGAAATTGAAGTCACGGTTGCGTGCCGGCACCCACCCACACTTCAGGGCCGCGATACCCAGTACGATCGATACGGAGGGGTGTGTCGGAATTCTTGATATTTTTCGGCGGGGTCCCAGGGGTTCGCCCCTGACCCCGCCGACGACCGATGACGCCCCTTACTTGGCGCGGCGAACGGAGATGATCTTCACGTCCTCGAGCGGTCGGCTGCTCTGGGGCTCCACCCGCACCGCGCCGATCTTCTCCACGATGTCGAAACCCTTCACGACCTTCCCGAACACGGTGTGCAGCCCCGTGAGATGCGGCGTATCGTCCAGGTTGATGAAGAACTGCGAGCCGTTGGTGTTCGGGCCGGAGTTGGCCATGGCCACGCAGCCCTTCAGCGGCCGCTTCGAAGGGAGGGTGTCGGAGTAGGAGTAGCCGCCGGCCTTCGTGAACACGTCGAGCAGCGTGAGCGCCTGGATCCGCGGCTTGACCTCGGCCATGCGCTTCTGGAGCTCCGCGTCGCTCTTGATGCCGAGCTCGTTGAAGATCGGGATGAACAGCGCGTGCTGGACCTTGGCGGGCGAAATGTGGTGCCGTGGGTTCAAGTTGTCGTCATAGGCCTTGAGGTCCGCCAAGCCGAGCACCTTGGCGTTGATCTCGTCCTCGAAGGCGTACCCGGGACCACCGGTGCCGGTGCCGAGCGGGCAGCCGCCCTGGATCATGAATCCCTGGATCACCCGGTGGAAAACGAGGCCGTCGTAGAACGGCTTCTTCACCTGCTCGCCCGTCCTGGCGTCCTTCCACGACTTCGTCCCCTCGGCCAGCTCGACGAAGTTCGCAACGGTCTTGGGCGCGGCGTCGGGGTACAGCTCGAGCTCGATGTCCCCCATCGAGGTGGACATCACGACCTTGACGGGCTCCGCGTCCTGACCCGACGCGAACGGGGCGGCGACCGCGGCGAACAGGGCGGCCACGAGGGAACGCCGGAGGAGAGTGCACAGCGACATGGGGGTACGTCCTTTCGGGTGGTACGGGTGGTCGTGGGGGACAGTGACGGAGCATTCTACGGGCGTGTGCAGCAAAACGCTGGTAGGCCCATCCAGGTACAATGAAGCCGCCCATGAACACGCCCCACGATCCCGCAGGATTGGCCCACCCCGACGGCGGAGCGCGCCAGGGCACCGCCACGGGGGCGCCCGCGGACGCGCCCGGCACGGGCACGGCGGTGGCCGACGACGCGCCGGTGGCCGGCGCCAGCGATGCGTTCGCGCCGGCTGCGGGCGCGACGATTCACACGCTGTGCACCTACTGCGGCGTCGGTGACCCCCTCGCGATCGAGGCCGGGACGCTCAAGCTGCGGGCCGCCGGACCGCTGGGTGCCTGCGTCAAGGGGGCGCGCTTCGTCCACGGCAACCGCGACCGACCGCGCATCGAGGCCCCCCAGCTCAAGCACCGCGGACGGTGGCGCACGGTCACCTGGGAGGAGGCGTACACCGCGATCGCCACGAATCTCCTCAAGCTCCGCGCCAAGCACGGCCGACAGTCGATCGCCTACTACGGCGTCGGACAGCTCACCATCGAGTCGATGTGGCTGGCGAAGAAGCTGTTCCAGGGGTACCTGGGCACCAACAACGTCGGGTCCAACGCCGAGCTGTGCCTCGCGTCCTCGGCGGGCGGCCACGAGCTCGTGTTCGGCAACGAGGGCAGCTTCTCGTGCTACGAGGACTACGTGCACGCCGAGGCGATCGTCCTCTACGGGTCGAACCAGCTCATCAATCATCCGACGATCTTCGACCGCTACTTCATGGGGAACAAAGACGCGGTCAAGGTCGCGATCGACCCCCGCGTGACCGAGACCGTGCGCAAGATCCTGGACGCGGCCCCCGAGCGCAACCTCCACGTGCGCGTGCGGTCGCGCGGGGACGTGCGGCTCAACCTCTCGATCGCGCACGAGCTGTTCCGCCGCGGCTGGGTCGCCCGGGACTACGTGGCGCGCCACGTCGAGCCCGATGCCCTGGCCGCGTTCGCGGCCGAGGTGCAGAAGCCCGAGTACGCGCCTGCCGAGGTGGCGAAGGCGATCGCGGTCGACGCCGACGGGGTCCCCGTGCTCGCGCGCCAGATCGAGCGCCTCGCGGAGTTGTTCGCGACGGCGCGCGTGGCCACGACGAGCTCGGTCGGAATCAACCAGACGTCGGGGAGCGAAGGGGTCGCGAGCATCCTGAACCTGCACCTCCTGACGCAGAACCTGGGCGAGCCCGGCCGCGGCCACGTGCGGCTGGCCGGGCAATCCAACGCCAGCTCCGAGCTCGCCATGGGCTTCAACTGCAAGCTCCTCCCGTTTCGCCTCAAGGTCGAGAGCCGCCGCGACCGCGTGCGCATGGGGCACCTGTGGGACACGCCGCCGTGGTCGATCCACCCCGTGCGCGGCGTCAACGTCACGGACTACCCGCGCGCCGCGCACCTCAAGTTCTTCCTGATCCAGGGCACCGATTTCGTCCGCAACTTCCCCGACCTCGCCGCGTGGCACGCCAAGCTGCGGGCGAGCTACGTCGTATTCTGCGACCCGTTCGAGGTCCCCGGCGCGCGCGACCTGGCCGACGTGCTCCTTCCGGCGCGAACGCACGCCGAGATGGACGGCAGCTACCTCAACGGCGAGCGCCGGTTCCAGGCGCTGCGCCGCGTCGCGGAGCCGCCCGTGGACGCGCGCAGCGATGTCACGATCCTCGTGGAGCTGGCCCAGGAGCTCGCGCGCCACCTCGTCTCGTTCGACCAGCAGATCACCGACATCAACGAGCAGTACCTCGAAAATCGCCGCCGCTCGTGGTGGTCGACGTTGCTGCCGTGGGATCGCGAGCGGCGCTACCCCGACGGAGCCCCCGAGCTGCCCGAGATCGAGCGCCGCGTGCGCCAGGGGAACCGCGACATCGATCCCCGCCCGATCAAGCGCAACTTCGCGTACCGCACGACGCCCGATGGCGAGATCGCGGCCGAGGCCGTGTGGGAGGAGCTCCTCCGCGCGAGCCGCGGCATGTACAACGAGTTCACGGATGGCGAGGGCCGACCGATCGACTGGGCACGGATGACGACGGCGCGCGGCGTGTTGTGGGGCGGTGCGCGCCGCTACCTCAAAGACCAGGTCTCGCCCGAGCCCGGGGACACCGGAGCGATCTTCGAGCGCCGCTTCAAGTCCGAGCTCGGCCGGGCACGGTTGGTGCTTCCGCGCGAGGAGCTGCGTCACCCCGTGCCCGTCGGCGGTGCGCGCTTCAACCTCATCACGGGACGCGGCACGATCGGCCCGGACGCCGCCAAGTACGGCGTGCGCGTGTTCAACTCGGGGCTCAAGGCCGGCGGCGACG
>ORMF010539279.1_pt1 | contig 15889 bp, 11 predicted proteins | sample 1779871 | NCBI WGS metagenome assembly ORMF01 (sample SAMEA104232316, study PRJEB22302) | groundwater metagenome | biome: forest; feature: aquifer; material: groundwater | place: USA | collected 2011-08-07 | depth 5.4 m
TAATTTTATGATATTTTTACATGATTTAACTTTTGAACGGTTGAATGAACTTTTTCCAACAATTGAGAAGTACAGATATAGCCAAATTGTTGATTGGATATTTAAAGAACGCATCAATACTCCTGAAAAGATGCTCAATCTGCCTAAAAAATTAAGAGAAGAGATTGCTTCAAAGATTGTTCTTGAGTACCCTAAAATAATAAAAGAAGATATTACTTCTGATAGAACCCGCAAATATCTTGTAGAACTACATGATAAAGAAGTAATTGAATTTGTAATAATCGATTCATTAAAAAGAAAAACATTATGTATAAGTTCTCAGGTTGGCTGTCCTGTAGGGTGTTTTTTTTGTGCAAGTGGAAAATATGGATTAACAAGGAATTTGCTCACTTCTGAAATTATTTATCAATTCATTGAATGCAGTAATATTTTAAAATCATTGCCTGATAATTTAGTTTTTATGGGAATTGGCGAACCTTTGCTTAATTTTAAAAATTTGGTTTCAGCACTAGATGTTATATGCTCTCCTAAGTATCTGAATTATGCCGCAAGACGCGTCACAATTTCTACAAGCGGAATTCCTGCCAACATAATAAAACTAGCCTCACTTAAAAGACAATGGAATTTGGCAATTTCACTTCATGCAGTGAGTGATGAAAAAAGAGCAAAACTTATACCAGAATCGGCAAGATACCCCATAAACAAAATTCTCGAAAGTTGTAAGGAATATATGATCGCTTCCAATAGGCTTATTACCTTTGAGTATACCCTTATTGATTCTATTAATGATTCAGAAGATGATGCTAAAATACTTGGAAAAATAGCAAAAGATTTTCCTGCAAAAATAAATTTAATTCCTTACAACAGCACAGATAATGATACTTTTAAAAGACCTTCTAATAAAACCTGCTTAAGCTTTGCTGATACTTTGCAGAAGATGGGGACAAATGTAACTTTAAGAATTGAAAAAGGAAACAAAATTTCCGCAGCATGCGGCCAGCTTAGGGCATATCATGTCAATCAATAGTGGATTTTACCTATTTTAGGTATTATTGTATATGCTTACATTAACTGATATGTAAAATAAATATACTTTAAAGTATGCAACGTGTTGAACAGTAGAGAATTTCATGGAAAATTTAATTAAAGAATTGTTGATAAAAATTGGTGAAAATCCAGAAAGAGAAGGCCTTGTAAAAACTCCCTTAAGAGTAGCAAAAAGTTTTGAATTTCTTACGAAGGGCTATAAAGAAGATCTTGATAAAATTATTAATAATGCGATTTTCGAGGCTGAAAGCAAAGATATGATTATTGTGAAAGATATAGAATTTTACAGTATGTGTGAACATCATTTGCTGCCGTTTTATGGTAAATGTCATATAGGTTATATCCCAAAAAATAAAATTATAGGCGTTAGTAAGTTGGCTAGAATCGTAGATGTTTTTTCGAGAAGGCTTCAGATTCAAGAGAGACTTTCTCAGCAGATATCTTCTACCATTTTAGAAAAGCTTGATGCTTTAGGGGTAGGTATCGTTATGGAAGCACAACATATGTGCATGACTATGCGTGGAGTTAAAAAACAACATTCTATGATGGTTACATCTGCTATGCATGGTATTTTCAGGCAATCTCCTACGCGCCTTGAATTTTTAAATCTTATAAAATAAATAAGTGGATTTTTGTTTAGCTATGAGTAATAAGAAAATTGTTATATTAAGTGCCTCTACAAGTTTAAGCCATATTAGGCTTGTTAATGCTTTAAAGGTGAGGGCTAAATATATATCATCTGACGTTGATGTAATTCATATTGATGCGCTTAAATATGTCTCTGCATTTTATCGTAAAAAATATATAGAAACTCATTTGGAGCTGATAAAAAAACATCCTGCATTGTGGGGATATGCGTATGATAAAATAGATCATGTGAAATGTTGTCCTAAAATGCCTGATATAAAATTTGCTTTTCTTGACGGTTTTACATTCGGGTTAAGAAAAAAAATAAAAGAAATTGAACCTGATGCTATTATCGCTACTCATTTTTTACCAGCAGAACAAATTAATAGGCATAAGAATGAAAAATTGGCAAAATGCTATGCGGCGGTTATAGGAGACTATGATGTGCATTGGCTTTGGATTCAAAAAAATATGGATATGTTTTTTGTAGCTAATAAAGAATCTGAACTTAGATTGGTTAGCCGCGGCGTTAAAAAAGAAAAAGTTAAAGTTACTGGTATTCCTATAAATTTTGGTTTCGAAGGTAGAACAAAAGATAAACAGAATGATTTGCTTGTGAAACATGGTTTAAAGCCAGATAAATTTACGATAATACTTAGTTCTATGGGATATGGTCTAGGTGACGAAGCTGATATTGTTAATGAAATTTTTGCCTATTTTGGCGATAAAGTTCAAATAATGGCATCAGCGTGGAATGATCTTACTTTACATGAGAAACTTTTATATCTTGAAGAAAATAAATATAAAGGTTTGCTAAAAGTTATGAATGTGTCCGCAAGATTTGACAAAATCTTAGGTTGTGGTGATATTGCTGTTATAAAGGCAGCTGGAATATCTACTTCAGGATGCATGGCTTTGGGGATACCTGTTATCGTTATTAATCCAATGCCTGGCGATGAAGAACGTAATGCCGATTATCTGGTAGAAAAGGGTGTCGCATATAAAGTGTACGATCAGCTTGGTTTGAATTACAAAATAAACAGACTGATGGACGATTCTGACCTTTATTCTACAATGAAGCAAAATGCTCTTAAAGCTGCCAAACCAAATGCTGCTGCAGATATCATTAACAGTGTTCTGGAAGTTATATAATCTTCCTACACAGTTAAATCTTAAATAAAATTATATCCCACAGCATTTTTTGAATTTTTTCCCGCTTCCACAAGGACATGGTTGATTTCTGCCTGTTTTATTTGACAAACTAAGCTGTTTGGTGTTATTCTTCCTTTTTATTTTGCTGATTTAAAAAAAGAAACCTTTTTCTAGTAAGTAGGTTTTGAATTTTGAAGAATTAGAATTCTCAACCAATATTTTATAATTTTCAGCCTTTATAATAATTTTTTTCAGATATTGATCATGTAGTAAAAGTTTGTGAAGATCTTTATTCGTGTTGTCGATGTTGTATATCGTATAATTTTCTTCTTGTTTTATATTCTGAAAATTTTTCTTTGCATTGCTGAAAAATAGTTCCCAGTTTGGCGGCAGATCGCATGTTATCTCTTTTTTGAATCTCTCGATTTTTAGTTCTAAATTTTTTAAGGTAGGACATTCTTTGAAAAGCGTGTTGTATGTGAGCTGGTATTTATTTTTAGAAAGTGGAACTGTTATTTCATTTAAATACAGCTCTTTAATAGGATCATATCCTGAATATGAAATCAACATGGCATTGCTGTTAAGGCTAATTTTTATCTCCTGTTCTTTGGGAAACTCTATGTCTATATGCTCTTTAATTCCGAAAGTGTATGCACCAAGCTCATTTAATTTTAAATATTTTAAACCATCGAATGGTAAAAGATAATTACGATTCTTGTTGCTAAAAATTGAGCTTGAACTAGGATGTGAATAAGCTATATCAAATATGCCAAATGCTGCTAAAATGAAGATTATTCCTTTTAAAAGTGGTATGTCAATTAATATATTAGAATAGAAATCTTTTGTGTTTGAATCATTTTGTATTTTCTCGTTTGAAAAAATAATATATCCCTGTTGGATACTTAAAAGATTCATTTTTTTAGAAAAAAGATAGCGGCTTAAATCTGATATGGATACCCATTTATTTACGGGCAATAAGTTTATTATTTTTTGAACATTTTCTTTAGTTTTGTCAATGTCTAGAACGCAGTAACAACCGAGGTGTTCCAGTATTTCTTTTATAAGAGGAGACGTCAAGAAAATATTGTCTGCAAATAGTGCTTTATAGGTTTTTAGATGTTTTTCTCCAGTGAAGAATTTACTTAAAGCATTACTTGTGAATGAACTGAAAGCTGTTAATATAAGGTTTCTTCTTAAATGACAGAGTTTACTGTTGGCTGTTTCTTTATCATAAAACTCAGTAAAATCAAACATGTTTTTTATTACTTTTTCAGTCAGCTTTGAGCTTTTGATATTGTTAGTTAAATAACCAGCAGAATAAAGTTTAGACAATAAAGGTACTGTTTTTATAGTTTCATTTTTGTCTTCAAATATTATTAGTTCATCTTTTTCAACAGGCAGTTCATCAGTTTTTGTTATTGGAGGTAGATTAATATCAAGGATGTTAATTAAGGATTCTCTGATGGTGTATGGCAAAAAAAATAAAGTTTTTTTAGCCTCAATACTGTAGTTGTTGTAATAGTAGTAATTTTGCTCTTTTAGATAGTGAAATAGATAGAATTCAGGAAGCAGTTCTAAATCATAACGATTTTTTATCATTATTTTTCCCTGGTATAATTTTTCTGCATCTTCCAGCAGTAGGAAGTCATTTTCGATTAGATACATTAAAATTTTAGTTATATTAGTTGGCAATAATTCGAGAAGTGCTATTAGCACTATTTTGTTTGTAAAAACAATAGCATAGAGTTTAACAAGCTCTTCTTTCTTTAATGTAAAATTTGTCCTTCCAAATATGTCGAGTTTTTCATTTTTGAGTTCGTCACTGCATTTGAGTGCAAGACTCTTTATAATTTTTGGCGTAAATAATTTTTTTGCTTCATCTGTTTTTAAGCGTCCTGCAACTTCTATTATAATTTTATTTTTTATATCATCGTTATTCATTTTTCTGCCTATAATTTTCTAATGTTGGTTAATTTTTTAATGAAAAACAATACCCTTTGCTGGAAAGGTAATCCTTGAGTTTTTGTTCATTTTTTTTCAAAACTAAAAACTTATAATTTTCTGCTTTTACGACAAGATTCTGAAGAGTCCTGTCGTGTGTGAATAGATTTAAAAGTTCAATATTCGTTTGCTCAATTTCATATACAGAGTATGTGTCTAGATTTGTTATACAGTCAAAATTTTTAATAGCTTTTTGAAAAAAGTTTTCCCAATTAGGAGTGATTTGTTCGGTAGTTTCTTTTTTGAATATATTAATTTTAGTTTGGAGGTCAACTTTAGAGTTGCATCCTTTTGCGAGTTTTTCATACGTGATATTATATTTTCCAGCAGAAATTAAATTGCCATAGTCTAATAAAAGGGTTTCCAAATATGGATCTCTACCATCTAGAGTTAGAATCATAGCATATTGATTGAATTGGAAAAGAGGTCTTTTATTTATATTTGCTTTAACGTCGATATTGTCCGTGAGTCCCAGTGCATAGGCACCTAATTGAGTTAGTTTTATGTATTCTAATCCATCGTATATAGAGGTGTAATTGTTATGTCTCGATTGAAATATCGGGATGGCTTCAGGAATGGTATATGCAATATCCATAAGGCCAAATGCGGCAAAGCTAAAAAATATTCCTTTTAAAAATGGGATGTTGATAAGGAGATTGTATTTTAAATCATTTTCACTGGTGTAATAAAGATCAAATTCTCTATTTTTTCCACTAAAAGTTGGATATCCTCCTTTTATAAATACTTTAATATCAGATGCAAGAAAGTAGTTTATTATTTCGCTGAAAGATATCCATTTATTTACGGTAAACGATTTAAGAAGGATTAGAAAATTTTCCTCAATTTGTGAGGTATCAGGTGAGAAGTAACATATGTGTTTTAAAAGTAAAGGAATTTCATTACGAAAATAAGTTTTAGTTTTTATCCTTTGCCAAAAGAGCTGTCTATATATTTCAAGATTATCTAAATTTTTTCCGTTAATTTTTAATGAAAATGAAGCGATGTATTCAAATATTGTTCTCACTCTTAAATTAGATAATAAACTTTTATCATCGTTCGTTTTATAGAATTCTCTAATATTAAATCCACTTTTTATTATTTGTTCTGATTTTTTCGAGAGTTCATTTTTTTTGGTAAAAGTTATTTTATCTAAGGAAAGCATCTTATATATATCAGCTATGATATCAAATAAATCTTCACCATTTTGAAATACAAAAAGAGTGCTTGCTTCAGATGGCAGGTGATCGTATTGTTGTAAATCTAGATTTTCTGAAGTTAGAATTAGGAGTCGTTTTCTTAGTTTTACAGGAAGATTAAATATGATTTCTTCCCCATTTATCAAATAGTAAGTTTTTGTATCAAGTTTATTCAAAAAAAGATAAAATTCATCTTTTAATGTGTAGTAATTTCCAAAATTTTGAAATGCATTTATGTTATATTGATTTAATAATTGGCTTTTTGAGATTATAGGCTCTTTTATTAAGATATTAAAAACAGTTGAAATATCAGCAGGTAACAGCTTTAAGAAATGTTCAAAAACCGTTTTGTTAGTGAAAATAACAGATATTATATATATTATTTCACTTTGACTTAACTCGCCTGATTTATTTAGTGATTTATCCGCAAAAGAATCATTGCAGTTTGACAAGAGAGTTGAGGCTAAAGCATGTGTGAAAATTTTTTTGATTCTATGATGATCTATGCTTTCAAAAAGTATGTTTATGATTTCATTTTCTGTAGATGATTCGTTATCCATAATCTTATCCCAAAATAAATTTAACATCATCCTGAGTTAAGGATTTAAGTGTAGCTGTGTCACTTGAAATTAGTTCATCAAAGAGTTCTCTTTTACGTTCTTGTAACATGAGTATTTTTTCTTCAATGCTTCCTGAACTTATCAACTTATAACTGAAAACTGTTTTATCCTGCCCTATTCTGTGTGCTCTGTCTATAGCCTGATTTTCAGCTGAATTATTCCACCATGGATCAAAAAGAAAAACCATATCAGCTGCTGTAAGATTTAAACCTAGAGAGCCAGTTTTTAATGTTGCCAGAAGAACTTTGCAGTTGTCATTTTTTTGAAATGTTTCAACAATCTGCTGTCTATTTTTTGTCGCTCCAGTCATTGTTACGTATTCAATCGAACGACTTTCAAGATCTTCTGAGATTTTATCAATGCCTGCGAGAAAATTTGTAAAAACTAAAATTTTATGGTCATTTAGAATGGCATCATTTATTTTATCAATTAAGATTTCGCGCTTTGGCGAGTAGACTCTATTGTCGCTTTTAGACTCGGGAATAGAGGCTATTTGTCTAAGCTCCATTAATGCCTGAAGTATTACAAACTGAGTTTTTTCTATACCGTCAGATACAATTTTTTTGTTAACAATATCATAATAGAACTTCCTTCTTTCTTCATAAAGCATTTTTTGTTTATCAGACATTTCCACATAAATTGTTTGTTCCACTTTATCTGGAAGATCTTTGAGTACATCTTTTTTTAATCTTCTTAAGATGAATGGATAGATTTTACGTTTTAATTCATGGGATGCTTCACTGTCTCCATATTTTTGAATTGGTACGGTGTAGTAAGAGTTAAAATCTTGAAAGCTGCCAAACATTGTTGGGTTAATAAATCTGAATAATGAGTAAAGTTCAGTAAGATTATTTTCTATTGGAGTTCCGCTGAGAGCAAGCTTATGTTCTGAATTTAGCAGAACTGCAGCCTTTGAGGTTTGAGAATTTACATTTTTAATATTTTGAGATTCATCGAGTATTACGTAATAAAAGTTTCTTTTTTTTAATGAAGTTATATCACTTCTCAGTTTTCCATAAGTTGTCAAAATAATGTTGTGCAAAAATGCAGTGTCAAGATTCGTATCTGTGGCATAATAAGTGTAAAAGGAAATATGAGGCACAAATCTTTTTAGTTCATTTGCCCAGTTAAAAAGCAGACTTTTAGGCATAACTATAAGAGAAGGTTTTTTTTCTTGAGGATATACTGTCGCCAAAAGTGATATTGCTTGAAGTGTTTTTCCAAGCCCCATATCATCTGCGAGGCAGCCTCCAAGCGAGTGTTTGTGAAGATAAGAGAGCCATTTACAGCCATCTGTTTGGTATGGTCTCAATTCAGCATTAATATTATTCGGCGTAAATTTATTGCTTTTTATTGAGTTAAAGCCTTCAAGAATTTTTTTAGAACTCAGAAAAAATTGGTCGTTAATTTTATTATCAATGAGTTCTTCAACAAGTGGAAGGTCAAAAAAAGAAAATTTCGATTTACTTTCCTGTGATTTAAAAAGTCTTTTTAATTTATCTATATACGATGGATTCATTATTGCTTTTGTTCCATCGCTAAGCTTAATATATGAGTTAGCTTTATATTGAGAAACAGCATCAAATATTGAAAAGGTGTCACCTTCTATGTTGAGCGTGACTTCTCCTTCAAGGAAATTTATGCCTGAAGATAGCAGTGTTTGAATGTTTAGTGAAGGTTTTGCATATGTAAGTTTAAATTTTTTCAATTTACTTGTTCCGTAAATTGAATAGCTTGTTAATAATGAGTGAAGCTCTAGACTAAGAAATTCTTTCGCTAAATTTTCTTCTATAATGAAGATATTATCCTCTAATATATATTTTGATTGGTCCTGCTGTTTTATTTTTCTCTGAGAAAGAGTTAATTTTTTCGAGATTTCATCAATAGATTGTTGCACGTTGCAGTAAAGTAAATCTCTTACTGTTATTTTTTTATCATCATCATAGACTGATGCCACAGAGTTTACTTTAAAGCGATCATAAAGGTCAGTATATTTTTCACCGAGCCCTGCGGAAACTCTTAAGCACATTGAGCTGTCATCGTCTACACTGTCTATGAAGATTGCAGGATTGAGAGAGACAGGCTCATGTTTTACGATTTTATAATCCTTATAATTGACTTTAATGTCAGGGAAATGTGTGAGCAATATGGAAAGATATTGAGGCAGTTCATCTCGATTGAGTTTAGTTAAAAAGTGTTTTAAGTTAGATGGATTGCCGTTCAAAGGAAATATTTCAAATATTTTATTGTCATTAAGCATGTAACTGTCAGATAGTAATTTTGATGATTTTTTTAATTCAACAGGCTGATTGTTAACCATCATCTTTAATGAAGCTGTTAAATTTTCTTCGCCAGTTATAGTTAATTCAAGCTTCCCTTTTTCTTCAGAAAATGAAATAAACTGCATATCTGAATCTATTATGTTGGTGCATTTTTTCATTAAAAAGAGAATGTATGGATTCTCATAAAGAGGAATCGAATTTTGTATATTGTTCCCCCATATTATTTCTGATGCGTATCTTTGTTTTATTTCTTCAAAAGATTTTAAAATTGTTCTTTCAGGATCAGAAAAAAATCTGAAATCTATATCTTGTAGTGGTACGCCTTTTGAGTCAACTACGCACAAAAAAGGCTTATCTGTCTCAATAAAATGTATCTGGAAGATAATCTGTTCATATTTATGAAGTTGAACATAATTGGCTTTTGGAATTATCGATTCAATTGTATCTAAAAAAGATTTTTTCATATTAAAGTTGCTTCTAATTCCTTCTCGTGTTATTTAGATCTTATTACTAGACATAAAATGTCTGTGTTCTGTTTGGACCTACTGAAATAATGTCTATCTTGCTGTCTAGAAGCTCTTCAATTCGTTTTAGATACTTTTTAGCATTTTTAGGAAGCTCTGAAAATTCGCTTTTATCTGATGTTTTTCCCAACCATCCTTCATGTACTTCATATTGTGGTACAGCCCGTGCTAACTCTTCTGTATCTGAAGGCAAGTCATATACAATTTTATCATCTATTTTGTATGATGTACAAATGTAAATTTTGTCAAAACTATCAAGAACATCAAGTTTTGTTATGGTAAGCTTATCTACTCCGTTTATCATGCATGAATAACGCGCTGCAACAGCATCAAACCAGCCACATCTGCGTGGTCTTCCTGTAGTTGCTCCATATTCACGCCCAATATCTCTTATTTTTTTACCAGCTTCGTCGTTTAATTCAGTTGGGAATGGACCTTCGCCTACGCGAGTACAATACGCTTTTGTCACGCCATAGACATGTTTGATATATTTAGGAGAGATACCTGAGCCAGTACAAGCTCCGCCTGTAGTTGTATTGCTGCTTGTTACAAACGGATATGTGCCGTAATCAACGTCCAAAAGCATTCCTTGTGCGCCTTCAAATAGTACTTTTTTCCCTGAAGCTGCAAGTTTATTTACGGTCAAAACGGTGTCTTTTATGAAAGGAGTTAGGAATGTTGCTGCTCCTTTAAGTTTTTTCCATTCAGTTTCTATATTAACTTGTTCAAAAGAGTAACTTTTGAAAATTGTATTATAATATTCAGCTTCTTCCCTGAATCTAATTTCAAATCTTTTTAAATCAACCATTTCAAGAGCTCTGATTCCCCTTCTTGCCGCTTTGTCTGCATATGCAGGTCCTATGCCGCGTTTAGTTGTTCCAATTTTTTTATTTGGATCACGCTGTTGTTCTTTCATTGAGTCTAGAAGGCTGTGATATTTTAATATCAGGTGTGCTCTTGTACTTATTTCAAACCTATCGCCAAATTCTATGTTTTTTGCCATTAAATCTGAAATTTCCTCTTGTAAAACAATGGGGTCTACAACTACACCATTTCCTATTATGCAAACTGTATTTTTTCTGAAAATACCTGAAGGTACGAGATGAACAACAAATTTTTCATTGCCTATTTCAACTGTATGTCCAGCATTGTTGCCACCTTGAAATCTGACAACAGCTTCAGCTTTTTCTGTTAAAACATCAATTATTTTGCCTTTTCCTTCATCACCCCATTGAACGCCAACAAGAACGGAACAACTCATTTTAAATCCTTTCACAAGCTATGTCATACTATTTTTGAACCCAATTTATATGTTAGATTGCGTAACACATAATGCTTATAATTAACAAAAAAAAGAACCAACAACTATAGTTTATTTTTAGGCAAAATCAAACTTATTACAAGTTGTTATTTAAAATAGGCTATGGCATTTTTGAATATAGACAAGCCTTCGCCTTCTTTGGGAAGCTGGTTTAAAGCTTTTAATCTTGTCCAGTGGGGGTGATTATATGGTGAGAGGTATGCTTCAGGATGAGGCATTAAACCGAATATTCGTCCTGTAGGGTCGCAAATCCCCGCAATATTGTTCATCGAACCGTTTGGGTTTTCAGGAAAATGAGAAGTAGAAATACCATCTTTATCTGAATATCGCAAAGCAACAAGATTATTGCGTTCAATTTCGTTTATTAGATTTTCGTCCGCAGTAAATTTCCCTTCACCGTGTCTTATTGGAAGGTAAATTTTTTCAATATTTTCAGTAAAAACACAGGGAGATTTTTTTTCTGCAACTAAATTAACCCAGTCATCTCTAAAAAGACCGTTGTCATTCCAACTGAGTGCTACGGTTTGTTTCTCCATATAGATTTTATTTAAACCTGGTAGTAATCCAAGTCTAGTAAGAGTTTGAAATCCATTGCATATGCCTATTATTAACTTATCTGATTTAATAAAATCTAGGAGTTCATTTCTGAAATTATATTTCAGTCGATTTGCAAAAACGGTTCCTGCTCCGAGGTGGTCACCAAATGAAAATCCGCCAATTAAAGCAAGTATTTGTGACTTTTGAAAGATGGTTTTATCTTCTACTAAATCATTAAAATGAATTAATGTTACATCTGCACCAGCGAGGCGGAATGCTGCTTCTGTTTCTTTTTCACAGTTCAGTCCAAATCCTGTAACTACTAATACGTTTGGCTTCATTGTACATCCCTTATTATTTATGGTTTTAATAAGGTTAATGCATAGTGTAATTTTCTCAAACTAAATAGAGCATATTTCATTAAATTTGCATGCAGCACATTTTTTAGAATCGTCAGTTTTGGGAAAATTTTCAGGATAGGCTTTAAGACCGTATGTAAGGCGTGATTTCATTTCATATGAACTTGATATTATGATATTTGTAAGTTCTTTAAAAGGATTTTTCGCATAAATATTTATAGAGTTATCGTCGGTTATATAAATAGTCTGTGGTATCTGATTGTGTTCATTTTTCTCATCCTCTCTGCAAAGATACAATGCTGCTGAGGAGATATTCAATGACCAAGAATATGATTTTTGAGGAGATTCTAATAAGATGTTTACGATGATATTTTTTTCTTGATTAGAATAAATTAATAATGGATTGATGATTAGAGGTATTTCTAAATGAGTGAACGAAATAAAATCGTTTTTATGTTTGATATTAATGAATGGTACGCTGGAGAGTTCTTTAAAAGCTTTGTAGGAGCCTTCATGTGAAAGGTTATCAATCTTGCAGAAAACATAATCTCTTATATCGTTAAAGCTCTCTTTTTGTTGGTAGTACGATGCAATGCACGGTGATTTTGGGTCGGACAGCCAATCATTTTTTTTCATGGTATTTAACTGTTTAAGAGTATGAACTAACAACTGTTTTTTAAATTGATAGTGTGATGATATCGAATGCGAAGGAAGAGTAAAAATATAATAAATCTCACGTCGTATAAATTCTTGTAGAGTTATGAGTTGTTTTAAAAAATATATTTTTTTTGTTCTTTCATCTGCCTGAATTTCCCAACCTTTATTTGCGCCGTAATAGTGAAAATAATAATATCTTTCGCAGAATTTAAAAATGGAATATCTGAAGTACGACCAATGATATTCTTGTTCGGAATTATTAAATACTGAAGACATTGTACAACTTTTGCTCCTTGATTATCTATCTGCTGGGTAGTATTTATTATATATTCAATTAACGTCAAAATCCCTAAAAACTTGAGTATTTACCTCTAAAAAATAGGTTTAGTGTAAATTATGAATGAAAACGATACAATTTCCGCAATATGTTCAGGTGTAGGTGGTGCGCTAACCATTATTAGAATTTCAGGATCAGATGCCCTTCGTATAGGTAATTCCATTTGGAAGTCTAAAAATAAACTATCTGTCGAAACAGCAGGTCGCTTTATGTTGGGGAAAATTTTACCTAATTTAAATAATGGGGCAGGGGAAAGTGCGTTCGCCGTATTTATGAAATCCCCTAACACTTTTACTGGTGAAGACATTGTAGAGCTTCATGCACATGGCGGTAGTTACAATGGGAAAAGACTTTTGGATGCGGTGATAAATGCTGGAGGAAGGCATGCAAAACCAGGTGAATTTACATACAGAGCTTTTTTGAATGGTAAAATGGATTTAACACAAGCCGAAGCAGTAGCTGATTTAATCGCTTCAAACAGCAGCATGGCTGTCAGGCTTGCCGAACGGCAGATGAGCGGTGTATTAGGTGAAAAAATAGCTGGGATAAAAAATAAATTATTGGATATTTTAGTTGATTGTGAAGCAAGAGTTGATTTCCCTGAAGAAGAGCTTGATTTTAAGCCTGTAGAAGAGGTTGTAACTGTTTTAAATGAAATCAGTAATGATATAAAAACTCTGTATGATACTGGGCGTGATGGGATTATTATCAGAGATGGAGTAAAAGTTGTTATTGCAGGGAGACCAAATGCAGGTAAATCTTCTCTTTTAAACCTCCTGTTGGGCTATGATCGTGCCATTACTACAGATGTTCCTGGCACGACAAGAGATACGTTGGAGGAGTTTGCGACGATAAGAGGGATTCCTGTAAAGTTAATAGATACAGCTGGGATTAGAGAAACAGAAGATGCCGTGGAAAAAATAGGAGTCGCGAGAGCTTTGGATATTCTTAAACAGTCTCATGTGCTGCTCTGGGTTTTAGATTCAGCCTCAGAAGAGATAGAGCTTGAATTGCATGAACTTGAAAAGTATGCAGTAATGAATGTACCTGTTATTGCTATTTGGAACAAAATAGATATTGCTGACAAACTTAAAATAAGAGAAACATTTTTCCCAACTGTTAGGATTTCGATTAAAGAGCAAACAGGAATTGATGAATTATTGAATCTGTGTGAAAAAACTGTTTGGGAAGGTGGACATGAACATGAACCTGAAATAGCTGTTTCTTCCAGACATGCAAAATGCCTTTTTGAAGCGTATGAACAAATTCCGCAAGCTGTTGTAACAATATTGCAACATGATTGGGAATTGGCAGCCGTTAATCTTAAAACTGCGGTTTCTGCTTTAGGCAACATTATTGGCGAAGATGCCACAATTGATATCTACGGAACAATTTTTAGCAAATTCTGCATTGGAAAATAGAAACGTTTTGCATAATTTCTTTAAAATCATCGTTTTGCTTACAAGAATAAACATCGATTATTGTTGAAAACGTTTTTATTAACAATAGATTAAATTCAGGTATTTTAACGACATATAGCGAGTGGAGGTAATTATGAAGAAGATGTTAGTGGTGGTTTTAAGTGCGATGTTCGTGATGTTCGGTGCTTTTGCTCTTTTTGCTGGGAGTACTCCTACAATATCTGGTATTCTAGAATCTCAATCGCAAAATAGTGGTGGCTCTTATTATTACATACAGTTGAATCAAAATTATAGTGATCCAAATTCTCTTGAAAGTTTAGTTGAACAAGAATATCCAACCACTAATGATGATGGAATTTACTATAATGGCAATTTTTTTAGCTTTGATTTGAATTCAATAGGCCCACATATAACTATGACCCAAGCAAATATTGGTAATGGGGCTAATATAAATTCACTAGTTGGTGATCAATTTTATTTCACCTATCAATTAAATGAACAAGGCTATCCAGTAACATTATATTTTCCTCCAGAAAATAGCGGAAGCAAAGCTTGGTTAGTTGTGCCTGTTCAACCTACAGCACAAGACGGCGGATATATACTTAATACTCAATCCGCACTATTACATTCATCAGTTGGTTACATGTACACAGATTAGTTACAGTTTTTAACGAGTTCCTGATTTTCTTTATACCATTTAAGAAATTTAGGAATGCCGATTTGCATAGAGGTTTTAGGTTCGAAGCCAAGTTTAGACTTGGCTTTTTCTATGTCTGCATAAGATTCAGGTACGTCTCCTGGTTGAAGAGGAAGCATAATTTTTTCAGCTGTTATTCCTAAATCTTTTTCTATTATCCCTATGATATCTAGCAATAATTCGCTGTGATGATTTCCGAGATTAAAAATTTCGTATTTGTCAAGATTTTCAGTTAAAAGAGCTGAAATTACACCTGCGACTATGTCATCGATATACGTGCAGTCTCTTTTCATTTTTCCGTTATTAAAAACTTTTATTGGTTTGTTTTTTAACATAGCATCTGCAAACAGCCACATTGCCATGTCTGGTCTTCCCCACGGTCCGTAAACTGTGAAAAATCTTAATCCTATTGTTTGGATATTATACAAATGAGAATAGCTGTGAGCCATAAGTTCATTGGCTTTTTTAGTTGCAGCATATAGAGAAACAGGATTATCTACTCTGTCGCTTTCAGAAAAAGGCATTTTTGTATTTCCGCCGTAAACACTCGAGCTTGAAGCGTATACTAATCTATTTATTTTAGAATGTCTTACACATTCCAGAATATTTAAAAATGCCTGAATATTATATTTTTCATAAATCATCGGTTCTGTTATAGAACGTCTTACTCCAGCTTGTGCAGCAAGGTGGCAAACTAAATCAAAATGCTCATGATAAAATATATTTTTTAAAGGAATATCATCATCTAGTTCAGCGTTGTAGCATTTATAATTAGGGTAATTCAAGAGGATTTTATGTCTTGCCTCTTTTATTATTGGAGAGTAGTAGTCGTTGAAATTATCTATTCCAACTACCTTGAAGCCTTTTTTTAGCAGTTCCAATGCTACGCTGAAACCTATAAAGCCAGCATTTCCTGTAACTAATATTTTTTTAACTGACATAGCTCTCTCCTCGAATTTTAGATTATGCTCTTACTACATTTTCACCGCTTCTGACTGCATTTCTAGTGTCGATTATGAGAGATGAATTTTTTTGAATGAAATCATAATCAAAACAATCATGAGCCGTTGATATGACTATAACATCATAATTTTTAATTTCATTATTAATA
>ORMF010044372.1_pt1 | contig 15887 bp, 13 predicted proteins | sample 1779871 | NCBI WGS metagenome assembly ORMF01 (sample SAMEA104232316, study PRJEB22302) | groundwater metagenome | biome: forest; feature: aquifer; material: groundwater | place: USA | collected 2011-08-07 | depth 5.4 m
CCGTCCCCGCCCACGCCCAGCCTACCCTCCATGGCGTTCTGAATATCACGGCCAAACGCATCGCTTCCGCCACTACGAGCACGGAGATACATGATCTCGACGCCCGACTGCGCTTCGACCGGGGCCAAAATCGGCTGTATGTGGATAATTTCACGGCAACGACACAAATCGTAAATTCCCGCTACGTCTCCCGGAAAAGTGACCCGATGAGAATCAGCGGCCAGCTCGCGATCCACGACGAACCGAATGCTCCAAGTCTTTCCGTTGAGGCGAAAAAACTGGTATATGCCGAAGTGCCTCTGCCCGGATTTAAGTCCGGTGCCGCAGTGGGTGAGATCAGCACCGACAATCTGACCACACCGACAATTGAGGTCCTCACGATCGGCGGCACTGTGTTCGATCCATCGCTGGTTGGCAGCATCTATTTGCGCAATACATATGTAAAGCTGCCGGACAACCTCGAACCGGCCGCCGCAACGCCGCCATTCGGGCTGCCCTTCTCCTCAGTCAATCTTAAAATCGTCGCTGAGAAGAATGTCACCATCGCTGCCGCCCAAATGAACGCCACGGTTCGATCGTCCGAGTCGGAGCCGATCATTCTGTCCGGCGCCGGCGGCGAGCCCCGTCTCACCGGCTCTTTGATCATCGAGAAAGGCACCCTACAGTTTCCAACGGCCTTCTTTACTATGCAGCGCGGTGGAGAGATCGCATTGCGATACCCCTATAGTCCATCAGGGATTTCGGATGAAAAGTCACTAGGTATTTTGCTAAATGTAACCGCCACGACCCGAATTACGGCCACCTCATTCACCGGCACACGTAGAAGGTATACTATTACCGTCGAAGCGCGTGGGCCCATAAACAGCGATGCGCCCCTCGCTATCTCCGACCCCGGCGATCTCACCGCCAATCCCTTCTTCAATCGTGGGCTGCGGCTTACTTTCCGTGCGGATCCTCCGGACCTTGCGCCGAGTTCTGCGGCCGTGCAAAGAAGGGTGACGGAAGTGCTTGGAGGTCGATCGGCGATTGAAGGGCTGTTTGCAGGCGACCTCAATGTGGGAGGTGTGGTCAGCGGTCTCTTCTCACAGAGCATTCTGCCCGGCCTTTTTGAACGCACCGGACTTGCCAGAACGCTTGGACTCGAAGAGTTCGAGATCGAATACAACCAGCTGGACGCATTCTCGGTGCGCATATCGCGGCAGCTGTTCGGCCCGGTCCAGCTCAGTTATTGGCGCCGTCTTTCGAGCGCCAGCCGGCTCGGGGCCATCGATCGCGCGGCGTGGGAATCTAAACTGAGCTACCGCATACGCAGCAATTTACACTTTTCTTGGTCCATCGATGAACAGAAGACGAACGCTTATCTGTTGGAGGGAGTCTTCAAGTTCTAGATAGTCCCTGCACGGCCGGTACCGGTGAGCGAATGCCAGAATACGCGCCACTTTGCCCGCAACGAGCGTTTGGATTGGCGGCGGATAGCGCACACAATGAGAGCCGGCCAATGAGCGATCATCCGTCGGGCGACACAAAAAGCTGCCTGACCTTCGACGCTCTGGTCGTGGCGTATGAAAAGAAGGTCTTCAATGTGATCTATCGCTACGTCGGCGATTATGAAGAGGCGGCAGACCTGACCCAGGAGACCTTCATCAGCGCCTATAAGGCCTTCAACCGGTTTCGCGGAGAATCCCAGGTCTATACCTGGCTGTACCAGATAGCGATTAACCATTGTCGAAATAGACTGCGACAGCGCAGCCGTATACGAACGCTTAAGGTGGAGTCGCTGGACCAGCCAAGGGATCACGTCGCCGGGGAGCACCCTTCCAGAGACATCCCAGATCTTAGCCAGGCGCCGCATAGAGTCTTAGAAGACAAGGAACTGCGCGAACGAATCATGGCCGCCATTCAATCGTTACCGCCCGAATACCGGGAAGTCGTGATACTTCGGGAGCTGGAAGGCCTCTCGTACAATGAGATCGTTGAAACTACGCGTTTGTCGCTGGACAATGTAAAGACCCGGCTTTCGAGGGCGCGCGCCATGCTGCGACGTAAGCTCGACCATTACTATCGTGGCTTTTGACTTGTCAAAGGAGACCTATTAGTGTTGTTTATGACACAACTCAAAGCTCTCGCCCTCCTTATTGTCTTTGCCTTCGGAATGGCAGCTTCCGCTCGCGCTCAGGAAGGTCTGCCGAAAATCACAGACATCGTCATAGTCGGGATCAAGAACTTCAACCGGGAATACGTGATAACCGCATCTGGCCTCAAGATCGGAGATCCCCTCACCCAACCCGCACTCGACGAGGCCAAACGCAAGCTGCTGCAGACGGGGAATTTCGGCATCCATAAATCCAATCCCAATGACGGCGTTATCGTGAAGGCGGAGATCAATGAGAAGGAGAAGACTGCCAAGGTGGTCATGGACGTGGACGAGAATGACAAGATCACGGGAATCACGATCACCGGTTCGGGTCCAATTCTTCCCGATACGATCATAAGCAAGATGTCGACGAAGCAGGGCAATGTCCTAAACCTTCCCATGCTGCAGCGCGATGTCGAGATGATCCAGAAGATGTACGACGAGAAGGGGTTCCAGGCATTTGTTTCTGAGTCGGTCGGAATCGAGAAGGGTACTCTCACCATTCCGATCGTTATCGGCACGATCAACTCAGTGACCGTCAAGGGCCTCAAAAAGACGAAATCGTTCGTAGTGTTTCGCGAGATGGTTCTAAAGAAGGGATCCTTTTACAATCTCAACCAGCTAAAGAAGGATCTCACGAACCTTTACAACACGGATCTTTTCGAGAGCATAGAGCCTAGCTTTCTCTTCCCCAGCCCCGGCAAGGTCGACCTTACTCTTAACATAACAGAAAAACGCACGGGGTCCGTTGAACTGGCCGTTGGCTATGGCACGCGTGGTCTCGTCGGGCGCGCGGGTGTAAGCGAGAATGACTTCATGGGACGAGGACAGCAGGTCAGTTTCTTTTGGGAGACCGGCGGGCGGGCCAATCGCAATAGCTTCGAGCTAGGCTTTACCGAACCATGGTTAGACCATAAACACACCTCCCTTTCAGTGAGCGTATTCGATAAAACCGTCTATCGGTTCTCCCAACGAGTCGGAAGCATTGGCGATCCGAACTTCGTGGACGAAAACGGTGTCTACTTCGAGACCCATGCCGGCGGACAGATAACTATCAGTCGCCCCTTCGCCCACGCGTTTCGTGCATTCGTCGGAATTCGATACGACGACGTGAGCGTTCCCTTGATTCCCCTGGACATTGAAGATCAGCCTGCACTGCAAAAGGGCCCGCTTTCCACCCTAAACCTCCGGGTGACCCACAACACGCGGGATTTCGACCTCGAGCCTGCGGCCGGCGGCTATGAGGTCTATACGGGCGATATCGGCCACGCGAATATCAGCCCAATCATCGACTTTAATGGTCTTCCCACTGTCGGAATCTTCGGCAAACTTAATTACTCCCGGTTTGGCATGGATGCCCGGAGGTACTTCAGTCCGCAGGGACGGAGAACTACTCCGAAAGATAAGAGAAGTGTCTTTGCTTTGCGGCTGATGTTCGGAGGCTCGACGGGAGTGCTTCCATTCTCCGAGCAGTACTTCGTCGGCGGGGCGGAATCGCTCCGGGGTTATAATGAGGACCGCTTCTGGGGATTCAATATGTTCCTGGCCTCGGTGGAATACCGTCATCCATTGGCGCAAAGTCTGACGGGCGTTCTATTTGCCGATGCGGGCGACGCGTGGGGAGGCAGATATCAAAGCGTCCGGCTGTCCGGCTTCACTCAGCATACCGGATTGAGTCCGTCCCTTGGATTCGGACTCGGTCTGCGAGTTGTCACACCTATCGGGCCAATTCGTATCGATGAGGGATTCGGCCGCGAAGGGGCGCACACCCATTTCAGCATCGGCCACGCGTTTTGATTGCCGTTTCAAACACTCAGAGGCTCGATCGCAAAATTGCGGGCTCTATGGGAGTCATGCTATAATCTGCCGGTTTTAACCGGAGAGGAGTTTCGAATGTCGCAAAGCACACTATGGATGCGAGGACTTGTCCTTAGCTCCATTTTCTTATGTATTGCGTTCGCAGTCCGGGCTTCAGGCACCCCGGACAAAGGCGCGCTAGTTATGGGCGTGGTCGATATAACCAAAATCGAAAAGTCGTATAAAGAGAAGGCCACGGTGGAGAGTGACCTCAAGGTGATGCAAAATAAGCTCGATGGAGCGTTGCAGCGGCGCAACGATCTTCCGTTCTTGTCCGAGGCAGAGCACCAAGAGCTCGACAAGTTGTTTGAGAAGCAGGCGGCGAGCCCACTGACAGATCCCGAGAAGAAAAAAGTGGACGAATTTACCAGCCGCGGGAATCAACTGGCCGGCGAGGTTCAGGCGCTCAAGCAGAAAGACCAAAAGGATCTGACCGAGCCCGACAAAAAGCGCCTGAAGGATGCAGAAGAACAATGGACCAAGGCGCAAGACAGCTTTGCAGCGAAGAAGTTGGATCGTGATAACCAGCTTAAGCAGTTCATATCCGAAAAGTCCGAGCTCCTTGATGCCAAAGTCAAAGTGGCCGTGTCAAAGATCGCGGAGCAAAAAGGCATCACGATCGTATTCAATAGCCAACTTGTGTTGTATGCAGGCACTGATATCACCAAGCCGGTTATCGACGAGCTCAATAAGAAGTAGCGCGGCCGGCCTGGCGGCGTTATTGGCGATTGGGATTGCGGGGTGCCGGAGCAGCGTCTCGGACGGTACGGAAACTCTGCGTGGGTTCGTACGTCTGCAAGCGCTCGAGAAGCTGCATCCGGGCTGGACCGACGTCAGATATCTCGACGCTTTAATCGCCAGGGCGGCCCTGCCGGTGTCGCCGCCCGCTCAGACACCCTTCCCAGTATCTCAGACAAGAGTTGCGGAACCCCTCCCGCCACAAAGCGCCGTTGCGCGGGCGGGCCCCGAATCAGAGGCGGTCAAAATAGACGCGATCCGAAATGCGGCATATACGAGAATCCGGTCACTTCAGACCACACTCAATCAGCGGACCGCGCGAATTATCGAACGGAAACAAAAGCTGATCGAGAATCAGGCCGACGTCGATATTCGCAATGCAGTGGAGAAGTTGCGGGAGGAATCGATTCGCCGAAAAGCCGATAGACGACTCGCAACGCATGACCAAATCCGCGATCTTGGATTCCAGGAGATCGCCCTGGCGAGCCAGGTCAATTCGCTTTCAAAATATCCCGGCGGCGGCGGACCCGCTCGCGTCGAACTGCAAAAGAAGCTTGCTGGTGTACGTACGGACAAGAAGGCGTTGGAGGATTCCCTGGCAGCGGATCTCGTGGCAATCGATGCCCGGCTCAAACAGGATATTATTGCCTCTGAAGCGGCGCTCCGGCGTGAGGCTTTGGCCAAGGTAAGACAAGTGAAGGAGGCCGAGGAGCAGCGCCAAGCCGAGACAACTCGGCGTTATGCGAACGAAGTCGACATCATTTTGGCGACGCTTGCCCCTCTCGACACATCAGACATACCTGCTCCGAAACGAGTCGTCTCTCTGCCGTTGGTATCCCCCTATGCTCTGGCGTCGAACTTCCAGCGGGCCAACAGTCCGGATGGCTCCGCGGCATCGCGGAAGGAAGCGAGCATTTTGGCGGCGCAGCGTGACAAAATGGTACAATTCATCACAGATGACGTTAAGAGGCGTCTGTCACGACTTGAAGCACAAAAGCAGCTGGAGGTTCACTATGCACCGGGCGGCGGACTTGGCGACATTACCGATCAGGTCGCTGATCTACTACGGGCAGAATGGAAACCTTAGAGTTCTATCGCCTTACGGTTAGGTAACAATCAGGACATGGCCCAGACCACGATTGATACAGGACTTGCTGAGTATCCCGGCGCACGTGCGTTGACCGTTCGCGAATTGGCCCAGCGTGTTGCCGGGGATGTTGAAGGAGACGGCGGCGCGCTGATCTTGGGGGTCGCAAGCATCGAGGAGGCGGAGTCCGGCGACATTGTGTTTGCCGAGAATAGCCGCTTTCTCTCGCAGGCCGAAAAATCCCGCGCTTCGGCAATCGTGGCATTCCTCGATGCAACGACGCCGGACAAGCCGCTCATCAAGGTCGATAATCCCAGATTTGCATTTCTTCGAATTCTAGAGCTATTCGCGCCACACGTGAACGCGGCACCCGGAATTCACGCCACTGCCGTCATCGCTGCAGAGACGCAGATCCATCCGGATGCGAGCATTGGCGCCTTTGTATTCGTGGGTGAAGGCGCGCGTATCGGCGCGCGCAGCGTGATCCTTCCAGGCTCATACATCGGAGAAGACTGCGTAATTGGCGACGACTGTGTTCTTTTTCCGAATGTCACTGTTTATCATCAATCCACGGTCGGCAGCCGCGTCCGCATTCACGGGGGTACCGTTATCGGCGCGGATGGATTCGGGTATGTGAGGATCGGCGAAACGACGGTTAAGGTCCCGCAAGTTGGCATCGTCGAAATTGAAGACGATGTGGAGATCGGAGCCAACTGCACGATCGATCGCTCCAAGACGGGTTCGACGTTAATCGGCGCGCGGACGAAAATCGATAATCTCGTCCATATAGCCCACAATGTAAAAATCGGAACGGACTGCATCATTGCCGCCGGCACGGGCGTGGCCGGAAGTTCTCAGCTCGGTAGGGGCGTTACGCTCGCTGGGCAGGTTGGAATCAGGGATCACTGTAAGATTGGCGACGGCGCCATCGTGTTTGGACAGTCGGGACCGTTTGGCGATGTTCCGGCAGGTCAAGTCGTATCCGGCACTCCTGCGAGACCTCACCGCGAAAGGATGAGACAAGAAGCAGCAATTACGAATCTGCCTCAATTTGTCCACCGCGTTCGGTCGCTGGAAAAGCTTAACGCTGAATTGGAAACACGCAACAGAAAGCTCGAAAAGATAGTAACCACTCTAGCGGGATTGGCCGGTCTGGATATGTCGGACAATCCGGCTGACCCTGAAACCTGCGCTTCAAAGGACTGATCGGATTGCCCTATAGGCAGACGACGCTTCGCCGCGAATTCGCAGCCGCAGGCGTGGGACTGCATTCGGGGTCGCCGTGCCGTGCGGCTGTCCACCCAGCCCCAGCCGATCACGGTGTTCAATTCCGTTGCGGCTCAGTACGCATTCCGGCGCGAGCAGAATACGTCATAAGCACGAATAGATGCACTCAACTCGGTATGAACGATGCGAGCGTCCAAACGGTCGAACATCTGCTATCGGCGCTGGCCGGCATGCATGTCGATAATGCGGAGATCGAGATAGAGGGGCCCGAACTTCCTGCGTTGGACGGGAGCGCCCTGCCGTGGACCGATCAGATTCGGATGGCGGGTGTTGAAGAGCTTCAATCTGACCGCGAGCTTCTTACGCCCGAGTCGTCATTTGCGATCTCCGTGGACGCCACGTGGTATCTTGCGGTTCCAGCCAAACACTTTCATATTACTTGTGTAACACAGTTTGACCATCCGCTGCTCGGAACGGAGATCGTGAGTCACGTCGATGATCCGGACACTTACAGCAAACAGATCGCGCCCGCCCGCACATTCGGCTTCAGGACCGAAATCGAATCTCTATTGAGCCGAGGGTTGATCAAGGGCGGCACTCCAGCAAATGCGCTGATCGTCGAAGAGAATGGTTTTTCAGAACCCCTGCGATTACCACAGGAATGTACTAGGCACAAAGTGTTGGATTTAGTTGGGGATCTTTCATTGGCAGGATGCCGGATCGGTGCGGCGATCACGGCGATCAAGCCCAGCCACCGCTCGAACGTAGTGCTCGCGGCCAGATTAAGCAGCTCGATGCAAGGAGGCCCTCAATGCTCGATATAGAACAGATACGTGCGTTCCTACCCCACAGATATCCGATGCTACTGGTGGACAGAATCCTCGAAATCGAGCCAGGTAAAAGGGCCGTCGGTCTCAAGAACGTAACCATTAATGAAGACTTCTTCAACGGCCATTTTCCGCAGCAGGCTATGATGCCTGGCGTACTGATTCTTGAGGCAATGGCGCAGGTCGCGGGAGTGTTGATGCTCCGTCATCCGAACTACGAGAACAAACTCGCAGTCATCGGAGGAATCGAAAACGCCCGGTTTCGTAAACCTGTTATTCCTGGAGACGCCCTCATTACCGAGGTCGAGATCCTCAATTTTCGGTCCTCCTTCGCGAAGATGCGAATGACCGGACGGGTAGATAACGAAGTGGTGGCCAGCTGCGAAATGATGTTCGCGCTAACGGAGCGTCGGCTTACTAACATCGACGGCTTGCAATCGGCCACTCAGCCGGAGTAGCACATGGCGAAGTCCATTCACTCCAGCGCCATCATTCACTCCGGCGCCGAGCTTGCTGAAAGTGTCATCATAGGACCTTTCTGCGTCATCGGCGACGACGTGCAGATTGGCGAGGGCACACGGCTGGAGCCGAACGTTATTGTCGAGTCGGGAAGCAGAATCGGCCGCGACTGCCATATCTGGCCCGGCACTATCGTGGGCGGCCCCCCACAGGATCATAAGTATATGGGTGAGAAGAGCTTGCTCATAATCGGTGACAACAATGTCATTCGGGAATGCTGTACCCTTCATCGCGCTGTCGGAGAAGGAGCGGCCACGCGCTTTGGATCTAATAATTGGCTTATGGCATATGCTCACGTCGGCCACAACTGCGATATAGGCGACGGCAACACGATTTCAAGTTACACCGGACTTTCGGGGCATGTCACGGTCGAAGACGACGTCGTTCTCGGCGGGATGGTCGGTGTGCACCAATACAGCCGAATCGGTAAATTGGCCATGGTCGGCGGAGTGACAAAAGTGAACCAGGATATTCCTCCCTTCATGTTAGCTGATGGCGACCGTGCGCAGGTCATCGAGGTCAACCGGATCGGCCTGACCAGGCACGGCGTGCCGCCCCGGGTTCGGAGCACGCTGCGCCAGGCGTACAAAATACTCTACCGATCGAATCTGAATCGATCGGAAGCCATCGAGCGCATTGAAGAGGAACTCGAGCATAGCGAAGAGCTTCAATACTTGGTCGACTTCATGCGCGGAACGCAGAGAGGTTACGGAGGCCGCGGCAATGAAAAGCCGCGCTCCTAGATGAGCGCGGACAATGGGTCCCAATATCGCGATGCTGGCCGGTGAAATCTCAGGCGATTTGGTGGGCGGCGCACTCGCCCGCGAGATCCGTGCCCTCTGTCCGGATGTAGACCTTTGGGGCACCGGAAGCGCGCGAATGGCTGACGCAGAGGTCGAGCTCCTCTTCGACAGCGCGGAATGGGGCGCCATCGGTATTCTTCAGGCCGTTCAGCTGTACCCACGTTTCAAGTGGCACATACTCCCTCGCGTTCAGCAGGAACTTCTACGGCGCCGGCCGGCATTGACTATCTGCATCGACTTCGGCGCCTTTAACGTTTTCGTCGCCGGATGGTGTAAGCGGCATGGCCTGCGGGTTTTGTATTATGTCCCGCCGGGGTCATGGAAGCGGCAGGGAAAGGCGAGCCCCGCCCTGGCGAATGCAGCCGATCTGATCGTAACACCGTTCGACTGGTCCGTCGAACGTTATACCCGGGCCGGTGGAAACGTTAAGTTCCTCGGACATCCTCTGCTCGACGTCGTTCGGCCTTCGATGACGCGCGCCGAGTTCGCAAGCAAGTTCGGCCTGGAACCGGGGAAACCAATTGTCGGTCTATTGCCGGGAAGCCGTCGATATGAGATCGAGTACAATACACCGGCAATGGTCGAGGCCGCCAAGAAAATACGCGCAGAAATACCCGATGCCCAATTCGTATTCGGAATTTCGTCCAGCACGCCACGCGAATCCATAGAGCGATGGCTGAGCCGGGCTCCCTCGGAACATGAGCACGGCCACGGGGACGGCGGTTTGGTTGTTGCGATCACAACGAAGATTGCACGATTGAGTGAAAAGCTATTGAAGCGGTCCGATCCCCATTTCGTGACACCGGAGGGAGTTCAAGTACCGGCGAGCGCAGTCCGCAAGCAGGAAGCGCGCGAGCGCGCGCGCCGTGCGAGAGAATGCGCGGATCCCCCGCCGACGGTGATCGCTTCGGGAATTACATACGACGTGCAGGCCCACTCCGATGTGTTGCTTTGCTGTTCCGGAACTGCCACATTGGAAGCAGCCATTCTGGGAACTCCCATGGTCATACTTTATCGCATCCCACGCTGGATGGAGGTCGAGGGCAGACTTCGCAGACTGGATAAGCGGATCGTCCATATGGGATTGCCGAATATCATCGCCGATAAAAGGATCGTTCCCGAACTATTGCAAGATGAGGCAAGTCCTGAGGCGCTCGCTGCAAACGCCCTCAAGCTCCTAACGGATCCTGTCGCGAGGGCAGAGACCAAGACCGCCCTCGCCCGGATACGCGAGTCGCTCGGTTCACCCGGCGCAAGCAAGCGCGCGGCCGAGCTTGCGGTGGAAATCGCCGGCATCGCGAGAGCGAAATGACGATTTTGATGAAAGCCAGTTCATGACGAACAAGCAGAACGAATTCTCAGCTCCCATGCAGCCGGCGCAACAAACCCAACGTCGATTGATCGCCTATCTTCGTCCTGAAAAGGGCGTGCTGACCGTCGGGTTACTCTGTGCGGCAGCCAATGCGGCAATCACCGCGCTCCTCGGATGGGCGCTGAAGCTGACAATCGATCATATGGCCGCCGGTGAGGTCGGAAAACTCAATTTCATTTGCATCATTATCGTCTTCGTAATGGCTGTCAAAGGCCTCGTCGCATACGGCCAGGCGTTCTTCCTATCGCTCGCCGCCCAGCGTGTCACGACCCGACTGCGCGACGAGATATTTGCGCACCTTCATTCTCTCTCCTTGTCATTCTTCAATCGACGACGAACCGGCGCGATTATTTCTACGCTCACCAACGATGTACCCGTCATTCAGAACGCCACAATGTCAATACGGGACGTTGTTTCTGCGCCGATCCTGCTCATAGCGAGCTTCGGGATGCTCTTCTATACGAGTTGGCGATTCACGCTAATCGCTGTCGTTCTGATACCTCTGATGGGCCTCATCATCGCGAAGATCGGAAAACGCATCCGCCGGATCTCCGATCTCGTCCAGATCAAGCTTGCCGACATCACCAATATCACGGAAGAGACGCTGTCGGGCGTCCGCATCATCAAGTCGTTCGCCACCGAGAGCCATGAGATCCGCCGGTTCAGCGAAGAAAACCAACAGACCTTTCGAACGGTGATCAAGGGCGCAAAAAAGAGCGCCCAGCTCAGGCCGATACTCGAGTTCATTGGCACGATCGGGATCGCGTTGATCCTGTTTATAGGCGGCAATGAAGTCGCGAGGAACGCGAAACTGCCGCCAGGAGCCAAGGAGAGCCTTCTGAACGCGGGCGGACTTGCAATGTTCGTCTATCTTTTGAATCAGATCTCGCGCGCCGTTAGCGACTTGGGCAGCATAAACGTCACCAGGCAGCAGGCTCTGGCTGCCGCGAACAGGATATTTGCCGGCGTCCTCGATCAGAAAAGCGATGTCGTCGAACGTCAAGGCGCCGTAGTCATGCCGCCCATTGAAGGGCACGTCGAATTTCAAAATGTCAGCTTCGCATACGGCGACGGACCGCTCGTGCTGCAGAACATATCCTTCGAGGTGCATCCCGGCGAAGTGGTAGCGCTCGTAGGGATGAGTGGAGCGGGAAAGAGCACGCTCGTCGACCTGATCCCACGCTTCTACGACGTTACCGACGGCACTATCACAATCGATGGAAACGATATTCGCGACGTAAAGCTTCCAACCTTGCGGCGTCAGATCGGAATCGTGCCACAAGAGACCTGGCTGTTTGCCGGCACGCTGCGAGACAATATTTCGTATGGACGACGCGACGCAGCCGAGGAAGAGATTCGGGCCGCTGCATATGCGGCAAATGCTTACTTCATTGACGGAATGGCGGACAAGTTTGAGACAGTTGTCGGCGAACGAGGAGTACGACTGTCGGGAGGTGAGCGCCAGCGCATTGCCATCGCTCGAGCGATCCTAATGAATCCCAGGCTTCTCATCCTCGATGAAGCCACTTCATCGCTCGACGCTTCATCCGAGGCGTTGGTTCAGGAAGCGCTGGACCAGCTCATGCGGGGCCGCACGACGATTGTAATCGCGCACCGACTTTCGACCATACTTGGAGCAGACCGAATTCTTGTGATGGACGGCGGCAAGATTGTCGAGGCCGGTTCTCATGCGGAGCTTCTTGGAGGCGGAGGCATATACTCACGGCTTTACGAGCGCCAGTTCCGGGCAGAGCTGCAGGACTGATAGGCTTCCAATGTCCGAGACTATGACCGCGACGTCACTTGCCACAGAGGAATCGCGACCGTCGCGGCGCTCTGCAATTCTCGGATTCGCAATTTGGGCGCTCGCGCGTGCTATTGCCGGCACGCTCCGCTTGCGCACGGAGAACCTGGATATCCTCGATCGAACGATATCGGCCAGCGGAGGAGCGATCATTGCATCCTGGCATGGCCGCTCGCTGATAGCAGCCAATGTCCTTCGCGGCAGAGGGTACGTCGCCCTGATTTCCTTGTCGCGTGACGGCGACGTACAGAACCACATCTTTCGGCGGTTCGGATTCGAAACGGTGCGTGGATCGACCGGCAGAGGCGGCGCACGGGCGGCGCTGCTTCTCACGCGAAGAATCAAGGAAGGAGCGGTCCTGGCCTTTACCCCGGACGGACCACGCGGGCCTACCCATGTGGTACAGCCTGGCATCCTTTTCTTCGCCCAGCGTTCAGGGCGACCGATCATCCCGATCGCGGCGAGCGCCAGGCCGCGCAAACTCCTCAAGAGTTGGGACAGTTACATGATTCCAATTCCGTTCGCCCGTGCCTCCTTTGTGGTAGGAGAACCGATCTACATACCCCAAGACCTGGATGAGGCCGGCGAGGCGGCGGCCTTGGAAACGGTGGCACGCGCAATAAATGCTTGTGAAGCGCGGGCGGAGTCGCTGATGGGATATCCGCCGTTGGCCGAGACTCCATCCCTCGCCTCGTGATGTTCGCGCTTTATAACGTCCTGCTCGTGCTCCTTTCTCCCATATGGGCAATCGTTTTGCTGCGACGTCTCGCCGTCGGCAAGTCCCGTTCTGGATGGGCTGATAGATGGGGCCGACCGGAAATAGATCCTTCCCATGAGATCGGCCTCTCCATTTGGGTCCATGCCGCGTCAGTCGGTGAGGTCATCGCTGCCACCCCTATCCTCGAGGAACTTTACCAGCGATGGCCGGGGGTCGACATTTTCATCTCGACGATTACGCCTGGGGGCCACGAGACTGCAATGGCGTTGAAGGGACGACTGGCGAGCTTTGTCTTCTTCGCCCCATTCGATCTGCCGTGGACCGTTAAGCGTACATTATCGTTGGTGCGACCGGATGTCCTGGTCCTGCTCGAAACGGAGCTCTGGCCCAATCTTATCGCCCTGGCCAAGCGATCGGGCGCGCACGTTGTCGTTGCGAATGGGCGGATTTCAGACCGCAGTGTCGGAAAATATCTGAAGCTGCGCGGACTATTCCGCTGGGTAATGTCGCACGTCGACGACATTTTGGTGCAGACGCCGACAGACGCCGACAGGTTCACAGCAATCGGGGCCGACCCAGCTCGCGTTTCCGTTCTTGGCAATGCCAAATTCGACCAGACGACGGAGCAGCTTGACGAAGAGGCTCTGCGGACTCTTCGAAGTGTGCTAAAACTGCCCGATGGCGCGCCCGTATGGGTCGTAGGCAGCACGCGGACTGCGGCGGAGGAACGGGAGATCGTGCAGGCATACTTAAAGGCGAAGCAGGAGATCCCGGATCTAGTCCTGATCCACGCCCCGAGACACATCGAGCGGGCGGACGACCTGATATCGATCATGCGTCAATTTGGCCTTACACCAATCCGACGATCGGAGCTCGACCAGTTGGAAGGTTCGGCCGGCCAGATAGTTCTTGACACCTTTGGCGAGCTGGCGAAGATTTACGGCGTCGGCGACGTCGCATACATTGGCAACAGTTTGCTGGCCCCGGGTGGAGGACAAAACCTGCTCCAGCCGCTCGCGCAGGGCAAACCGGCAATTTACGGCCCATACATGGCAAATTTCCGGGATCTGGCTGCGATGGCGGAGTCCGCGGGTGTCGGATTTCGAGTGTCGGACGCGGACGAGCTTGCACGAAAGTTAGTATCAATTTTGAAGGACCCGGCAGGACGCTCCGCGATTTCGGAACAGGCGCGGGCGCTTATTCGCGAAAACCAGGGAGCGGCAGCACGATACGCGGAGGCAATATCCGCTCACCTGGCTGTCCACGTACACCAGATGGAACATGTCTTCGACGTCTGATGGAGGACGTATAATACCGCTGTGAATGCTCAGAGCTTACTGCTCCCGGTAATACAGGGAACGAGGCGAGGATTGGGCGCTTCGGTCACGCGCGGGGCGCTCGCCTGCCTGGCCTACGCCTATTCCGCCGGGCTCAAAGTCTTTCTGTTTCCCTACCGAATCGGAATCCGTAAACAGACGGTACTCCCATGCCCCGTTGTGAGCGTCGGTAACCTTACCGTCGGCGGGACCGGCAAGACGCCAATGACAAAGCTCGTTTGCCAACTCCTCGCCGAAAACGGTTTGCGCCCCTGCGTATTGAGCCGGGGCTACAAAGGCCAAAATGAACGTGGCGCGGCTGTCGTGTCGACCGACGCCCGCATAGAACTGAGCGCGTCCGAAGCTGGCGACGAAGCATATATGCTGGCGCGTACTTTGCCGGGAATGCCGGTAGTCGTTGGGAAGGATCGGCGAAAAACGGGAACGCTCGCCTGGAATCAGTTCAAACCGGACGTGATCGTCTTGGACGACGGCATGCAGTTCTATCAACTCCATCGCGAACTCGATATCGTTCTCATTGATGCCCTCCGTCCGTTCGATAATGGCTGGACATTTCCGCGCGGACTGCTGCGAGAACCGCCTTCGCACCTGCGGCGTGCCGGCTGTATAATCGTCACGAATGCCGATAAGGTGTCTGCCGAAACCACGGAGGCGCTTTCCGGCCGCATCCGACGATTGGCGAGACCCGCACACCTGACCTTCGCGCGCTATGAAGCTCGGGCGCTCCGACCGTTGGACGGGAAAGACGACCTGCCAATCTCATGGCTGTCTGGGAAGAAGGTAGCGACGTTCTGCGCGCTGGGACGTCCCGAGGCGTTTGAAAAGCAGGTTGCCGACTGCGGCGCGATGATCGTCCACTCCATGCGCCGGCTCGACCACTCGGAGCCGACCATATCTGATTTGAACGCGTTGATATCGACTGCTCAGGATTGCGAGGCCGAAGCCGTGATTATTTCGGAAAAGGACTCTGTAAAACTGCCGCCGATCGCCCGCCCGCTCCCTTTTCTATCATTGCAGGTTGCTCTGCGCGTGGACGACGAGGATTCGCTCCGTGACCTCCTCTTGCGAGCCGTTCGGGAATGAGCCTGCGAAAACGACTCGGCCGCGCGCTTGGCGCCGCGATCCTGCGCACTCTTGTTTTTCTGGTCCGTCTTCTGCCGTTTGAGACGGCCCTTGCCCTGGGTCGCGTACTCGGAACGGCGATACGCGTCGTCGCCAGAAAACGGTATCGGGTAGCATTGAAGAACTTGCGGATCGCTTTTGGCGATCACCTTTCAACGGCGGATCGTCAACGGATCGCTCGGGAGTCGTTCAAGTGCTTCGGCATGTTCGCGATGGAGTCGATCAAATTCGCATTCATGTCTCCGGAAGAAGTAACCCGGCGGATCACCGTGCCGGAAGAAGCTGAGAACTCGTATCAGACCATAATGGCCCAGCAAAAGGGCTGCTTATTTATCACGGGAC
>ORMF010129538.1_pt1 | contig 15876 bp, 11 predicted proteins | sample 1779871 | NCBI WGS metagenome assembly ORMF01 (sample SAMEA104232316, study PRJEB22302) | groundwater metagenome | biome: forest; feature: aquifer; material: groundwater | place: USA | collected 2011-08-07 | depth 5.4 m
CAGTTCCGCTTGCGGCCAGGCCAGAGGCGCAAGCACGAGTGCGAGTGCGAGGATGACGGAGGTTCGCATAATGCGGAACACTGAACGGATTGTATCAAAACCAGCGGAACTGGGGCCCGCAAAGGTAACCCGCGTGTTCTCATGTGGCACGCCCTGTGGTTCTCATCTCGCACCCCGAACCCCCCTCAAAGCCCCACTGCGGCGGCCGGCTCCCATAGCACTCATTCAATTTCAAGGAGTCTTGCCCCCCTCAGACTGATTCCCGAATCGCGCCATTTGCGCAATTGACCCGCGTCGAGGCTACCCGGCGCGTGGCCCTCACGGGTGCGGCAGGCGGTCTGATAGTAGAATCCAACGATCGGGGTTGGGCAAGTTCTCGTCGTTCGCCCGGCAGGTAATTTGCACGCTTTGCGTGCTCAACGGCGCGGCCGGTAAACAAGAAAAGAGTACGAAGAACAGCAGAATCGAACGTAACATGTGGGGGGCTCCGTGCGAAAGGGAACCGCTGCGACCGTCCCCCTTCTAGAGCAATTTACCACTGTAGGCGCAGAGTCAACTGCGTAGTGCGGGCCCCGCTGCCGGAGTTGCGGGTGCTCAACACGCCGTCGCCGCCGATGGAGTTGGGATCGTTGGGGTGGTTGAACACGTTGAACATGTCGATGTTCAAGCGCAGCACCAGTCCCTCGGTGAGGTTCACGAACTTGAACAGGGAGGCGTCCATGCCCCATTGCCGCACGCCTGGCAGGTACTGATTGCGCCAGGGGTGTAGACCATTGTCGAAGTTTGTGCGCTGCACGGTGCCGTTCTTCAGCGGGATCCATACAGTATTGGTGTCCCAGAATTGTTGCACGTTGGTTCCAGCGGGAGCGTTGGGAGGCAGCGCCGTCGTTCCCGCGGGAATCAAAGGCGACGCCGCTGCCTTGTAGCTGTCCGGAACCCCCATCACGCCGTTGGGCTTGCCATTCTTGTCATAGCTGTTGATCTGGTTGGCGGGGATGTAACCGTTCCACCAGAGATAGCCGGGATAGCATCTTCCGCTGCGGCAATCCTCAATGGGGTACTTATACCCATACGTTTCGATCGACTTTGCACTGCTCGGGTAAATGTTAGTGGGAAGAGTGAAGAAGTTGGTCCTCATGTTGCCTATACCGGCCACCTGCCAGCCACCCGCCACCGTGTTGACAATCGAATTGACGTTGGTCCCGAATCGTTTTCCTCGCCCGTAGGGCAGGTCGGCCACGAAGTTCCAGCGCACGCGGTGCTTCGGTATTTCAAAGTCGCGCCGGTACTGCATGAACCGGATGCGCTGGTCGATGTTTTCCGGAACCGCACCGGGCAGGTAGGTATTGAGGCTGCCGACGAAATCATTGCCCTCCTGGCCGCCAACTATCATCGTGTTTCCCACGAGGTAAAACACTTGGTAGGCGAAGCCCTTGTTGTACCGGCGCTCGAGTTCGAGCTGCAGGCCATTGAACCGCGACCGGCCTTTGGCCGTCAATTCGTTCACGCTGGCGTACACATTGCTATCCCACGGCCGTGTCGCCACGCTGGCGAACTCGCCAGTGGGTAGCGGCTCGGATTTAGTTGCATACCAGATGTAGGCTGGGGTCGACTCATTGTGACGCACCCAAACCTCCTGGTTGCCGCTGTAATTTCCCACATAGGATACGCGGGCGACAGTGTTAGGCATCACTTCCTTTTCCACCGTCAGATTCCAGTCCTGCACCCGGCCATCGGGCTGATTAAGGCTGCGGTAGCTGGATGAGGCGAATCCCCGGGGAAGCGTGCGGACGTCATTAATGTCGATCGCGTTCGTGCTGTTCGCGCCCGCCACGTTCTGCTGCGTGGACCGCAGGCCGTAGCTTGGAAGCCCATCGGGGGATTGCGCGGTGTTGGTCAGGCTGTTCGAGAAGGTAGCCCGCGACGGCGTCCCTCCCTGGGATGCGCCCCACGACCGGTAGGGTATCGGGTAGGTGGAGATGCGGTAGCCGCCACGCATCACAAACGACGTCCTGGGGCCGGCGCCGCCTCGATAAGCAAAGCCCAGCCTTGGTCCAATGTTGTTCCAGTTCCTATTTACCAGGGCCTGAGGCATGCCGGCTTCCTGCCAGGTAATGACCTTGCCGCCCTGCGCCTTGATCTGGTTGACAACCTGTGGCAGCAGCGCCCCGCTCTTGTACATCGTGTCCAGATCGCTGCCTATCACGTAGGCTCGATCCTTCATCGAGAAGCCGAAGAATGCTTTGTTCGCCTCCGCCACCGGCGGCCGAATTTCATAACGCAGCCCGAGATTCAGTATGAGCCGTTGCGTCACTTTCCAATTGTCCTGAAAGTATGGCGAGTACTCTTTCCCGGAAATGTACATATAGTTGCGGCCGTAGGCGCTGGCGTAGTTCATCGAGCCGAGGTACATGTTGGCCATGTCGTTGCCAGTGAATGGCGCCGCGAGCGGGTTGCCGGGATTGGACGTGGTGTCATAGAGCGCTGTCGCCTGCGTGCTCCAGTTGTGGTCCACCGTGGGAGGGAAGTTGTTCATATCGAGTGAATCGCGGCGGAAGTGGAAGCCGAACTGAAACTCGTGCCGCCCCATGATCTTGGTGGCATTCTCCTGAATCTGGATGTACCAGGACGGCGAATCGAAAATGTTGTCCCGGTAATAGCCGTAGCCCGATAGGCCGGTCCCGGTCAACTGCGGAACCGTCACCGACTTAAACGGGTTGGGCAGACCCAAGGCCGCCGAGTAGTCGGTCTTACCGTTACCGTTGCCGCGCAACTGGTTGTCTCGCGTCACGCTCACCATCGTTTCGCTGAACAGGGTGGGGGAGAAGCTGTGTACCCAGGTGCCGGAGACGGCTTTGTTGGGCGCCGTGCGGAGCGTCCCGCCCCAAAGCTGGTCGAGTGTGATCTGGCCGGCATACTGATACAACTGTTTGGCGGAACTCTGGGTGTATCGCCCGAAGATATTGTCTTTATTGGAGAAGCGATGATCGATGCGCATGCTGGTGGTGCGGTTCTTGGTCCAGTTGGGAGACAGCCCTACCCAGTTAATGTCGATCAGCGGATTCACGTCGGGCAAAGTGGGCAGCGGCGTGACCGCCAATAGAGCTTTGGCCAGCGGGCTGATGCGCTTGGGGTCAATAGTGTTGGGGATGTTGTTGTAGGCGAATTGCTGGCGCTGCCAGTTGGTGCCTGTGGTCGAAGGATCGTAGATTTTGAATTGGCGGCCCTGGTTATCCACCAAGCCGCGGAAGTCGCCGTCTCGCATCGCCGCGGTGGGTACGCGCCACTGAAAGGTGCTGGGACTAATCGTGCGGCTGTCCTCCCAGGCAGCGAACCAAAAGGTGCGATTGCGGCCGTCATAAACGCGGGGAATGTAGACGGGACCTCCAGCCGAGGCGCCGAATTCGTTGCGATTGAGGAACGGCGCCTTGGTGTAGGTATCCTGCCGTTGGCGAGCTTTTCCGATAGCGTTATTCCGATTGGTTTCAAACAGCGCCCCGTGAAACTGATTGGTCCCGCTGCGGCTCGACACAACGAGCGTTGCGGGGCGGGTGAATTTCGCCGAGGCGTTGTTAATCTCCACTTTGAATTCCTCAATGGCGTCAAGCCCTGGCGGGCGCTGTTGCGACCAGCCCTCCCAGGACTCGTTGTGCTGCGTGCCGTCGAATACGAAGACCATCGTACCCATTCGCATCCCGTAAGCGCGCATGCCGGCGTTGGCGCTCGATTCGACGCCCGGCACCGACGCGTACATCAGGCTGGTGATGGCTCGTCCGTTGATGGGCAACTGCTCGATGCGCTTCCGTTCCAGCACATGGCTGATAGAAGGACTATCGGTGCTGAGAAGGGGAGTGACATCCTTGACCGCGATTTCCGACGCCGTTTGCTCGACCGTCAACACCGGGTCGACCGTTACGTCCTGCTGCACCTGGACCGTCAAGGCGCCTTCGTACTTCTGCATGCCGCTGGACTCGACGATCACGCGGTAAGGCCCCGGCGTGACGCCAGGGAAAACATAGACGCCGGCTTCGTTGGTCTTGGAGCTTCGTGCGGCATTGGTATTTGTATTGGTTAGGGTTACGGCGGCACCCGGCACGACGGCGTTCGTTTGATCGTGGACGACGCCACGAACGGTGCTGTTTGAAGACTGACCCCAGATCGCGGGCGCGAGCGGCGTGAGAAGAACGAGGCTGATGAAAAATAGCTTCATGACCTTAAGCTCCTATGCGGGCATCATATGCGAGGATGACTGAGGTTCGCATAATGCGGAACACTGAACGGATTGTATCAAAACCCTCGGAACTGGGGCCCGCAAAGATAACCCACAAAGATAACCCGCGTGTTCTCATGTGGCACACCCTGTAGTTCTCATCTCGCACCCCGAACCCTCTCAAAGCCCCACTGCGGCCGCCGGCTCCCAGACCACTCATACAATTTCAAGGAGTCTTGCCCCCTTAAGAAAATCTCGACGGCCTCGAAACGTCCGGGAAGCGCCGCTGGCAGCATTACGGCCTACGGCTGAGATGGGTGACCATGGCGCCGGGATGTGTGATTACCAGGTCCGGGATGCCGTCGCCGTCCAGATCGGCCATGGCACTTGCCAGCACAGGCTGTGCCAGCGCCAAGCTGACCGGTGCGCGGAAGGAACCGTCGCCGACGCCGGCAAGAAATACCAGGCCGGCGTAGGTTACAACCATTAAGTCCAGCTTGCCGTCGCGGTTGAAGTCGGCGGCGTGTAAGAACCGAGCAGCGCAACCGAAGCAGGGAGGTCGAACCCAATTGGGGATCGCCACGCGGTCCGCAAAGCTTCCGTCGGTGCGTCCGCGGAAAAACCACAACCCGTTGACGTTGCTTGCGACGGCATCCGTTCGGCCGTCGCCATCAAAGTCGCCGACGGCGACTTCAGGGCGCGGCTCGGGGCTCAAGTTGAAAGACCAAGGCACCTGGAACGTTGCGTTACCGTTGCCAATGGCAAGGTTGAGAGCGTCCAGCGTTGCGGCGATAATATCCAGCTTTCCGTCAAGATTCATGTCGGCAAAGGCGATGGTTCCTCCCACTGGCACGCGACCCAGGTCGACCGTCAACGGTTCAGAAAATGTCCTGGTACGGCTACCCAGCAAGACTTTGGACGGAAGCACCAGGTCGTCGATGCGATCGCCGTTCAGGTCCGCCGCCGCCGCAAACCATGTCGGAACGCCCCGCGCCGCTGCCGGCTGCGCCGTCCACGCGCCCGTTCCATCACCCGCAAAGAGACGGACTCCGGCGGTATCTGTAATCACGAAATCGTTGTTTCCGTCGCCGTCGAAGTCACCGGTGGCAACCCTCGCCGCGTAGATAGGCTCCGAACCTGCCACCTTTTCGGTGAGGGTCCTCGCGTAGGTTCCACCCCGCCCGGACTGAAACACCCACACTTCCCGAGCCGAATCGTTGATGACGGCGATATCAGCCCTCCCGTCGCGATTGAAATCCGCGGCTGCAACGGAGGCAAGCCGCTCGGAGCTGCCGATAGCGGCCGTCTCGAACTCGCCGCCCCCCGGACCGCGCGCCGAGAGGAGCAGGTCGGCCGCGCTGTCGATGATCAAGAGTTCGGCGCGCGAATCGCCGTCCAGGTCTGCCGCGACAATCACGTTCGGGGATGTTTGCACAATCAGATCAAGCAGCTGGGACCGAAAAGTTCCACCTCGGATCCATGTGAAATCCACCCTTTCGCCCGGGAAAACTAAGGTGGTGTAAGCTATCACGTCGGTGATTCCATCGCCGTTGAAATCGCCGGCCACGACTCGTCCGCCGCCGGCGTGGATGGATACTGGATCCTCGAAACCTCCCCCGGCTTTGCCGGCGTAGAACAGCACCGGAGTGGCAGGGCTAAAAAGCGACTCGAACCCGCCGGTCACCAGGTCTGTGAGCGAGTCGTTGTTCAGGTCCACCGCGCAGATGCCGCTCACTCCGACGGCGCCGATCCGCAGCGGTTCTTCCAGCGTCCCATCGCCTTTTCCCGGCCAAAGCAAGACCGCGGCGTTCTGAACCAGTGCCAGATCCAGTTTCCGGTCATTGTTGAGGTCCGCGGCGATGAGGTCGCGGACGTCGCCCGTGATGGGGCGGCTCCAGGCAATCTCGAAGCCGCTCCCAAAGGATACCGACACGGAAACCGTTCCGGCCAGGATGGCGGCCAGGTCGCTCAAGCCATCTCCATTGAAGTCGCCGGCAACCAACCCGGTCACCGGCGCTCCCTGCGAATAGACCGGGGCAGGCTTGAAATCGCCGTCGCCCTGGCCGAGCAGGATGGTGATCCCTGTCGAGCAGCCGGCGGCCAGATCGGCAATCCCGTCGCCATTAAAGTCGCCCGTGACGATACTGGCCGGACGGAGGCCCGTGTCGTAGGCGGCCGGTTCGCGCCACGACATCGGAGTATCGGCTGCAAGATAGACGAGAACTGTATTGGTGTCGCCGCTCACCAGCGCCAGGTCGGCGCGGCCGTCACCGTTGAAATCGCCGGCGACAACACCTGTAGGGTTCGCCATGGTCTGTCGGTCGCGATGCTCCCATCCCCGCGCCAGAGGGAAATCCTGGGCCGCCACTATGCTGGCCGCAGCCAGCAAAACTGGTATCCGTAGCCTCATACCGCTTCAAACGCAAATTGTAGCAGGGGTCGATTGCTCTCAAACAATTCCGCTTGCGGCCAAGCCAAAGGCGCAAGCGCGAGTGCGAGGATGGATGAGGTTCGCATACTGCGGAACACCGAACGGATTGTATCAAAACCAGCGGTGAGGAGGCCCCTCGGGAAGTCCCAAGACCTGCTCCGGTGGGGTGCTGGAGTCCTGTGCCAGGTCACGCGAGTTGACCGGACAGGGGTTTCTTCTCGCCTCGGGCGAGGCACAGATCCAATTTCAAGTCCGCCTCAAAGTCGCGCGCCACGACATTGCACCCGCCGGCACGGTGCGAAATGAGCGCAAGACATTCGCCAACGAGAGCGAACAGATCTTTGCCAACCTTCTGAACTTCTACCGCATCGCCTGGGAATATGAGCCTCGTGGCTTTGCCATCCTGGGATGAACAGGGCAAGTAGCTGGTGGAGGCGCGCATTCGCGAGGTGGCCGCCGAAATCTCGGAGCGCTACCGCGGCCGTAGCCTCAAACTCATCGGAGTTCTAAAGGGTTCCGTCTTCTTCCTCACAGCGCTGGAGATCGACTTCCTGGCCAACTCCACGCTGCTGGACCGTACCTCGCGACGTATTCCGCAGGTCCCGGTGGAGTTCCGGTGCTTTGAAATCGGAGAACGCCGTCCCAAACGCAATAGAGGATTCAGCGCCGGACCATGATAAAATGCATGTGGTGGAAAAATCGACTCGGGATGGCGTTTATGAGATTCTGGCGCAGTGGGACAGTGAAGCCGGAGTCTGGGTGGCCGAAAGCGAAGATGTCCCCGGCCTTGTTGCTGAGGCCGATTCACCTAGTGTTCTGCTTCAGAAGCTGAGAATCCTCATCCCTGAGCTGCTGGAGTTGAACGGCGTTCCCGGCGACCGGACCGCGAGTTTCCACGTACTGTACCAACACGAAGATAGTGGCATCCTGACCTTCTGATGGCCAGTTACACCCCGAACGTGAAGGAGGTTCTCCGTGCACATGGATGTCATTTTGAGCGGCAAGGCAGAGGTGACCATGAGATTTGGTACAGCCCGATCACGCAACGGCGTTTTCCTGAGACGGGAAAATCCTCTCCCGGCACACCGCAAATGCTGTGCTGAGACAGGCAGGTATCGCCAAGCAATTTTGAGTTGCGCCGCCGAACTGTGAATTGGTACTGGTCGGGATTTCGATTTATCGTTGCTCTCAGTTTGTTCTTACACGCGTCGGTCTCAGTCGCTCCGCAGCGCATTCATCTCATCCACGTGGGCGGCGAGTCGGGCGGGAATATAGCAGGCCAGGCCGGCGGCGCATATCAGGAGGAGGCTCACCGCGCCCAGGTCCCAAGGCGTGACTCCGTAGATCATCCCCGAAACCAGGCGTGTGAGCGCCAGCGCCAACGCCAGTCCGATGACAAGTCCGGCGCCGGTAAGGATCAGGCCCCGCCGCAGAACCTGCATGACAACCTCGCCTCGGGCAGCCCCGAGCGTCATCCGAACTCCGATCTCATGGGTGCGTTTCGACACAGTGAAGGCCATCACGCCGTAGATGCCGATCGCCGAAAGCACCAAGGCAATGCCTCCGAACACAAGAAAGTCCGGCACTGTGATCTCTTTCAGTTGATTCAAGACTCCCGGTTCGACGCCTCCCACTGCCACGACGCGGTCGAGGCCTGGAAACAGCAATGGCCGGAACAACAGCGCGTCGGCAAGAGTGAACAGGGCGGTGTTTGCTCCGATGCCCAGCGCGAGCGCGAGACCCGCCATTACGGTGAAGCCAGTGTGCTTGTGCAAGAGCCGCGCGGCGAACCGAATATCCTTCCACCAACCGCTCATTGCAATCTCCTATTCGTAGCGCAGCGCCACCATTGGATCCACGCGCGTGGCTTGCCGGGCCGGGATGTAGCTGGCCAGCAGCATGACGGCCAACAACAGGACGATCACAGCGAGAAAGGTGAGCGGATCAGCGGGCGTGACGCCGTAGAGAAGGCTCGACAATACTTGGGTACCGGCGGTGGCGAGCGCGATTCCGATCACGAGACCGATCGCGGCCAGCTTCATGCCTTCGCGCAGAATGCCGGCTTGAATCAAGCCTGCCGCCGCGCCAATGGCCATGCGTATTCCGATCTCGCGGCGGCGCTGCTGCACTTGCAGGCTTTTGACGGCGTAAAGTCCGATGCCGGCCAGCAGCATGGTCATCAGGCTTGACAGTCCGATGATGGATGTGGCGAGCCGTTGCGGCCAAAAGGACTCCTGAATGATGCCCCGCATGGTGCGCACGTTGTAGAGAGGCAGGTACGGATCGACAGCGGCCACCTCCTTGCGGACGAGCGGCATCAGAGAGGCCGGATCGACCCCGGATCGCACGTGCAGGGTGACGTCATTCATGCTTCGTTGGGTGAGCGGCACATAGAAGAAGGTGCGCGCGGGCTCGGTGGCGTCGCGGTAGCGGCTGTCCCCGGTAAGACCCACAACCTGCCATCCCCTGCCGTCCCCGTCATCAATATAGAGGTACTGTCCGATGGGATCCTGGTTCGGCCAAAACCTGCGAGCCAGCGTCTCATTGATCACCACCACGCGCTGGCTTGTGGGCGTGTCGCTCGGAAGAATGTCTCGCCCGGCGAGCAGACCGATGCCCATGGTTCGGAAGTAGTGCGGCCCGACCACGTTGCAGTCGCTTCCCATCGAGTGTTGCTGATCGACCACCCCACCGTGCATGGGGCCGAGGCCAAGGCCGGAGTGAGTGAACGGAATCTGCCTTGCCAGAGTCGCGTCTTTGACGCCGGGAATGGCGGCGGCGCGCTCCAGAATCTGAGCTTGCATTTGCTGTGCGGCCCTCTGGTCATGGCCGTTCAACTCGGCATCGAAGGAGACCAACAAAAGATTGTCCGCCTGAAAGCGGGGATCGATGGACTGCAACTGTTGAAGGCTTCGGAACACCAATCCAGCCCCAGCGAGCAACACGGCGCACAGGGCCACCTGCGCCACGGTCAGCGCGCTGCGCAGGCGCGAGCGGTCCGGCGCGCTGGAGAGTTCTCCTGCTCGCATTGTTGCCCATACCTTCGACTTCGAGATCTGCCAGGCTGGCGCAAGCGCAAAGGCGATGGTGCAAATCAAGGCCATCGCCGCGGCGTAACCCAGCACCGCGCCGCCTGCCGACAGATCCATTGCGTCCATGGAGATCTCTGCGCTGGGCAGATAGCTCATCAGCATCTCGACACCATATTGAGAGATGAGAACCCCGGTCCCTGCGCCGGCGAGGGAGACCAGCAGGCCTTCCACCAGAATCTGGCGCATGAGGCGGAACCGGCTGGCGCCCAACGCCTGGCGCACGGCCACCTCGCGCGACCGGGTGGAGGCGCGGGCGAGCATGAGATTGGCGACGTTGGCGCAGATGACGATCAACCCGATAAAGGTGACCGCGGTCAGGATACCAAGGAACGTCAGTGCCTCTGACTTCACTCCCGGATGCGCCAGTGGATGATAGCCCGCCACCTGATGCAACTTGTTGCCATTGTCTTTGGGGTAATCGCTCTGGAGCTGCCTGGCGATGGCGGCGACATTGGCCTGGGCCTGCCCCAGTCTGACGCCCGGGCGGAGACGGCCGATCATCATGAGCATGCTTCCATCGCGCGCTTCCAGCATCCCAGCGGAGGCGTAGTGTTCTATGGGGGCCCAGATGTCGACGCCACCCGGCAAACTCACACCGCGGAATCCCGGCGCGGCAACGCCGGTGATGGTGGACGGCTTCCCGTTGACCACTACCTGCTTGCCGATCACGGAGCGGTCTCCAGCCCAGCGCCGCATCCAAAGGTTGTGGCTGATGATGGCGACGGCTTCGCTGCCGGGCTTGTCCTCGGAGGGAAGGGGGAACCGGCCGGCCGCCGGTTTCACTCCTGCGACGGCAAAGTAGTTGGCCGAGACCAACTGGCCGCGCAGGCGTTCGGTATTGTTCTCGCTCGACAGGGTGAAAGGCCGGTCGTCGAAGGCGGCGAGACCGGAGAGGGTATTGTTGCCGTCTCGGTAGGAACGGAAGTCCGGGTAGGAGGAGTTATCGAAATCCTGTCCGCGTTCGATGCGGCCGATGAACAGGAGCGTGTCCGGATCCGAGATGCCGGGCATCGGTCGGATCAGCACCGCGTTGAGCGCGGTGAAGACGGTGACGTTGATGCCGAGCCCGAGGCCGAGCAGCAAGACGGCGGCGGCGGTGAAACCAGGCGTTTTGGCCAGCAGCCGCAGCGAGTAGCGAACATCGTTCCACAGATTATGCATGGCGGACTACCTCGTCTTTCTCGATCCAGCCATCGCGAATGAAGATGGTGCGATGGCCACAGGCGGCGTTGGCTTCCGAGTGAGTCACCTGAATGATGGTGGTGCCTTCGTCGTTGAGCTTGCGGAACAGCTGCATGATCTCCTGGGCCTGGGCCGAATGCAGGTTGCCGGTGGGCTCGTCGGCGAGGATGATCCTGGGGCTGGCGACGACGGCGCGGGCCACGGCCACCAGCTGCTGCTGGCCGCCGGAGAGCTGGCTCGGGAACAGGTCCTTCTTGCCGACAATGTGGAAGCGGTCCAGCACGTCGCAGACGATAGAGGCGCGCTCGCTGGACTTCATGTTGCGGTAGGAGAGCGGGACGTCGAGGTTCTCGTAGACGGTGAGGTCGTCCAGCAGATGGTAGCTCTGGAAGACGAAGCCGATGTACTTCTTGTTGAGTTCGATGCGGTGTTTGGGCTTGAGCGAATGGACCGGCTCGCCGTTGAGGAAGTACTCACCGGTCCAGGCATGATCGAGCATGCCGAGGATGCTGAGCATGGTGGACTTACCGGCGCCGGAGGGTCCCATGATGGTGACAAACTCGCCTTCGCGGATGTTGAGGTTGATGCGGCGCAGGACAAAGAACTTGCCCGCCGCCGTGTCGTGCGACTTTTCCAGTGCGTTGAGTTGGATCATGGCTACCGGGTGAGGACGCGTATGTCGCCGTGCGTGGTCCAGAGGGTGAGGAGAGGGCCGTCCAGGCGGGGCACGGTGACGGTGACGTCGCCGTTGACCGTGCGCAAGTCTACCGGATTTGGGCCGGTAAGCGTGGCGGTGATGGAGCCGTTGACAGTGGAGGCTCTGGTGAGTCCGGTGGTATTGAGTTCGACATCCCCTTGGACGGTGTGGGCCTCCACAATGTTGTTCGGGAGAGAGGCGGCGACGCGGCCGAGCCTGGTGCGGCCGACAAACTTGACTCCGGCTGGAACGAGGACTTTGAAGTCGACCTGGGCGGCGCTGCCGCGTGAGTAGTCGACGGTAACTGTGGTGCCGCCCTCATGATCCCGGACCTGCATTTGCACCTCGGTCAGATCGCCGGTGCCGGACTTGGGAACGGCGAGCACCTGGACTTCACCGGTGGGTGAGGCTTCGGCGACGACGTCGCCCAGCACGCCCTGGATCTCGATGGCTTTGCCGGCGTTGATATGGCCTACTGAGACATACGCGCAAAACGGAGCTGCCGTCCGCTGAGGTAACACTCGTGTTTCGGGCCTGTTTGGTTGCGCGGACGGCGCCCTTTGCGCTTGCAAGCGGAATGAGTCGGCCGATTCGTGAACCATTCTCGCTTGCGCCGAGCAGGCGAGCAGGCAGAGGCAGAGCGCGCGTCTCATCCGCCTACCTCGATACTCTCCTCGACGATGCGGCCATCGAAGAGGTGTACGGAGCGTTCCGCGTAGCGGGCAAAGCGCACATCGTGAGTGACCATGCAGATGGTAGCGCCGGCCTGGTGGAGGTCGCGCAGGAGGTCCATGACGGCTTCCCCGTTCTTGGAGTCGAGGTTTCCGGTCGGCTCGTCGGCGAGAAGGATAAGCGGGTCGCCGACCAGGGCGCGGGCCACGGCGACGCGCTGCTGCTGGCCGCCGGAGAGCTGGGAGGGGTAGTGTTTCATGCGGTGGCTCATGCCGACTTTTTCGAGCGATTCCTGTGAGCGGCGCTTGCGTTCGGCCGAGCCCATGCCGCGATAGGTGAGCGGGAGCTCGACGTTCTCATAGACAGTGAGGTCCCCGATGAGATTGAAGGCCTGGAAGATGAAGCCGATCTCGCGGTTGCGGATGCGGGCGCGGTCACTGGGCTTGAGGTTTTCCACCGGCTTGCCGTTGAGCAGGTACTTGCCCTCGGAAGGAGTATCGAGCAGCCCGAGGATGGAAAGCAAGGTGGACTTGCCGCAGCCGGAGGGTCCGTTGATGGCGACATACTCGCCCTTTCGGACGGACATATGGATGCCGGCGAGGGCGTGTGTTTCCACCTCGTCGGTATAGAAGATCTTCTTGACGGCTTCCAGAACAATCAACTCGTCGCTAGTGCTCATGCGATTTGCTCCTCAGATCAATTGAGACGAACGCGGTCATGGGAATCCCAGGCGGACATGTCGGACAGGATGACCTTGTCGCCGACGCGCAACCCTTCCAGGACTTCGATGGTGTTGACCGATGCTTTGCCCATCTTCACTTGGACGCGCGTGGCGCCCTTTCCGTCCTGGTCATACTTGAACATACTGACGGTGGAGTTGGGCTGGCCGAAGGCGGGGCGCTCGACGTAGACGACGTCGGCCAGCTTCTCGATCTCGATGGTGCCATCGACGCTCAAGTCGGGACGCGCGCCGGCCGGGAGGGGGCCTTCCAGGCGAACGTCGACGACGACTGTCCCTTCCTTGGCGGCCGGATCGATGCGGGAGACGCGGCCGGGGATGATGCCGTTGCGGGTGTCGATCTGGGCGATCTGACCTTGGACGATGTCCTTAGCCTGGGTTTCGGGGATCTTGAGTTCGGCCTTGAGGCGTGTGGGCTGAGCGACCTTGGCGAGGATGGTTCCGGCCGGGACGCGCTGCCCCACTTGGACGGGCATCTCCTGGAGGACGCCGGCGGCGCCGGCCCGCACCTTGAGGGCTTCCAACTGGCGTTGCTTGAGTTGGAAGAGAGCTTTGAGGCGGTCAATGTCGGCGCGCTGCACATCGAGTTGGGCGTCAACGGAGTCCTGCTTGATCTTGAGGCGTTCACGCTCGATGGCGAGGCGCTTGTCGAGTTCCTGGGCAGTGGAGCGGGAGAGCTTGAGCTTGAGCTCGACGATCAGGCCTTCGCGGTAGAGGTTCTCGTCGCGCTCCCAGATGAGCTTGGCCTGAGTTTGGTCGGATTCGACGCGCGCCAATTCGGCTTGTTGGGTCAGGGTCTGACTGTTGAGTTGGACTTGCAGGTCTTTAAGGCGGGCTTCGGCGGCTTTGACCTGGAAGCCGGCCTCAAGCGTGGCCAGTTCGAGTTCGGGATTGGGGAGCGTGAGGATGACCGAGTCGGACTGAACCGTAGTGCCGGGCCAGATGAAGATGCGTTCGACGCGGCCGTCGGTGTCGGCGGGGACCCACAGGGTCTCTTCGGCGACGAGGGTGCCGATGCCGCGGTGCATACGGACCATTGGTCCGCGCTTGACCAGTCCGGGCCAGACGGAGGCGGCCTCGACCAGCGGGGCGGCGGGTTTGAGTCTCGAGAGGCCGATGGTGATGGCGGGGATGGTGACGGCAAGGATGCCGATGAAGGTGATGCGGCGGATCCACTTGCGGCGGGATGCGTCCTTGCGCTGAATGTCCATCAGTAACCCTATCTGGGAGCACGTTGGCTTCCATTAACTAAGTCACTTATAATACTGTACTTATACCACGAAAGGAGTGTCCGGTTTTGGGACGCGGTGTTCGCTAGCGGAGATGCTCGGCGAGCCAGGCGTGGAGTTGCTGGTAGAAGAAGCGGCTGTTCTCCCCTTTCAGGATCCAGTGGTTTTCGTCCGGGAACACGATCAGGCGGCTGGGGATCCGGAGGCGCTGGAGGATGCTCCAGTTTTCGAGGGTCTGGTTGAGGGGGACGCGGAAGTCGCGTTCCCCGACGGTGAGCAGGATGGGGGTCTTGAAATTGGCGGCGTAGCGAATGGGGTTCTGGGTGCGCCAGACGGGACCTTGTTCCCAAACGGGGCCGCCGTTGTTGATCTCGCGGTGATAGATGGAGTCGCTGGTGCCCCACTGGGATTCGAGGTTGATGAGTCCGGCGTGGGAGTAGAGGCATTGGAAACGGGTGGTGGTGGCCTGGAGCCAGTTGGCGAGGTGGCCGCCGTAGCTTGCTCCTCCGGCTGCGATGCGCGTCGAGTCTAAGAAGGGGAATTGCTGGATGGCTTCGTCGACGGCTTGATTGATTTCATCGCCGGGGGTTTTTAGCGGATCGCCTTGGATGGCTTGGGCAAAGGCTTCTCCGAATCCGGTGGAGCCGGTGTAGTTGGTGGTGAGGATGACGTAGCCGGGGCTGGCGAGCAGGTGCATGTTCCAGCGCTGATGGAACTGATCGCGGGACATGTTGTGGGCCCCGCCGTGGATGAAGACGACGAGCGGGTATTTCCTGTTGGGGTCGAAGGCGGGCGGGAGGGTGATCATGTTGTGGATCTTGCGTCCGGCCTTGGAGGTGAACCAGAAGTGGCGCGTGGGGAGCCAGTCGATCTGGTCCGCCGCGGCCTTGTTGAAGGAGGTGAGAGCGATGTGCGTGCCGGTGGCCGGATCGATGCGGACGATCTCGGACGGGCTGGTGGCGCTTTCGAAGTTGGCGTAGAGGGCGGGGCTTTGCGCTTTAGAGGGGATGGCGAGATTGAAGTAGGCCCCGGATGACATGGGAAGAGCGCGGTCGCCGATGAACAGTTTCTCGTGGCCGGACTCTTCAGCCAACGCGTAGAGAGTGGACCCGTGGACGGCGAAGGTGGTGATGGAGCGATCGAGCGAGGCGGTGACGGGCTGGACGCCGGAGGCTGCGATGCGAACGACGCGGGAGAGCGAGTAGACTTTGGGGCCGACCTTTTCTTCCAGCGCGTAGAGATCGCCGCCGGGAGCAAAGTAGGGATTGGCGTAGGAGTCCTTGCCGGTTGTGATGCGTTTGGGTTCGCCTCCGGCGGCGGGGACGAGGTAGAGATGAGTGGGATCCGGGGAGTAGGCGGAAGCGTTATGAGTGGTGGTGGCGGTGAAGATGATGGCGGAGGAATCCGGAGACCAGACCGGTTGGAGATCGCCATCGGAGTTGCTGCCTGCGCCGTCGAAACCGGGCTCGGCGGCGAGTTTGGTTCCGGAAAGGAGGTCGCGTTCCTTGGCTCCGGGGGTGAGGGCGAGGGCATAAAGGCGCGGGCTGGATCCATCGAGCCAGTGGTCCCAGTTGCGAATGGGAAAGCCTTCATAGACGCGGGCGTTGGATTTGCGGGGAGTGCG
>ORMF010154885.1_pt1 | contig 15874 bp, 14 predicted proteins | sample 1779871 | NCBI WGS metagenome assembly ORMF01 (sample SAMEA104232316, study PRJEB22302) | groundwater metagenome | biome: forest; feature: aquifer; material: groundwater | place: USA | collected 2011-08-07 | depth 5.4 m
CCTGTTGGCCGGGTTAAATCATCCGGCGTTGCCCCGCGTCAGTGACTACTTTACGGAGGGCGACCGAGCATTTTTGGTGATGCAATTTATTTCGGGCGCGGATCTGGCCGCGATCATGTCCCAACAGCCAGGGCCGTTTCCACGGAATTTGGTGATCGCCTGGGCCGATCAGTTACTGGATGCGCTCATCTATCTGCACACGCGCGACCGCAAAATAATTCATCGCGATATCAAACCTCACAATCTGAAAATCACGGCGAACGGCCAGATTGCTTTGCTCGACTTTGGTCTGGCCAAGGCGCAGGCGACAGATTTGTCAGGCAGCAACTCTTCGACCAGTATCTTTGGGTATACGCGTCGCTATTCGCCACTGGAACAAATACAAGATCTGGGGACCAGCCCGCAGAGCGACATCTATGCACTTGGCGCTACGCTTTATCATCTGCTAACCGGCGTCAAGCCTCCCGATGCTTTGGCGCGCGCCGGGGCCGTGGCTAATTCGAAGCCCGATCCGCTGAGGCCAGCCCATGAAGTTCATCGCGTTCTTGGGGCAGACATTGGGGCAATCCTATGCCGGGCAATGGCGCTCAACGCCGAAGATCGTTACGCGGACGCCAGCGAATTTCGTGGCGCCCTGCGGCAGGTAGGTCGCGGGGATGCGCCCGCACAGAAAATGATCGCTAATCCTTCGAACGGCGCGGGTGACGCAACCTTTAACACGGTGGTCGTCAGGAGGGACACTGGCGCGTCATTCGATCCCTTCGATAGCTACTCAATACTAAAGCCGACCGCGACCAATTGGCTGGTTCCAAAGCAGGGCCTGCATCCAGGAGTAGTCGCGGCCGTGCTGGCAATCGTTTTGAGTGTGGGAGCGGGAGCGTTTTATACGTCTGGTCACTGGGTTGATTCGAAAGCTTCGTTCTCGGATTTTGCTAAAGCGACCTCAAGAAATAACTCGAGCGGGACGGCGGTCGTTCGTCAGGACAATGCCGACAACTCACGCGCCAAAGCGGCCAGCGCCAAGAACCTGTCGATGGGTCCCGTAGAGACTAATCGCAAGACTGAGAGCCAAAAGCGACGCATAACTCGGCCGGATACCTCGCGCTCAAAGACACCCGGCGTTAAGCCGCCACATTTCTCGATCGCTCCCTGATCGAGAGAACAGCCTTCCTCAAATCGGCGACTGGCGAATCTATTGAACGGGTGGAATTGCCTGTGCCATCTGCTTGTTATTGAAAGCATCGGGCGATATTTCGATAACAATCACGTCCATTACTCTAAACCCGCCAGCCACTGGCAATTCAAACGATACATTTAAGTAACCGCTGCGGCTTTCAACCACGTCTGAGATCACTTCGCTCATCAGTGAAGGCTTGATCACTCCGGTTGAATCCATGCCTCTCGATGCATCTGCGAATGACCATGCGACCGTACCGCGAGCAACGCTGATTTTTGCGTACATCAGGTATCGATGTCCGGGTTGCACTTCGATTCTTTGCCACAGCTTACCGCCGGCCTGGGCAGCCATGCCTTGCCCGCCCATTGCATTCAAGACTTCGACGGGCCCGCTTACTGACCAGCTCTCGGCGACGCCCTGTGATTTTCCCGTCACGTTGAACGATCCGTTACTGACCAGATTCTTTTTTTCAAATATTCCCAGTTCTTCAGCACGCCAGTGCTCATAAGCACAGACTTCAACGGTGCCACTCGATGAACGCACGCGGATACCCGGATTTTCATCTCGCCGATCTCTAATAAAAAGCGCATTGCCTATCACCTGGACGAAGATGCCCGGCACCACCTCTGCGCCTTGCTCAACGACCGTGTTGCCGTTTGTGTCGAGGGCTTCGAGCACGGCGCGATCGCTTGTCTGAAGCCAGTAGTGATCCCGCAGGTTAAGCGGCTCGAGCCGTCCGTCAACGTAGTAAAGCAACGGGCCACCGGCTTTGTATTCATAAGAAATATGGCGAAAGAAAAAGCGGGGATCCACGTAGTAGTTTCGCACCAGCGCTTCTGCTTTGGGATCGGGCGAGACGAGTTCGATTGCGCGTCCCTCCATCAGCGCGTCGTGAAGCTGCAGCGCGCTGGCGGGTTTTCGATCAATCTTCCAATAGCAGTTGAAGGTCGAATCCTGGTACACCCAGCCTCCCATTTCTGGTACCCACACTTCGGCGCCCGCATGCGTATCGCTGCCGAACGTCCCATCGCGAACCATTAAGCTCAACCCAACAGTCCGCGCTACCAGACCCATGCTTTCACAAAGCGCAACATAGATCTCCGCGAGATTGCCGCACAGTACCGGCTTGCCCTGGCGCATTTGCAGATAAGCCTCGCGAGGAACACGTGTCGCGAGTCCGGGCAGAGACATGCGATGCTGACCCGAGGCCAGCCAATTTCGGATTCGATTCGCGCGCTGCCAGACGGAATCGGATGGATTTGTCACCGATGTGAGTTCGCGGCGAAAGAACGCCGCGTCTTCGAGACTAAGATTTGCGCGCGGAGCGATCTGTCTCCGGGTCTCAGGAATTCCGGTGATCGAGTTGCCACGGCGCTCAACGACGAAACGCGCAAGCTGATCATTTTCCAAGCGGGGATCGGTGATAGTGATTGTAGTCGAGCCCTCGGGTAACGTGACGTGAAAATCGGTCGGAGGAATGATGGTCGATTGAGGCTGCAACTTTGGCCGGACCAGCATCGCGAAGCCAAACCCGGACATGAACGTGACGATAATGCCGAGCAGGCTCAAAAGCACCTGGCCTCGTCGTCCGCGCAAGCTGGAGTAACTAAAAAGAGTTGTAGGAGGGGTTCTCATCCGCGTTTCGTCGATGGGTTAACCCGACGGTTAAGGAGACTTCGGCCTAGAAAACGCGGCATCAGAGGCAGATGATGCCAGGATCACGGGATGGGGAGACACTATGGGGCATGATCAACTTCGTACGCCCCGATATTCTGAGAAATGACTCGGTCCTTAGCTCAGACGCCAGGTGGCCGGATTCAGTTACACAATTTCAGCGACAGTTCGGGAGTGGCAGCGAATATCTTTTCGCGCCGCACGAACCGGGACTGCGTAACAGCTCTATAATCCTCGGTAGAATCGCCAATTCGACCTGAAATCGCGAGTCAACCTCTGGTTCGTCAGGATCGCGCGCACCATTTCCACCGGCATCCGGTTTTCTTTGTAGATCCAGTCGTGAAACGCGCGATTGGTCATTTTTTTCGAGTCTACCAACTCGTGATGCAGCGAATAAAACTGAAGCCCGCCAATCAAATATGCGATCTGGTAGAGCGGTGCATAACTACCATCAAACGATCGCCGCACTTCCGCGGTAGCGTTGTCGCGCTCATGTCCGACGCGATCGACCAGGAAATCGATGCACTCCTGCGATGTCATTTTCTCGAGGTGAAAGCTGAGCGAAAAAATGATCCGGGCACAACGGTGCATGCGCCAGAAGAGCATACCGACGCGATTTTCCGGTGTTTTCGGAAAGTTGAGATCCCAGAAAAGCATCTCCCAGTAGAGAGCGCCGCCTTCTGTCCAGAACGGTGTGCCGAACAAGCCGCGATAGGGTCTGTAGCGCGCGTTCATGAAACCCTGAAGATGATGACCCGGAATTAATTCATGAAAGACGGTGGCGCGAGAGAAGTGAATGTTGTTGCCCCGCATGCTCATCATCTTCTGCTCGTGCGACATCGTGCTGGTAGGAAAGGAAACCTGAATTACTTCACCGCCCAGAAAGAAAGGACTGACCAGTTGGCGCTCAGGCGACAGCATCTCCATGCGCCAGGTGTCCCGGGCGAGCTGCGGCACGGTAATCAGATCGTGATCGTCAACGAATTTGATCGCCTCGAGGGCCAGGTCCCGGATCATCTCAGGTTGCTTGCCTGGCTCCACGTACAAATTCTTGACGTGTTCCAGGGCTTTCTTCCAATCGTCGCCATAGCCGAGGTCTCGCGAGGCCTTCTTCATCTCAGCTTCGCACCAGGTCATTTCCTTCTGCGCGATGGCGATCAATTCTTCCGGCGTGTAAGGAATCATCTCTGATTGCAATTCGCTCAATAGCGCTTCTCGGCCGATTGGATCGCCGACGATATCGCTGGAGTCGCCCGCTCGGGCAGGGGCCGCCGCGCGCTGTGGTCCCTGGCCGGCGCCGCCACCTGGTCCGCCGGTTCCGCGATTGGCGGTTGGCGTCTGCGCTCCTTCAGGACGGAGACCGACCACGCGCTCACCTAGGAAAGCAGCATAGGTCGTGAGCGTCTGATCCAGAGTCTTATAAGGCTCTTCGTTCCACCAGGTGAATAGCGGATCGTACCCGTTGTAGAAGGTGTACCAATTTCGCAGACTGTTGCGCAGGTTGTTAACGGCGCCGACGGCTCGAAACGCGACTGTCTTCTTTGGCTTGACGGCGTCGACGATGTCGGTGCGGCTTTCGGCTCCGCGCTCGGGCCTGAGGCCCGCCTCGACGGATTTGCGTGTGTCGTCTATCTGCTTCTTGAGAGTTGCCAATAGAGCGGCGGTCCTGGGCGAATCGATCGGTTCCATCCGCCGGCGAGCCTCCTCCAGAGCAATGATGTCTGTCGCAAAGGGAACCAGCGGCTGAATCTCAATTAGCTGTTTGGTCTGAATGTCCAGTTGGCGCATTTCGTATTCGAGATGGTTCTTGAGCAGGAGATAGTCGGCCTTTCCTTCCTGGCTCATCGAATCGAAATTGAGTTTTTGCAGTTGGGCGAGCCACTCGGAATAGAACTGCCGAAACCGCGCGGTGCGCGCCGGAGAAATCGAGACGGGGTACGAGCGCGTGAGACTGCCGCGATCGACCGTGTAGCGCTCAATCAACGGGCGCATCTCGCTTTCGTGAGCGTCGACAATTTCGTCAGGGGCTGGTGTCTCCGACCGCTTGCTGGTTCCGCGCGTGTCGGGAGCACCCCGTTTCTGAGGTGACTGTGCGGGTAGATTGGTTAAGCAGGACGCGATCAAAACGAGCAGGGAAACGATTGCGGTCACGGATGAACTTCGTCGCTGGAGCATCTTATTCTCCTTATGTATGGGCGGTGGTGTCCGAATTTGATTTCGTGCTTTTTCCTCTCTTGGAAGAGAACGATCCACGAAATCACACGAATCGCCCGAACCAAGCTCGTTGCTTCGTATAATTTCGTGGATCGCTTTGCTTGGCAAGGCAGTCGCTCAAAATAGGACACCACCTCTCTGGGTTAATGCGCGCATATGCGAAGCAAAGTCGAAAGAGAAACCCGTGGGCTCGGATCGATGATTCAAGAGCAAGATTGCGAATGCCGGATTCAGTTCAAGGTTAGGAGCGCACAGAAGGGGACTGGACCTAAGCATACCGAGAGATGTCCAGGGCAAAGCAAACCATTTTTCGCAGCGAGCCTTTTTGCGGCGCCGCACTGAAAAGCAACGTCACGGCGCTGCCATCTTTGCGCACAAAAGGCCGCAGCGAGGGGCGCAGTTCAAGAGTGTCGCGCAGTTCGGCCGCCAGGTCAGAGCCAGACTCATTGGTCGCGCCGGTGATTCGGTCCCATCGAACTTTGCCTGCTACCAGGTCCTCGCGATCGTAGCCTATGAGATCGAGAAACGCACCATTGGCCTCGGTTAGCCGGCCGCTTTCGTCCCAAAACGTTATGCCGATGATGTCGGCGTCATACAAGCTGAGAAAGCGCATCTGGCTTTCGCGCAGGGCGGTTTCGGCCCGCCCTTTCTCTGCCAGTTCGCGCTCAAGCTGTTGCACGGCTTGCTGCAGTTGCAGGGTACGCTGCTTGACGCGAGCTTCGAGCAAACTGTTCACGCGCGCGAGTACTTCGCTTTCGCGCTCAAGATCAGCGGCGTGAAGACTGCTGTTGTAAGCTTTCTGTTGCAACCGCGAGCGCCGGCGGGCTTCAGCCGTCGCATCCAGCAGCAGGATCCATGTACCCGCTTTCCGATGGAAGATGAAGATGTCAGCAAAGATGCCTGGGCGCGTTTGCACGCGGGGCAAGGTCATATTCTGGCCTTCGAGTGGCAACACGCCATTCAGGAAACCAATGTGCTCTCCCGCGTTCAGGCCCGCCTGCAAGCCGGTGACGTCGTAGGCATCAAGATCACCTCCCCACTCCAATAATTCGCCTCCATCGTTTACCAGCAGGTACCCAGGCCCCAGAGTTTCTTCGTCCAAAATATCAATGAACTCGCGAATCGGCGGTGGCAGTTCCATCTAGTCCTCCATCATCCTCTGCGCCAACGTCGCAAATGCATTCTCTACGCCCTGACCGGTTTTCGCGCTGGTGGTGATCACCGGCCAGCTCAACGCCCTGAGCCTGGCAAGTTCCTCGGGATCGACACGCCAGTGTTGTCCGAGATCCACCTTGTTTAGCAGCAACAGGAAAGGGACGCTCCCAATCGTGGCTTTCGCCCGCGCCTGTAAGGCCTCGGCATTAGTGATGGTATCCGGACGCGTACCGTCGGCGACCAGTAAATATCCAGCAGCACCGCGCAGATAAGACTGGCGCAGTTCGAGGCCTGTCTCTGCACCCTCAATATCCCAGAGCACCAGGGTCACCTCCTGTTCGCCGACTTTGACGATCTTCTTGTCCACCTTAACGCCGACTGTGGTGTGATACTTCTCAGAATAAACACTCTCGACAAACTGCCGCACCAAACTGGTCTTGCCTACGGCGAAGGTCCCGACCATGCAAACTTTTTTCTGAATCATAAGGGAGCTGTCCTTACTGTGCGGCGGTAGCGATAACCCGAAAAGTCACACTTCGGTTAGTGGCGCGATCCGCTTCCGTCAGTTCCTCGCGTAATCTTTCTTTGGTGCCCGCAGCTTCGACCGTCAAGTTAGTCCACACCGGCAACCTCGCCCGCAGGGCGTTCGCGACGGTCTGTGCTCGCTCAGCGCTGAGCGTGGTGTTGCGCGCTTCGGTGCCGCTGCCGTCGGTGTGACCCACAATCTCGAGCCGCACATTCTTTTGCATGGCTTGCGCCTGAGCCTGCAAACGACCGATGTCCGCAGTCAGACGAGTGAACTTCTCTTCCTGACCCGGCACCAACTCAGCCCGATCTAATTTGAACATGAGCAGAGGATCTTCAATCCGCTCGAGATCCAGCAGGTTGTCTTCCCGCAATTGGCCCAGACCGGGAAGCCAGCGGACGGCCTGCCGCACCTGCAGGACCCATTGATGTGACGCAAAGCCATCAACCACCAGAGTGTTCTCTGCAACTTTCATGTTCACGGTTGCCGGCGGCGCGAGCAGTTTCTTCGTTCGCGCCAACACCATCTCCGGCGAGAGCGCGGTGAACGGCTCCCAATGATCCACCACCCCTCCGGGATCGAGGCCCGATTCCAGCAGCATTGCCTGCGGGTCAGCGGCCAACGGATCGCGCAACCCGCCGACATGATATTTCCAGCTACGTTTTTCCGCGTCGGTCACGACAATCCCAGGCTCTGAACGCAAGCGCGCGACGTAGTTATCCCACCGGCGCTGATTGCGAAGCCAGAAAAAGCCCCAGACTAAAACTAGCAGCAACAATAGGCCAGCCGCGATGCGAAACGGAGTGAATATGCGACCGGCGCGCGCAGGCTGCTGCGCTTCGTGATAGCGCGATTGCAGACACTCTTCGAGCATCTCTGCTGCAGACGCGAAAGGCGCGGCGTCGCCCGCAAACTCTTTCATAGCGGCGCCGTATTGGAGATGAATTCGTTCCAGCGTCTCGCGGAAGACTGTACGCAGTTCGCTCGGCGCATTGCCGCGGATTACCCCAGCCAGCACGGCGAGCGGTCCCTGCTCGATCCAGACCGTTAACTCGCCAACCTGAAGCGTCTCCAACTGATCCTCACGGCGCGCGCTGAAAGAGTCATGCACGAAATCCTGAATCGCCGTCAACATACCCGAAACCATGTCCGCATCCTGCACCGCAGCCCCTCCGGCGCTTACCTGATTGAGCAGCAACCCGGTTTCCTTGTGAATAAGGAAAACCTGCTCGACCCGATAAAGCAGGGTGTGCATCATTACGACCTCGGCAAAGGATCGACCCGTGCGCAGAGCCTCGAACCTCCAGCGCAAACCGCGAATCGAGAGGCTGTAAGCGAGACTCTGATTAAACGACTCGATCATCCCGCTGAGCGCCGCGGCGATCGATTTGCGGATCGCCGGACCCATCACCGGAAAGAGGGCATCGGCGAGTGGCTGGGGGTCTTTGCGAATTGACCGATCAAGCGCCGCAGCCACGGTCGGCGCCATGGCGTCGGTGAGTTCATCATTCTGGCGCGAACGAACTGCGATCGCCGCAGGCAGAATATGAGCGACTTCCTTAAGCTGTCGCTGAGGATCGGTGAGCAGGGCGTGAACTTCGGCTAACTGCTTTTCGGTGGGACCGAGCAGCAAACTGCGGAGCTTATCCATGCTCGCTTCGTCGGTGGGCGGTCGCGATCCAGCCTGGATCGTGCCGTTCTCCTCTTTAGGCACAGACCCGGCGAGCGATGCTGGTTCCGCGGTGGGCATCGCTGACGGCACTTTTGTGGGTTCGCTAGCGGACACTTAGATCTCTGTGGTTTTCAAATCGCCGTTCAGCCGGGCCGCCAGCTCGCTGAACATCGAAGCCAAATGGCTGCGACTGGGCTTGTCCTGATTGAGGTTGGCGACTTCTCGCTCGACGACGGTGGACATTTCCGCATGCTTTTGATGAATTTCTTCGCTCAGACTTCTCGACTGATCGAGAATTTGTTGGCGTAGATCGCGTTCCCCACGGGCCGAACGTTCATCAAGTTGCAGAAGCTTTCCTTCGATTGCTTGTCCCGTCTCGGTCAATGCGCGCGCCAAGCCCTGCGCCGACTCTTCCCGGTGGCGCTGCTCGATCTGGAGTCGTTCAGCCAGGGCTTCAAACTCGCGCTTGATAAACGTCTCCAGTACGTCAAAGCGGCGCTTTGTTTCCTCACGCAGGTCGGCCGCCTCCTTGGTCAAGCGGGCTTCCAGGCGCATGAACCGCTGATCGTAATCGCGCATGTGTCCGCCGAAGATGATCTCGCGGATCTTATCTACGTTACCGCTCTCGTTGCCGCTCTCGCCCTGGTCCGAGCCCGGAGCATCCGCGGGCTGCGACTGTGCGGCTTCATCCACTCCACCCGCGGGCGTTACGGGCACAAATGCCGCCCTTTTCTCTTGCACGGAACTCATTGTTGCTCTCCCTGTTTTGTTTGACTAGTCGTCCTCTCCTGTCCAAGGCGAACGCCGATCTTGTTCGCTGTGATGGGAAATGGGCGACCCTCGCCACACCCCGAGACCCGACGGATCGTGGGTGGCATCGACACCAGGAGGCAGAATATAGACAATCACTGGCCCCTTTCTTCCTAAAGCCTGAATCGGTGCCGATAATACTGTTGAATCTCCCACTTCGTGTCAAGGAAACTCGGAGGTGCAGGCCGAATAACACGAGCGCAGGACAAGCATGGTGCGCGGTCAGGACAAGTCGACGCAGAAACTACTGAAAACAATAGCCGGCGACTTGGTAGTGCCCTAATTTCTGTTTCGGAGTTCCTCCTTTAGGCGGAAAGAGACCAATTTAAACATTCCGCCTGAAGGCGGTACTCCAAACTGGGGCACTAACCGGCGACTTGCGTCGCTAAGGAAGCGTTTGCTAAGATTCGGCTCGTAGTTTTATGGCAGTGGTTCTGGCGTCGGAGGATGCTTGAACCGTTCCAAATTTTGGTAGGATGCTCCGGAAGTCCTTCGTCATGAATCGAACATTGACTCGATTCACATTTTGATTGCCGAACCCGCCCTGGCGGGCTGGCGGCGAAGGCGCTCCTATCGAATCCGATCACTTGGTATTTAGTAATTCGTGAATAGTAAATCGTGATGATAGGAGCGACGGCGCCTCCTTCGTCGGCCGGGATCCACGCAATGGCGTGAGGTCGAGGTCTGGTTCCATTTGCTATTCACTGACTTATGAGCGAAATCAACGTACAGATCAACGGCGGTCCATCCACACAGATTCCCGCGCCAGTCACGGTCGCCGAGGCTTTGAAGAAGCTGGATCGCGACGTGGCTAAGCAGGCTCTCGCTGCTCGCGTCAACGGCCGCGAAGTCGATCTCGCGTATACGCTGGATTCGCAGACGAACGGTGATGCGATCAAGATCGAACCCGTACTGCCTCAGACCCGGGAAGGCCTAGACGTCTTGCGTCATTCGACCGCACACTTACTCGCGGCCGCCGTACTCGATCTATTTCCGGGAACGAAGCTGGGAATTGGACCGGCGCTGCTCGAAGATCCGCGTTATGGCTTCTTCTATGATGTGATCGCGCCGCGGATCTTGACTGAGGCCGATCTGCCGGTGATCGAAAAGCGCATGCGCGATATCGCCAAGCGCAATATGCCTTATCGACGAGACGAGATTTCCAAAGCCGAAGCGCTGCGAATTTTTGCGGAGCGCGAAGAGCCTTTGAAGTGCGAATTGATTGACGAAAAGGCGGGCGAGGTAGTCAGCGTCTATTACATCGACGGTTCACCCTTTATTGACTTCTGTCTCGGACCGCACGTGCCGAATACGAATCGGCTGCGCGCGTTTAAGGTCCTGTCGCTGGCTGGAGCGTATTGGAAAGGCGACGCCGAGAAGCCGCAGATGCAGCGCATCTATGGCACGGCTTTCTTTACGCCAGAGGAACTGGACGCCTGGATTAGGCAACGCGAAGAGGCTGAGAAACGGGATCATCGTCGTTTGGGCCGCGAGCTCGACTTATTTTCGATTCAGGAACAGTACGGTCAGGGCCTGGTGCTTTGGCACCCTAAAGGCGGTGTCATTCGCAAGCAGATGGAGGACTATCTGCGCGAGCAACTCGAGCAACGCGGATATGGGCTGGTATTTACGCCGCACATCGCCAGGCGGGAGCTTTGGCAGTTGAGCGGCCACGAAGAGACGTATGCCGATGTGATGTTCTCGCCGACGGAGTTGGAAGGAACGGAGTTCAGACTCAAGCCCATGAACTGTCCGTTCCATATTGGGATCTATAAATCGACGCAACGATCATATCGTGACTTGCCGTTACGATATGCCGAACTTGGCACCTGCTATCGCGCGGAGTTGTCCGGTACGCTCCATGGTCTGATGCGTGTGCGCGGCTTTACCCAGGACGATGCGCACATCTTCTGTACGCCTGAGACAGTGCGTAGCGAGATTGTTAATTGTATTCAGTTTGCGTTTGCTCTCCTCGGCGCCTTTGGTTTTGACGAATTCAAAATCGAATTGTCGGTGAGAGGGACCAATCCTACGAAGAAGTATCTCGGTTCCGATGAGAACTGGGAGCGCGCGGAGCAGGCTCTGGTTGAGGCTTTGACGGAACAAAATCTTCCATATGAACGGATGGAAGATGAAGCGGCTTTCTATGGACCAAAGATTGATATCAAGGTGAAGGACTCAATTGGCCGTCTCTGGCAATTGACGACGGTTCAGTTTGATTTTAATTTGCCGCAGCGTTTCCAGCTCGAGTACATCGGCGAGGACAACAAGCCTCATCAGCCGATCATGATTCATCGTGCGCTTTTTGGTTCGATGGAGCGGTTCTTTGGCGTACTGATTGAGCATTATGCCGGCGCGTTTCCACTGTGGCTGGCGCCTGTCCAGGTGGCCGTGCTGCCGATTACCGATCGCATCAACGAGTATTCTGAGACCGTTGCGCAAGATCTGCGGGCCGCTGGTTTGCGGGTGGAAGTAAACGTGCGCGGAGACAAGATTGGCGCCAAGATTCGTGACGCGCAGATGCAGAAGGTCCCCTTCATGCTGGTGCTGGGCGACCGCGAAGTAGAGGAAGGCAAAGTCGCCGTCCGGGAAAGATTGAAAGGCGACATCGGCGCGATGTCACTCGCAGAGTTCAAGAAAATGGCGCGGAGGCTGGTTGAAACGCGCTCTCTCACTAACACGTAGTTTCAAGTTTCAAGTTTCAGGTTTCAGGTGCCAACTTGAAACTTTAAACTTGGAACTTGAAACCCTTACCGAGGAGGTGCAGCAATAGCTACAGGTTTTCGAGGCCGCGGTCGCCCCAGTTTTAGCCGTGCGCCGGTCACACGGATTAACGAACGTATTCGCGTACCCCAGGTTCGCGTGGTTGCCGAGGACGGTGAAGAGTTCGGCGTCATGGATACGCGTGACGCTATTCGCGCCGCGCGCGAAAAAGGCATGGACCTGGTTGAGGTTGCGCCAAACGCCGATCCGCCGGTGTGCAAGATTATCGACTATGGCAAGTTTCAGTACCTGGCGAAGAAGAAGGCGAATGAGGCAAAGAAGAAACAGGTCGTCATCACCGTCAAAGAAGTTAAGTTTCGCCCCGGCACTGACGAGCACGATTATAGCTATCGCATGAAACACGCGCGTGAGTGGCTGACCGAAGGCGACAAAGTTAAAGCTACGATCTGGTTCCGTGGCCGCGAGATGACGCACCGGGAATTGGGCGCGCGCATTTTGGAGAAGCTGGAAAAGGATCTGGCGGACATCAGCGAAGTCGAGATGCGACCGCGTATGGAGGGCAACCAGATGTTCACGATCTTTGGGCCGAAGCGACATAAGGGCGGAGCCAAGCCCGCGGCTGCCGGCCAGAGTGGCGGCGCAGCTAGTGGGCCAAAGCCGGCGCCGGTTACGCCCGCGACTCCGGCTGCGCCAACAACTCCGGCGACTCCAGCGCCAGCCGCTACGGGTGAGAATCAGTCTGGCTGATCTCGATCGAGCTGGACAGTTGAATCGGAATTCTGAGTTGTGAAATTTGAAGTACCGATCTGAAATTTGAGATATCGGATTTGAGATCTGAAATGTGAAAGGAAGCAATTATGCCAAAACTAAAGACACATAAGGGAGCGGCAAAGCGTTTTCGCGTTACGGCCACGGGTAAGATTAAGCGGGGTCACTCGCACGCGCGCCACATCCTGACTAAGAAGACCAACAAACGAAAACGATATTTGGATGTCGACGTTCTGGTCGCTGACGGTGACCTCGAGCGGGTTCGACGAATGTTGCCGTACGGAAGAGATTAAAAGAGTGGCACAGACTTCAGTCTGTGAGCTCGCCTGTTGAAAGCACAGACTGAAGTCTGGGCCACAGTGAAAGGAAGCAATTATGCCGAGAGCAAAAAGAGGAAATAAACGCCTGGAACGGCGGAAGAAAATTCTGAAGTTAGCCAAAGGCTATCGCGGTACCAAGTCGAAGCTTTATAGATCAGCGAAAGAATCGGTTGAGCGCGGTTTGAACTTTGCCTATACCGGACGCAAATTGAAGAAGCGCGATTTCCGGTCGTTGTGGATCGTCCGCATTGGCGCTGCCGCGCGGCTTAATGGCCTGAATTATTCGCAGTTTATGCACGGGTTGAAACTGGCTGGAGTCGAACTCGATCGTAAGATCCTGGCTGACTTTGCCGCCAAACAACCCGAGGCTTTCACAGCGCTTGCGGCGCAGGCAAAGTCGGCTTTAGAGAACAAGCCACAAGAGCGCGCGGCTGCGTGAACAAGGGGGGTCATGAGAACACATTCGCCAAACCAGAAGCGCTTATCAGAAACAGTGGCTGGCTTCTGCCTATTGTTGTTGTCGCCGCTGGTCCTCTTCGCGCAAAACGGCGCGCCCGCGAAACCTCCAACTGCGGATTTGTTTGTGGGTAACTATAAAGGAGCGGCCAAGGATCCTGCTGGCGCCATCACATTGACCCTCGAAATTAAATCCGAGAAGGATAAAATCTCTGGCCGATTAGTCGCGCCGGAGAAGGAGCAACCATTCACATTCGGCGAGGTGGCTGACGGTAAGCTAACAGTAAAAACCGGGACAGGTGCTGCTGCCGCCACTCTCGTCTTGCACGCACGGGATAACAAGCTTGTCGGTGAGTGGAAGGTCGACGGCAAGATTCGTCAGGTCGAATTCGAGCGAGTGCCGGCTGAAAAGGAACCAGCAGTGGTTGAAGTGAAGAAGGCGCCGGAGCCCTCGCCAGCAGAACTGCTGACTGGTGTCTGGGATGCGGCGGCCGACGTCCAGGGACAGGCCTTTCCGTTTACTCTCGCGTTGAAGGTTGAAGGCGAGAAGGTGACTGGCAGCAGCAGTTCGCAACTGGGCGAGTCGACAATCTCATCAGGCGTTTGGAAGGATGGGAAGCTGGCCGTCATTCTCGACTCGGCGAATGGGCAGATTGCTCTTATCGCTACGCTCACCGATGGAAAACTTGTCGGTGACTATGATTACAGTGGGCAGCTGCAGGGCAAGTGGGTCGCCGAGAAGAAGAAGCCATAGTGAGTTGCATTTAATATTGAATGACCGAGAGCGATAGAGGTTCTAAGCAGCAAGTTGAGGCTGCCTGGTCCGCGAAGCGGACGACCGAATATGGTCCAGCGATTTCATCGCTGGGATCCGCGGTTAATTTTTGATCAGTGAGTCTGCGAAGCGGACGGCAGAGGTTCGAGACAGAACCGCGAGCGGTAGCGAGCGGATGCCAGCATTCGACTCGGGAATGATCACTATTCATCTAAGGTAAGTGTTGCATCCGGTCGCTACCGCTACCGCTCCCGGTTCCGTAACTTCTCTCGCCCGTTTCACGGGCTTTTTGATTTCATTAAGAATTGGTTCCCCAGCACTGAAGTACTGGGCTATTTTCATCGGTCCGCTTCGCGACTCTGCGCTGCGCTCCTGGCTGGAACCTGTGGAAGGCCCAATTCAAAGGCCAGAAATTTAACTATGCCGGTGGAAGATACTCAGCAAAAGCCAGAAACTGCGATTGAGCGAATTCGCAGAGAGTTCGATCTGGAATTCGACCACCTGACCGGTTCGGTAATGGCTCACGGTCAGGCTGCGGCCTCTCTTGCGGAGTCCGAATCCCAACTATCGGGCTTGAAAGCTTTACGGATTAAGTTCCTGGGCAAGAAGAGCGAACTCGCGGGCCAAAAAAAGATGATCGGCAGTGTCGATCCCGTATCGCGTCGAGAGTTCGCACAATCCTGTCAAGAACTCGAGGGATACATAAGCGAACGGATAGAAAATAGAGAAACTGAATTAGAGGAAATCATCTCTCAGGCGCGCACGGAACGCGAAAGCATCGACGTAACCATGCCCGGAGGGCGCCCACCTCCGGGACATTTGCATCCAATCACTCTGATGCGCGAGCGGATCGAAGATATCTTTGTCTCGCTTGGCTACGCCGTCGAAGATGATCGCGAAATCGAAACCGACTTTTACAACTTCGATGCGCTCAATGTCCCTGAGGGACATCCCGCACGCGATCCGCAGGACACCTTCTACACCACTGACGGCTTTGCGTTGCGATCGCAAACCTCGACCGTACAGATTCACGCAATGCAAAGACGCGGCGCGCCAGTGCGTATGATCGCACCCGGGCGGGTCTTTCGTCGCGACACCCCCGATCCGACGCACAACCCTATGTTCTTTCAGGTTGAGGGGCTCTGCGTGGATCGCGGCATCACAATGGCGCACTTGAAAGGCACGCTGGCCGAGTTTGTGCATCGCCTGTTCGGACCCGAGACCAGGACCCGGTTTCGACCATCTTACTTTCCCTTCACCGAACCAAGCGCGGAAGTCGATTACAGTTGCTTCAACTGTGGCGGCAAAGGCTGCCGCATCTGCAAAGGGTCCGGCTGGATCGAGCTGGGCGGTTCAGGCATGGTCCATCCGAATGTGCTGCGCGCCGCGAACGTTAACCCGGAGGAGTTTACCGGGTTTGCTTTTGGCCTGGGCATCGATCGGACCTGCGCGCGAATTTATCAACTGGACGACATTCGTCTTCTGTTCGAAAACGACGTTCGGTTTCTTGAGCAGTTTCGATAGATGCCCTCTTGTACCTGGTACCTTGAGCTTTGTACTTGGCTAAGGGAGTCAGTACCGGGAGCGGTAGCGACCGGGTGGA
>ORMF010430512.1_pt1 | contig 15866 bp, 10 predicted proteins | sample 1779871 | NCBI WGS metagenome assembly ORMF01 (sample SAMEA104232316, study PRJEB22302) | groundwater metagenome | biome: forest; feature: aquifer; material: groundwater | place: USA | collected 2011-08-07 | depth 5.4 m
CAGCGCCGCAACCAGCGCCATGCCGTCGGCGGTTCCGCCGTAATCGCGCGCGAGCGTCCGGGAGACGATGCCGAACAGCAGCAGCGCGCTCGCAATGACCACGCCGAGGTTCCACAGGCGATAGCCCGTCTCGTCGAGGCCGCCCATCGCGTAGTTGAGCGCGAGCGACAGGTTGACGATCGGCCGTCCCGCCACCGGCGTTTCGAGCGGCGGCGACAGGGAACCTGAGAGCGGGAGAACGGCACGAATGGTCTGGTTGGTGACGATCGCCGGGTCGTCGTCCCACACGAGCGGCGCGGCGAGGCCGTTCGAGTACACGGCGATGCCGGCCGCGACGAGCAGACCCAGGGGAACGATCAGACGAGCGCGGGCGCGCGGCGTGCGCGATGGTCGGGGACGCGCCATGAGGCGAAGCCTAGCATGATGCTCTGTCGCTTGCCGTGGCCTGGCTCTCGTCGACAATCAGCGCTGTCAGCTGTGTCTTGGGGGGACCGGGTGGCCCATAACGGGCGCTCGGTTGACTGCAGCCCTCTAATGCTTCCTATCGACTAGCGCAGGTCGCTGAGGGTTCGTTGGTTCAGCCCAATTTTCGGTAGTGGGCTCCTTTGAATCGGTTCCACGTTAATCTTAGGTTCGTCGCTGCCAGTCAGTCCTGGACAGACCGTACTGAAGCACCTTCTTATCGGGTGGCAGATGCGGTAGTGTCACTTCGTTTCGAGCTGCTCGCCGAGTCGCTCTGCAACGCGAATCGACCGAATATTGTGTGGAGTGATGAGGCTGATCACATGCGGCCGGCGCAATGCGATCGGCTCGATCACTTGAGGGTTCTATCCGGGTGTGCCTGGCCGTACCATATCCACCATCAAGGAAGGAAGGGAGAGTCACTATGCGTCCGACCTACGTTGTTGCGGCTGCTCTCGCGCTGCTGGTCTTGAGTGCCAAGGGAGCCGGCCTGGAACCGTCGAGCCTGCCGGTTATCGACGGTGTGCCGACGGCGGCACCGGAGGCGGTGGGCATGTCGTCGGCGCGCCTGGCCCGTCTCGACCACGCGATGCAGGCCCATGTCGAGCGCCAGGACGTAGCCGGCGTGGTCTCGCTCGTGGCTCGCCGGGGGAAGGTCGTGCACTTCTCGACGTTTGGCCACAGGGACCGCGAGGCCCAGAAGCCGATGAGCCACGACGCCATCTTCCGGATTGCCTCGATGACCAAGCCCGTGGCCTCAGTGGCCCTGATGATGCTCTACGAGGAGGGGCGCTTCCAGCTCCGCGATCCCATCGCGAAGTGGCTGCCCGAGTTCGGCGAGATGAAAGTGGCGACGCCGGCGACGTATCAGGAGCTCGGCCGAGGTCGATACCGAACGCTTCCAGCGTCGCGCCCGATCACGGTGCAGCATCTGCTGACCCATACCGCGGGACTGGCCAACACCTATCGGGGCATCACGAAGCCGGAGTTCGACCAGATCGCCCCGCTGCCGCCGAAGCCTGGCGACACGGTCGGCGAGATGGTCAAGCGCCTGGCCAAGGTGCCCTTGAACTTCGAGCCCGGCGACGCATGGGAGTACGGCGTCGCGACGGACGTGGTTGGCCGCCTCGTCGAGGTCATGTCGGGGCAGAGCTTCGACGCGTTCCTCCGGGAGCGGATCTTCGGGCCACTGGGCATGCGCGACACGCACTTCTATCTTCCAAGGGCGAAGCTCGATCGCTTCGTGTCCCTCTACCGGCCCGGCGGTACGCAAAAACTCGAGGTGGCTGAAGCGGCAACGGCGGACAGTCGCTTCGTACGCGAGCCGCATACCTACTTCAGTGGGGCCGGAGGACTCGTGTCCACCGCCCGCGACTACTTCCGGTTCAGCCAGATGATGCTGAACGGGGGCGAACTGGACGGCGTCCGCATTCTGAGCCGGAAAACCGTCGAGCTGATGACTGTTAACCACACCGGTGATCACGATGTCTGGCTCGTCGGACCCGGGCACGGGTTTGGGCTGGGCTACGCCGTCGTCCTGGATCAAGGAAAAGTGGCGATGCCGTACTCGGTCGGGACGTACTTCTGGTGGGGCGCCTTCAACACGACGTTCTGGATCGACCCGAAGGAACAGCTGATCGGGATCCTCCTCACGCAGCTGCGCCCGTACAATCACCTGAGTATTCGACAGGACCTGGCGACGCTGGCGTATCAGGCGATCGTGGATTGACGGCCACCACGGCGGCGTGGTTCTCCAGAAAAGAGAGAGACTTTCGCCCCTCATCTTCACTTGGCGATTGGACTGGGCCTCATCTGAAATTTGACGGCCTTCGGCAGCACGCCCGGGCCTCCCTCACCGCGCCCACCCTCGATGTGCCACGTCGCGTACGTGGAATAGCTCGCCCAGAGTCCTTTCCCCTTCCACCCGGTCTTCGGATTGTCGACGCGACCGTTGGCCGATCGCGGGAAGAACCCGAGCGGATACGGCACGCGCAGCGTCACGAACTGCTTCGTCGACGGTTGAAGGACCTCGAACGCATCGGTGTTGTTCGATCCATAGATCGGAGCGTCCTTCCCGAGGCTCAGCACGTCGTGCACGTCCATGTGGGTCAGGTAGCTCTCGTTGGCATGGAACGGGCTGTTCTCGAACGTGGGATCGTTCTTGCGATAGAACGTCCAGCCTTCCGGACAGCTCTGGCCATTGGCCTGCGCGTCTTTGGTCGTCTTGCACTTCGTGCGGTCGAACGACGCGAAATGGCCGCTGTTGCGCCAGTTCTGCCACACGATGCCCTGATGGTCCACCTCGACACCGCCCGATCCGAAGACCTCGATCGGCTGGTTGGGCGGCGGTTCATAGAACTCCGCCCTACAGGTCGAAGGCGCGTTCGCACCGCGCTCGAGGCGCATGAGGCGCCTCGCGCCGCGACTGATGCCCGAGCACCACAGGCTGCCGTCCTTGGCGTTCACGGCCACGGAGTAGCAGCCGAACTCAATCCGATGATCCTTGGCGGGATCGATCGGCTCGTCGGGCTCGCTCCAGCCCTGCGTGATCTGGCCGTCGCCGTTGGTGTCGAGCACCGCCGGGCACCACCCCTGGGACGCTTCGGAGTCGTGCGTCTTCTCCCAGGCATTGACGTCCACCCAGCCCACGGCGCCGGTCATCCCAAAGTAGATGTTGTTGTTCGCGTCGAACATGTTGTGATCGGCGGTGAAGCAAGTATCGACGTACTCGTACTTCTCCGTCCGCTGATCGAACTTCGCGACCTGGCGGTTACTGGAGCGAAGGGGATAGTAGGCGGCGAACTTGTTCGAGCTCGACGTGCAGAACGCCGGCTGCTTCTGCGCCTCTCGCGATCGGACCGCCAGCCACAGCTTGCCGTTCTGATCGACCGCGGAACTCCGCACGTCAGCGGAACGTTTCCAGACATTCTCGCCCCAGAACGGCGACGTGGTCGGCGAGGCGTTGAATCCGGACACCAGAGGCGCCGCCGCGCTCAGCACCTTGATGTTCCGGACGCGGTGCTCGACCGGATCGAGCATCGTGAGCGAATCGGTCATCTCCGCCACACCGTAGATCGGCCCGTTCGCATTCGCCGTGGGCATGCGGGTGTCGCCCGCCACATTGTCCGAGCGGCCGTCGATCGGCGAGCCCCAGTCCCACATGGTGATGACCAGGTTCCTCTCCGTGCCGGCGGGACGAGGCGGCGTAACTTTCGGTGCCTCTCCCGCCTTCACCCGATCGGGGAAATCGGCGAACGCCTTGCGCACCTCGTCCCCCATGCTCATGAAGGCGCTGCCCATCGAGGGCCCTGACGGTCCGACCCTGGTGCGCTTGTCCCACGCGGCCAGCGTCGAGGCCGTTCCCGCGGACATCGACGGAAGAATCTCGCGGGTGGCCTTGTTGCCGAGCTGATGGCAGTCGAAGCATTCCTTCAAGTCCATCTGAAGCTTCTTCTGCGCTTCGGCCCCTGCGGGCGCTTTCACCATCGCCAGCCACCAGGCTGCCGGGTAGATTTGCGCCGCTGCTTTCGCATCGGGAGCGCGGGTGGCCTTGAGATTGAGCTGCTGACCGGGTTTCGCCGTGACCCGCGCCGAATCGACAAGCCCGTATCCGCGAACGAACACCTGATAGGTCTCGCGCGGCAGATCCGGAATCACGTAACGGCCACGATCGTCAGTAACGACGATCCGGATGAACCGCGTGGGCAAATCCGTCGTCTCGGCGATCACCCAGACGCCCGCTTCGAGCCCGTTGGCGCTGGTGACTGTCCCGCCGATGTCGTCGGCATCGATGGCGACCGATCCGCCCTGCGTTTCGACGAGCCAGGGGATCGAGCCCGCCATGACGATGGCGCACAACCCTGCCCGAAGTGAGTGCCTTCCGCGCGGTTTCATAGGGCCTCCCAGAAATGTCCGTGCATATCCTGGACGCTCCCGTGGCACGGGTCAACAACCAACATGAAGTGCCTTCACCGCGGCTGTCTACTGCTCGCCGTAGCGATCGTCGTGGCAGCCATCGTCAACTCACGCTCGCAGCCCCTGCACGCGGTCGGTCACGCCGAGCGACACCCCCACAACCGGCACATCCACCTCACTGAGGTCGGTGCCGTGCCAGAACGACGTCGAGATCGACACCGAGAGGCGGCGCGACGGAAGCAAGCTCGCATCATCGATCCATGCGAACGGCGTGGCGCCGGTCGTGGCCGACGACGTGACCGAGGGACTTGACAGCACGGTGCCACTCGGCGGCGTGCTCTTGTGCCCCTTACCTTTCTGCTGTGCGCCGACAGGAAGCGCTACCGCGAGCGCCAGGACGGTGCCCGGTCACGAGCGGGACGCGCGTCACTTGTCGTCGCTACCTCATCCGAGCCCTCGGAAATCCTTTATGCAAAGGCAATACCCGCAATCCGCGAACGGCTCAGGCCGCTCCATGCTCTGCCGTACGTTTCAGGCACGACACTTGCCACCGAACTTCGCGGAGGTGACGTCATGAAGTCTCGACTGCTCGTCGCGCTCCTGGTTCTGATCAGCGCCACCTCGGTGCTTGCTGCCGCTACTCGCGAGGCCACAATTCCAGCAGGAACAGTGCTCCGGGTCAGCTTGGAGGACGGCGTGGGCTCGGACACCTCGCGCATCGAGGATCGCGTTCGCGGCCACCTGGTGAATCCGATCGCGATCGATGGACGCACAGTGGTTCCTGCCGGGAGCCGATTGCTCGGCACAGTGGCCGCCGCGATGCCTGCAGGAAAAGTCAAAGGCCGCGCGCGTCTCGCCATGCGGTTCAATTCGCTGACGCTCACGAACACTCACGAGCGCTATCACATCAAGACGCGAACGTGGTTCGCCCTGGCTCCCGGCACGAAGGAGAAGGACGCCGCGACGATTGCCCTGCCGACCGTTGGTGGCGCGATCGTCGGCGGTCTGATTGACGGAAAGAAGGGCGCGGCGATCGGCTCGGTGGCAGGGGCCGGTGCCGGCACCGCCGCGGTTCTCTCAACGCGCGGGAAGGAAGTGCGGTTCGGGCCGGGCGCCGTGTTGCTGGTGCGGCTTGCGTCGCCACTGACAGTGACGACGAGGTAGGTGTATGAAACGCTGGCCGCTCGAACGGGCACATGAGACCCGCTCGGCGGCCAGTCAATCGGTCATAAGAACGGCGGAATATCTCCAAGTTGGCCTGGTAGTACTCGTCGGTCTCGGTCCCGAAGTCGATAGAAAACATTAGAGGGCTGCAGTCAACCGAGCGCCCGTTATGGGCCACCCGGGTCCCCCCAAGACACAGCGCGGATGAGCGCCGCCGGACGGTCACAGCAGCATGCGCCGCGAATGTCTGGACTGGCTGATCCTGCTGAATGAACGGCATCTCCGGTCCATCCTGGCGGAATGGGTGGCTCACTACAACCACGGACGGCCGCATGCGAGCTTGGGACCTGGCGTCCCGGATCCGCAGGGCGAGGCGCCCAGCGAGCGGATTCCCCTCCGGACGTTGTTGTGGTGACCGCGCCACTGCGCTACTCTTAGGGACCGTCGCGTGCCGGGACCGTGAGCTCGCCCGAACATCGGATCATCCGGGGCCCAGGGCCCTCGAGAGGCGAAACCATGAGCATTCAGAAAAAACTGGCTGACTGCGGCATCTCGCGTCGCGACCTCATGCGGCTCGGCGCCGGGGGCCTCGGCTTCAGTCTGGTCGGCGGGATCGGCCCCGTGCCCTACGTCTTCGCCAAGGCGAGCGAAGTGGTGGCGGCCACCGATTCACGCAAGATTCTGGTGGTGTTCGAGTGGTTCGGCGGCAACGACGGACTGAATACGATCGTGCCGTACGGGGATGCGATGTACTACAAGCATCGGCCGACCATCGGCATCAAAGAGAAGGACGTTTTGAAGATCGATGCTCACTTCGGCTGGCAGAGGTCGATGACCCCGATGAAGCGCCTCTACGACGAAGGCAAGGTGGCGATCATTCAGGGCGTGGGCTACGACCAGCCATCGTTCTCGCACTTTACGTCGATGTCGTATTGGCACACCGCGGCGCCGAACAGCGGGAACGAATACGGCTGGATGGGGCGGGTGGCGTCCGTGCTGGATCCGACCGGCGCGCGCCCCAACATGATCGTCAACATCTCGGGCAGCCAGACCCTTGCGGTAAAGGCGGAGAAGCACGTGCCGCTCGTGTTCCAGGACCCGACGAAGTTCGAGCGCGGCGTGTTTGCGCAGGAGAAGGCGGCGCTCGAGGTGCTGGGCGCGCAGACGGTCCCGGTGAGCGCGGCGCACAAGTACGTGCTGGAAGTCACCAAAAGCACCGAGCAAGCGTCCGAAGTGGTCCGTGCCGCGTGGAGCAAGTACAAGGAGAAAGCGAACCCGGACCTCCGTTTGCTGGACCTGGACAAGGTCGCGGCCCTGATCGAGGCGGATTTCCCGACGCGGCTGTACTACGTGCCGCTGCGCAACAGCCTGTTCGACACGCACGTGAACCAGGAGGCGCCGCTCGATCGGCAGCTGCAGTATTGCTCCGACGCCGTCGCGGGCTTCTTCCAGGAGATGAAGCGGATCGGCCGGGCGGACGACGTCGTGCTGTACGTCCACAGCGAGTTCGGCCGGCGCGTGCCGGAAAACACGAGTCTCGGCACCGACCACGGCACCGCCCAGGTGAACTTCGTGATCGGGAACGCGGTCAAGGGCGGCATGTACGGCAAGCCGCCGAGCCTCACCGAACTGGTCCTCGAGGGCAACCTACAGAACACGACGGACTTCCGTCAGGTTTACGCCACGCTGATCGAGGAGTGGATGGGCGCCAACTCGGCGAAGGTGCTCGGCGAGAAATTCAAGACGATGGGCATGTTCCGGACGGCGCCCAACACGGCGTAACGTATGGTGCACGGGGCCGTGCGCTCCGTTGCTGTGCATGAGGGAGGCGAATATGGCCAGTCGCATGGGGTGGTCCCCCGGACCGGCGAGCTGGACGGAGGATCTCGCGCCGATGAGCGCCGCCGATTGGAGCTACGACCGCGCCGCGCACCTGCTCGCGCACGCCGGATTCGGCGGCACGCCCGCGGAGATCGAGAAGCTGACCGCCGCCGGTCTTGAGCGCGCCGTCCGCTCGTTCGTCTACTACGAGAGCATCCCGAATCCGAGAATGCAGCCGTTCGTGGAATCGGGGTTCTGGGATCCGCCGCTGAACTTTTTTCCCGAGAGCCGGCCCGAGGCGACCGACCGGGACGCCAAGAACGGCGTCTCGATCGGCGTGAAGGTCAAGCCCGGCGGCAACCGTCCGATACAGCCGGTCTCGGACCGCTTCTTCTACTGGCTGCGGGCGACGCTGCTTGAAACGCGCCGGCTGGGGTACTGGTGGGCGAACCGGATGCTGCAGACGACGCATCCGCTGCAGCAGAAGATGGCGTTGATGTGGCACGGCCACTTCGCGACCCACGAGAACAAGGTCCGCGACTACCGGAAGATGATGCAGCAGATCGACCTGTTCGAGAGCAACGCGACCGGCAACATCCGCGATCTCGCGATCCAGGTCGCCGAGAACCCGGCGATGCTGTACTTCCTCGATGCCCAGTACAACGTGAAGGGCGCCCCGAACGAGAACTTCTCGCGGGAGGTGATGGAGCTCTTCACCATGGGGGTGGGCCACTACGCGGAGAAGGACGTCCGCGAAGCCGCGCGCGCGTTCACCGGGTGGTATTTCGACAACCTCACGTTCAAGGTCGACCCGGGCAAGCACGACGACAGTCCGAAGACCTTCCTGGGCAGGACGGGGAACTTCGACGGCGTTGAGGTACTGAAGATCATTTTCGAGCAGCCGGTGACGGCCGAATTCCTGGCCGGGAAGATCTATCGCTTCCTCGTACGCGACGAGCTGTCGCCGGAGCTGCGGAAGAAGCTCGGGACGATTCTCCGGGACAGCAATTACGAGGTCAAGCCGCTGCTGACCGTGATTTTCTCCTCGAAGGACTTTTACAGCGCGGGCAGCTACGGAGCTCACATCAAGGGACCCGTGGAGCACATGGTCGCGATGATGAAGCACCTGGGCGTGGACGAAATGCCCGGCGTGCCCGACTTCAATCAGGCGACCATCTCGATGGGTCAGCACCTGCTGAACCCGCCATCGGTCGCCGGGTGGGCGGAGGGAAGGTCGTGGATCACGCCGAACCTGCTCATCGGGCGCGCCAACATCGCCCGCGACGTCCTGATCCCCGACATCACCGGCTTCCAGGACTGGAATTTCACCGCGGGCGGCGTGGACAACGTCGGCCGCCGGCTGCGCGACGGCTACGACGTCGGCGCGGCGACCGCCGTCAACGACCCGACGAACATGACGGCGTTCGACAAGGCCGCCCTGGAGCGGGACGAGAAGTTCAACACCCGCGTCTCGACTTACATCGCGTGGACGCAGGCCGCGCGCAAATTGATCCCGACGCCACGCCGCGCCGCGCAGATCGACCTCACCACGATGGTGCTGGAGAGCGGCGCCAAGACGACCGGTGAGGCCGTCGACTACTTGATCTGGCGCATCGTGCGGGTGCCGGCCGCGAAAGCAACTCGCGACGGGTTCGTCGCGTTCCTCACCAAGGAATTGGGCACCGACAGCATCGATGCCGCGAAGACCTACATGGAAGATCCGCTGCGGATGACGGTGCATCTCATCATGAGTACCCCGCAATACCAAATCGTCTGAGCGCAGAGCTCACTCGAGTCACGTCCGCCGATCTTTAGACGCAGGCCGCTGTAGTCCGCAATAACTACAGACCGGGCAAATTCTGCCGAAATTTGTCGCGCTGCGCCGATCGGATGGGCGGTGAGTTTCTCGGTCAACTCGGAGCCGCCTCCGTGGTTTTCCCCGAGCGGAAGTGTTGCTTGGTCACCTCTCGGATTCGAGACTCGATTCAGGGCTAGGCTAGGGGCTAAGGATCAGCAGCCAGAAGGATTTCAAATGAAACGCGCGCGAGTTTTCGTCGTCATAGCCGTGCTGGTGGTCGCAGGTGTCACATGGATCGACGGACAGCCACGCCGGCCCGCTGACCTGCTGTCGCCCCAGGACTTTCACGAAATCGAGCAGCTTGTGCAGAGCTATACGAAAGGGATCGACCTCGGACCCGAGGACGCATCGTGGGTGTTCACCCGAGATGGAGTGTTCCTCTACAACGATCGGAGCGTCACCGGCGAAAAAGAACTGAAGGCGTTCTACGTGAACCTGCGGCAAACGAACCGCAGCCGAACAATTCGTCACGTGCTCTCGAACCTGGTCGTCAAGGCCACTCCAGGGGGAGGAGCGACGGGATCGGTCTATCTCACGACGATCGAGGCGCCCGCAACCATCACGGCCGTTAGTATGTACGAAGACGCATACGTCAAAACGGCCGAGGGATGGCGCATCAAGAAGCGCCTGTATCATCAAGACCTACCGGTCGCCACAGCGAAGCCGCAGTGACCGAGAACACCTAAGGGCAACGCACGTCAGCGTGTCTGTAGTGCAAACGTCATGACCAGATTGCCGCCAGAGGCAACTGTGAGGTACTGGACCCCGTTGACCTGATACGTGATCTGCGCCGCACGGATCGCCGCGCCGGTGTAAAAGTCCCAGAGCAGTTTGCCTGTCTTCGCATCGAGTGCGTAGAAGGTGCCCTGACGATCGGCAACGAACACGAGATTGCCGGCCGTGGTCGTCGTCCCGGCCGAAGGACCGCCGTTCAGTAGTGTCCGCCAGGTCATCTCGCCGGTGGCCGGGTTATAAGCCGAGACATTTCCAGCCTCCGGAGCCGCCGATTCGCGCTTGCCGGCCGTGCTGAACTGTCCATTCTTGAGCGTGGCGCCCACCGGGATTGCCGTCAAAAAGATCGGGAGCTCCTTGCCGGCTACATAGAGGAGACCTTCCGCCGGATTGAAGGAGCTGGATCCGTAGTGCACCGCTTCGCGCGGCGCGTGCACCGCACCTTTGAGCGTGGGCGGTGTGTAGAAGGGAAGCCGGGGATAGGACGCGTGCTGCGGGTAGAGTTCTCCTTTGACTTCCTGCGAGGCCGTCGGCGTCATCGGTTTGCCAGCCGCCGTCTGCGGAATCGGCTGCGTCGGCCACACTTCCTCGCCAGGCACCTCACTCTTTGTCGGCACCGGGGTCTCGACGATGGGATTGATCGGCTGTCCGGTTTCGCGGTTCAGGATGTAGATGTAACCGTTCTTGTTCGCAGCGGCGACGGCTTTGACCATTCGGCCGCCCACACGAATATCGAAGAGCGTCGGCTGTTGCCCCGCGTCGTAGTCCCAAATGTCGTGGTGCACCTGCTGAAAGTGCCACTTGATCTTTCCTGTCCTCACATCGAGCGCCACGAAGCCGTTCGTGAACAGGTTGATCCCCTTTCTTGCCGAGCCATCCTGGTCTGGTGACGGGTTCGCAATCGTCATGTGGAGCGTGCCGGACTCAGGATCGACCGACGGCGTTGCCCAGATGCCGCCGCCGTGCCGAACACCGCCCATCCACGTGTCTTTGGCAATCTCCCAGCCCTCGTCTCCTGGGCCCTGCGGCACGCCCCAGAATTTCCACAGAAGCGATCCGGACTTGGCATCCACCCCAAGAATCAACCCGCCTGGGATGTGGTTCTCGCTCAATGCCGTTCCGACGATGATGATGCCGTCGTAGTACTGTGGGGCCATGTTGAAGGAGTAGCCCCAATCGGCGGGCTTCTCGAGCTGCGGATACTTGGCCTTGAGCACGTCGGACAGCACGTACGAGACGCCCTTCTTCCCGAAACCCTCGACCGGCTTTCCCGTCTTCGCGTCGAGCGCCCAGATCCGCGCATCCTTGGCGACGTAGATTTTCCCGTCGCCATACGCCGCCCCACGCCCGCTGCTGGCTTCCGTGTTGATCCAAGTCGGCCGCCCGGTTGTGGCGTCGAGCGCCACGATTTGATCCGACGTCGCAACGTACATGACACCGTCGACCACAATCGGCGTGGAGCCGGAGTTCCTCGTGTGATAGAGCCACTTAACGGCGACCGATTTGATGTTCGAGGCGTTGATTTGCTTGAGCGGGGAATAACGCGAATTGGCTAGATCGAGGTTGTGCAGCGGCCAGTCTCGCGACGTGGCGCGGTCAATGTTTGGAAGCGGCACCAGGCGAACAGCGGTGTCTCTGGTCGTGGCCAGCCGCAACTGCTCGGGGGACAGTTCCTGAGCGGTTTCGCTGCCTCCGCGCCCGGCGACCGCCGAGCCATTTCCAAGCGCTCGACCGGTGAGAAATTCCGCAAGGGTGCGCCGCTCCTTGTCGGTGAGCGTAGACCCCTGCGCCGTCATCACACCGTTGGTCAGCGCATCGAGCACCTGCTCGGGGGTACGGTCTCGGAGCGCGGTACGGCTCGGCGCGCGTTCGTCGGCCGTGCCCTCATGGCAGCTCGCGCAACGCCGCGTGAACACGGTCGCACCGTCCACTGAAGCCTGAACGCCGGACTGGCTGGCCGGGTGGCTCCGAAGATGCGCGCCCCCGATGCCGATCGCGCAGGTCACGAGGAGCACACGCCCGGATCTCACCATGGGGATCTCCTACGACGTCTTCTGGACCGGTCGGTCACCGGTTGGTGGCAGTGACCGTCACCGTTACGTCTTGGTACGCTTCGGCGCCACCATCGTGCGCAAGGACGCGGATGACAAACGTACCGGGCACGGCAAACCGCACACGTACCGGAACCGAGCCGTCCGCGGGCAACTTCGGCAACTCCCACCCGGGCGTCCAGGGTGAACCGCTGATGAAGTCTGGATAGACCTTGAACTGTGGTGGGTCGAAGGTCACCGACTCGCCCGGACCGCGATAGACGTGCCAGGCCACGCGCAACCCAAGCGCGAGCCCCTGGAACGGACCGCCTCGGCCCCGCGCCGGCTTCGGAATCCCATCGTCACTGGCCATCGCCGTCAGAAGAAGGGGCTCCCCCACCGTGACCGTACGTTTCAAGTCCCCTTGCACGTGTACGACGGGCGGCTTGTTCCGCTCCACTTCTCCCTGCACGTCGAATCCGGTGTACTGACGATAGATGCCGCGCGCATCCAGGATGTACTCCGGCTTGAGCGACGCATAGGCGCGCTCGGTCTTCCCGTTCGACGTGAGCGTCCAGATCAGATCACTCTTCCCGAAGTCCTTCGGCACCGTGACGCGGAATTGGTTCATGTTCCGCCGTGGGAGAAAGTACGTCGGTTGGCCGCGATCGATCGGCGCCGGCTCGAAGGTGTTGTCCGGCCCAATCGGCACGTAGAGATGCTCTTCGAAGTTGCGATTCATGTACCCGAAGAGCAGGTCGAATGACCCGTCGGGATTCGGCAGGTAGCCTTCGTAGGACGGCGCGATGTTCTGGCCGCTTCGGTACTGGACTTGCCCCTTGACGATGAGCGCACCAGCTCCGACTATGGCGAACGCAACCGCCAGTTGCGCCGCACGCCGCTGCATGTGTTGATTCACAAGCGCCGGGCTATTGCTGTTGCTGTTGTGTGGTGCGTCCCGCCGCCCGATTCGCGCGGGCCGCCAGTTCTTCCTTGTACTGGTCCTCGGTCAACCCCACCCACCGACCCAAGAAGAAGAACATCTCGTCGATCGACCGGCTGCCCACGCCGTGCCAGTTCCGCGGCTCGATGACGTTACGGTTCTTCGTCGAGTTGTCGTACCACGCGATCACATGGATCACCGTACCCGCCGGCAGGAGCGGCGCCGCGTGGTCGGCGTAGTTGTACGTCTTGACCCAATTGTGGTTGTAGCCCGCGCAGGTGAGCGTTTGCACGATGCCAGTCGGCAGCGTCGCGTTCACGCACATCCGTCTGCCGCCGGCGTGCAGATGCGGCTCGAAGCTGACCAACTTGGCCGGCGTCCGCAGAAACGCCACCGTGTCGAATCGGATGTTGTCGTTGTTCGCCGGAATGTCGAGGTCGTTGTTCGAGAGGATGCCGCCGATGGCACTTGTGCGGAGACTGTACTTCGGTTGATAGCCCTTCGGGTGGAACTTGAATCCCACGTCGAGACGTATGGACGCTTCCTCTCCAAACGAGTGCGTGTGGACGCGCCAGGCGAGCGATGCTCCGGCAGGCAGCTTCACACCAAGGCCGTCGGGATATACGGTGGCGTTCTGCCCCGCTTCGTGGGTCATGCCGAACCCTTCAGTGCCCATGGCACTCACAGGTCCAGGCTCGTCACCTGCTTCGCTGCCAGCCGTGATGCCCGCGTGGTGGATGACCGAGTACCCGCCGAGCCCACTGGTCCTGGCTGCGCCAGTGTTCGCGCGCGACACACGAACTTCGTGCACCTCGACCGACTTGATGTACCGATCCTCACTGAGTGGCACCTTCGTCGGCTCCCAGTACCCGTGCCAGTCTGCGCCAGCCGCAGGGATCTTCGCGACAGGCGACGACACGATGAGATCGGGCTCGCCGATCGTCCACTCGATACCGGTTGGAAACGTCTTCGGCGCCGGCAAGTCAGCGGGATTCCCACGTGGACTGCCTGCGTCGACCCAGCGCGCAATGAGCGCGATTTCCTTGTCGTTCAACGAAGGGTCCTCTTTGAATTCCTGGACGCCGACGTTCTTCTCGATGAACCATGGCGGCATCTCACGGCGCATCGTCCGTTCTTTGATGGCGCGCGCCCACGGTCGGACTTCCTCATAGGTAAGGAACGACATTGGCGCCCCGCCCCCGGGCGGCGGTCGATGGCAGCTCTGGCAGGACCGCTGCAAGATTGGCGCAATGTCTTTTGTGAACGTCACAGAATCTTGGCGCGGAGCCACGCCCTGACCAGCCCACGCTGGCGAGGCTACCGCTGTCAGCGTGCCGAGACTGATACCCAACAAGAGGTGGACGACACGCGTGGCTTGCGATGGTTCGGCCTTGGTCCTCCGCCCTAAGTCGCTCTGAACCGCCGGGCCCTGTTCGATGCTGTCCGATGAACTCATATAGATCCCCTGAGGTGATCAGACGCCATTGCCGAGCGAACACCAGGCACGTCGCCGCCGATCGGAGGATCGACGCGGAGTCGGCTCGCCGCAGCTGAGTACAGCGACCACTCCGCATGGACGCCAGGGATAACTCCCCAGGCTGCTGGCAGGATAGCCGATGAGTAGCAGGGGTGCAACCCGAAGCATTCGACAGAAAAGGGCCCGATCAACCCTTGACACGGTCTTTCGCCATCAGAAGTCGAGCTGCGCGCCGATCTTGAAGAACCGCCCCGGCAGCACCTCGAGCGGACGCAGGTACTGCGGCCCGACGTTCGGGTTCACCAGCAGCACGGTGCTCCTGTTGAACACGTTGAAGATGTCGAGCGAGCCCTGGATCCGGGTCCCGCCAATCTGCACAGACTTCGCGAAGCGGAGGTCGAGCTGCGTCAGCCGATTCTCACGCTGAGTAAACGGCTCGATCAGACCGACCGTTCGAGTCGCCGTGCACGCCGCAGAGAACGTTGACCCTCCGCCGCAGTCCGAGAGATTGCGGCCCAACGAGGGAAAGATCTCGGCGTTGGTGAATACGCGGGGCGACGAGAGCACCGCTGACCCGACAGCCGAGAGCAGCGTTGAGGTGACGGTGCTGTTCGCTGCCGTGCCCGGAAGGTTCTGGAAGACGGCGGCCACCGTCGAGCCCCACGGCAGCGGATACGTTCCACTCAGCTTGACCTGCGTTTGTGCGATCCAGGGTTCGGTGACTTTGCAGAACTGGGACGCCGACGCCTGCTGCGGCGTGTCGACCACGAAGCAGTTGTTCGTCACCGTCTGCCCAGTGTTCACGCCACCCTGCAACAATCCGCCATGTCCGAACCTCGCCTGGAGGCCGAAGTCGAGCCCGTTGTAGACCTGTGTCTGTTTGCCGAAGTTGGTGACGGGCACGACCGAGTTGTTCACCTGTCCAAAGCTGGCAGGTTTGAGATCGTACAGCCCGCAGATTTGGTTCCCCCCTCCACCGGGCAAGCGAGCGTCGGCCGGAGCCGTTACACAGTACAAGTCGTAATCAGCTGGCGTGACCGCAAGGTTATCGCTGACGCGGTAGTGGCCGAGCGACGTTCGGAAGTACCCGAACCGCACGCCGATGCCCGACCGCAGCTCCTGCTGGAGAGACACGCCACCCTGCCAGACGTCTGGGCGCACACCCCACCCGTTCAGCACCTCTGGCGTATAGCGGGTGCGGATGACGGAAGTGCCAAAGGCGCTGTTGGTCATCGCTCCGCACTCGCCGTTGTCGATGCGACTCGTCAGGTCACAGTCGGGCACGAAGTTGCCGCTCCGTGGGTCGCCTGCACCGTAGAAACTGTCGTTCCACGTCCGCGCGGTGCTGGCCACGATCAACGCGGCTGGATTGGTGGCCAGCGCCAGGCCCGATGCTTCAGGGGTCACATACCGCCCGACCGAGACCTTGAGCGCTGTTTTGCCATTGCCGAACACGTCGTACGC
>ORMF011361221.1_pt1 | contig 15861 bp, 11 predicted proteins | sample 1779871 | NCBI WGS metagenome assembly ORMF01 (sample SAMEA104232316, study PRJEB22302) | groundwater metagenome | biome: forest; feature: aquifer; material: groundwater | place: USA | collected 2011-08-07 | depth 5.4 m
CCGCGGGGGATTGGCAGCCAAACCAACGGCTCGACGATCCGTCCCGCGGCCTATTGCGGCGTCGTCGGCTTCAAGCCGACGCACGGCCTGATCTCGCGCCACGGTGTGCTCGCGCTTTCGCGCACACTCGATCATGTCGGCCTTTTCGCGCGCACCATCGATGATATTGCCCTGCTTGCCGAGCAGCTCGCAGGCTACGACGGCCAAGATCCCGACACCCGTCCGCGCGCGCGTATCCCTTTTCTCAAGGTCGCAGCAGAGGAGCCGCCGCTCGAGCCGATGTTCGCCTTCGTGAAAACTCCCCAGTGGGAGCGGGCTGACGATGAGACCAAAGAGGGATTCGCGGAATTGATCGAGCCCCTGGGCGAGCGTGTCGAAGAAGTTGAGCTTTTGCCCTCGGCGATCGAAGCGTGGGAGCTGCACCGCACGATCATGGAAGCCGAGATGGCGATGAACTTGGAGCGCGAGTGGGAAAAAGGCCGCGAACGCATGTCAGAGAAATTGCGCGCGCAGCTTGAGCGCGGTCGTGAAGTGCGCGCTGTCGATTACCAGCGCGCGCTCAAGCAGATCGCGCCAATCCATGAAAGTTTCGTGGAGCTGTTCGAGCAACGCTACGACGCAATTCTCACTCCGGCCGCTCCCGGGGCCGCGCCCAAAGGTCTAGCCTCGACCGGAGACCCTTCTTTCTGCACGCTGTGGACGCTGTGCGGGATGCCAGCAATCAGTCTGCCGCTTCTGCAAAGCACCAACGGTCTTCCGCTCGGCGTCCAGCTCGTCGGCCCGCGCCATGGCGACGCTCGCCTTCTGCGCACAGCAAAATGGCTGTCGGCGAAGATGGCGGAAAGCTGAAAGTCAAAAAATCGAGGATTGAGGATGGAAGATCGAGGATCGAAAAACGCCATCTTCCATCATCGATCGTCGATCCTCGGCCTATCAGTCTTTCTCGACTTCCATCACCATTTCACGAGATTGACCAACGCCAAGCTGAACCACGGCACGTAGGTCACCAGCAAAGTAACCAACGCCAGCACCACCGTGAACGGCCAGCCCGCTTGGAAGACTTCCCAGAACGGGATGCGCGCGATGGCGGCGACGGTAAAGAGCACGGTAGCGACGGGCGGGGTCTGCTGGCCGACGCCGAGATTGATGGTCACGATGATGCCGAAGTGGATCGGGTCCACGCCGATCTGGCGGATCAGCGGCATCACGATGGGGACAATGAGGATGATCGCCGCCGCCGAGTGGAGAAACATGCCGGCGATGAAAAAGAAAAAATTCAGGAAGAGCAGGATTAAATATTTGTTCGACGTCGTCTCGAGGATCATGCGCGCGAACTTCTGGGGAATCTGCTCGCTGGTGAGATACCAGCCGAGCACCGCCGACGAGGCCACGATGAGCATGACCACTGCGGTCTGTCCGGCGGAGTCCTTGAGCACCCGGATGGTTTCGGAAGTTGGCAGTTCCCGATAAATGAAGACGCCGATAATAAACGCCGCCAACACTGCGAGGGCCGCCACCTCGGTAGCCGTGGCGATGCCGAGGAAAATACCTCCCCAAATGACGATCGGGATGAACAGCGCCCAGAACGCCTCGGCCGTCGACTTACCGACCAGGCGGATGGAAAACTTTTGCTCGACCGGCAGGTTGTACTTGCGCGCGTAGTAGTAACTCAGCACCATCATCGCGCCGCAGGCGATAAATCCCGGCAGAAAACCGGCAAAGAAGAGCTTGGCCACGGACACCTCGGCCATCCACGCATAGATGATCATGGGGATGGAGGGCGGGATCAGAATCGCAGCCGAAGCGGCGTTGGAGACAATCGCGGCGCTAAGGGCCCTGGGATAGCCGCGCTTCTCCATGGCCGGGATGACGACATTGCCGATGGCGGCCGCGTCGGCGACGGAGGAACCGGAGATTTCGCTCTGGATCATGGTGGCCACGACCGTTACCATCGCCAGCCCACCGCGAATAAAGCCGACGAAGCTGTTGGCCAGGTTCACCAGCCGCAGCGAAATTCCAGAAGTCTCCATCAGCCCGCCGGCAAGAATAAACAGCGGGATGGCGAGCAGCGGAAAGCTCGAGGCGCCGGAAAAAAGGTTTAATGGAACGACACTCAGGGACACCGTTCCCTTCCAGAGCAGAAATAAAATCGTCGCGATCGAGAGGCCAAATCCGATCGGAACGTTAATGAGCGTCAGGATAATGATTATTCCGAGGATGAGCCACTCCACGGCGCTTCAGCTCCTTTCCGTTGTTCATTCCCGCCAACGAGATGCAGCAGGCGCCGGGCGCTGATGAGCAGCATGAGGCCGCCGGTAATCGGCAGCACGCTGTAGACCCAACCCATCTTTACCCAGACGAGGGAGACGGCCGTCTCATCGCCCATCTTGTGCGTGAGCAGCCAGCCGTAATAAAGCAGCACGGTTTGAAACCCCAGAACCAAGAACTCGGCGACGATCTCTAATCTTTTTCTCGTCACCGGCATCAGTCGCGCGATAAAAGTCTCGAAGCCGATATGGCGGCGATGGTAGGAAGCGGAGACGGCGCCGTAGAAGGTCAACCAGACCAACAGGTAAGAAGCGAACTCATCGTACCAGGCGAGCGAGGCGTCGAGAACGTAGCGAAAAAAAACCCCCAGGCACACCAGGACAACCATGAGAAAGAGAAGCAACGTCGCCCACCACTCGACGAAATCGATGAATCGCCTGAAGAATCGTTCCATGTCTTCGCTACGCTCAGAATCTCAAATCGCAGATGGAAAATCTCAGATATTATGAAATCTGAAATTTCAAATGTGAGATTCGCGGAGCGTCATCGCAGCGACTGGACGAGCTTGATGAGATCGCTCCCGCCCGGAATTTCCTTGCCGAACTCCTGGTAGACCGTCGCCGAACCCTTGATGAACGCCTCTTTATCGACCTCGTTGACCTTCATGGGCGGAACGAGTTTGCTCATGAGTTCCTTATCCAGCCGCTCGCCTTCGCTGCGCGCGAAATCCCCCATGTCCGAGGCGATCTTCGAGAGCGTGCCCTGAACGTCCTTCGGCAGCTTGACCCAGGCCTCTTCGCCCACGACTAAATAAGCGGGGGTATAGACATGGCCGCTGAGCGAGAGGAATTTCTGCACCTCCTGGAATTTTGCCGAGGCGATTTGCGGAAACGGATTCTCCTGCGCATCCATGACGCCGGACTGGAGCGCGGAATAGACTTCCGCCAGGGGCATCGGTGACGGATTGGCGCCGTAGTCTTTAAACATCTTGACGCGCCAGACGCCGCCAGGCACCCTCAATTTGATCCCCTTGAGATCCTCGGGCTTCACGATCGGCCGTACATTATTAGTGATGTGGCGAAAGCCGTTCTCCCACACGCCGAGAATGCGCATACCTTTGGCCGGCAGGCCGTCGAGAAGCCCGCTCTGCACCTGTTTGCTCTCGGCGACCTTTTTCATGTGCGCCCGGTTGACGATCAAATAGGGCATTTCGAAGACGCCGAACTTTTGCTCGGTCGTGCTCATGACGGTGGAAGGCAAGAACATCTCCGGCGCGCCGACCTTGATGCCGCGCATCATCTGCTCGTCGCTGCCGAGCTGGCTCGAATGAAAGACCTTGATTTCCACTTTGCCCGCGAGCGCCGCGTTGGCTCTCTTGGCATACTCGTCCGTGGTAATCGCGAACAGCGAGCCCGGGAAACCGACGTGGCCGAGGCGCAGCGTGATGGTCTGCGCCCTCAAGGATTGAGACGAGTGCGCCAGTAGAGCGAGAAGGAAAATAGCCATGATGAAACGTTTCATTGTCTGCTCCTTTCTAAATGGTTCAAAAAGTTCAAATCGTTTAAAACGTTCAAGCCGCCGGCCGCAACAATTTGAACTTCTTGAACGGCTTGAACTGGCGGTTCGCGTCATCGGTTTTTCGTGCGCGCCTCGTCGAGAATCCGCTCGGCCCGGCTGATGTTGAACACGCCGCAGATGCAAAAGCGCGCCATCGTGCGCGTGACTTCCGCCGGGCTGCGGCGGTTCTCCTTGACCCACTCGATCATCTTCTTGACAAAATTTGCCGCAAGCATGCCGTGGCCGCACATGGTCGAAAGCTCGAGCACGGTGGCGTCGGGCAATTTGTCCACGCGCCCGCAAAAGCCCAGGGAATACTCGACGCTGTGGCGGGCGATGCCGGCCTCGCGGCAGCAACGCGCCGCCTCTGCCATCGGCGCGCTGATGTTCACCGATATCCCGAGATTCGCAGCCCGGACATCATCGACGAACGCTTTCATATCTTCGTAATCCTCGAAGACCGCCGCCACCGTCGTGTGGCCCTCGATACCGGCGATCACTTCCTCAGGATTGGCAAGCTGCTCGCGCTTCCAGTGGGCTGTTGGGTTCAAATCCTGCCGCGGGCGCAGCGTACCGCCCTTGGTGGCGTCGCCGATGTTCACCGGATTGTGCTTCAGCGCCAGACGCAAGAACGCGCGATACTTCGTGATCAGGTCGTCATCATTGACGCCGCGGCTAGCCATGGCGAAAACGATAAAGTAATCGTTGACCGGCTCGGGATTGGGCAGCCTTTCAAAGGCATAGTGCTCGCTATAGCGGTGCAACGTGTTGGTCATTTCAAATCACTTTAAGTTTCGGGTTTTTGGTTTCGGGTTAGACTCGAAACCCGAGACTCGGAACTCGCAACTCCGTATGTTTCATTGCGCAACCGTACGCGCTCCCAATCCCAGGTTGGTTTTTCCGCGATACGCGGGATAACCCTCTCGCTCCAAGATCTCCCCGAGCGGCTCCTCGCCGACACCATTGCAGCGGGTCGAAACACCGATGCTGATCACCGTTCCCACTTCGGGGGAAAGCTCCTTGATTCTTTTCAAAACCACCGGCACCATTTCGAGTTTGGTCTTGATCTCGACGATCGCTGAAAGAATTTTCTCGTTAAGGATATCCGGTCGAATAAGACCGCGGGTAGAATCGCTCATGAGCGAGGTGACCGGATTGTTGCTTTCGAACTCGACGCCCAATGCAGCCAAGGCTTGGGTGACGCGCTCGATGTCGCGAAAGCGCGCGCCGATCCCCGGCCGGCCGAACTCCACTACGAAGCCCGCTTCGCCTTCCTTCACCCGATTCGTAACATCGTTGGTCTTGACCTCCGCTGTGCCGCGCCCATGAATACCCGTGGACTCATGCGGCACCTGAGGGTCAGAGAAAGCGCGCCGGACGATGCGCGGCCAGCTCAATTCCTCCGGCACGATCGCATCCGTCGGACAGATGTCGGGCTCCGGGTCGAAGCGGAAGCGAAAAAATTTTGCCGTCTTGCGGACTGCGCGCACGAATGTGGGATTGAGGTGCTCCTTCGACATACCGCGGAAACAGGTGAAACACTCCACGCATTCATCCCCGTTGACCCGCGCCCGGTTGCTCGCCGGATCGATGTAGATGGCGCCCATCGGGCAGACCGGCAAACAATTGCCGCAGGCGACGCACTTGCCTGGGTCGATTTTCACCTGCCTTGCCCCAACCCGCCCGGCGCCGCCTGCAATAGATAAGTCTCGGCGGCCGCCAAGCCGGCGCCCAAGGGGACCTCGACGCCAAAACTCGTCAACGTCATTTCCACGCCGGCGAGCGCGCCGAGCAGCTCGAGCTCGTTCAAACTCCCCAGGTGGCCGATACGGAAAATTTTTCCCTTCACCGCGCCGAGTCCGGGACCCAGAGGAAGCTCCAAAGTTTTCTGAGCGTGGGCGAGATAGGCGTCGGAGTCAAAACCCTCAGGCATGCAGACTGCGGTCAAGGTGTTCGACGATTCTTTGATATTTCTCGCGAGCATTCTCAATCCCATCGCCGTAACCGCGCGGCGGCAGGCCTCGGCTAAACGGCCGTGACGGGCGAACACATTGGGCAACCCCTCTTCTTCCAGCATCGCCAGGCTCTCTTTGAGTCCGAATATCAGCGCGGTCGCCGGGGTATAGGGAAATTCGCCGCAGGCATTGCGTTCGAATATCGGCGCCCAATCCCAAAAATAGCGCCCGCATCTCGCCGACCGGTTTGCCTCCCGCGCCTTGGGGCTGACCGCCAGGATCGCCATTCCCGGCGGCAGCATGAGCCCTTTCTGTGGACCGGTGAGCGCGACATCCACCCGCCACTCGTCGAAACGAAAATCAGTACATGCCAGGGAGCTGACGACATCGACGAGGAGGAGCGCGGGATGATCCGCGCGATCCATCGCGCGGCGAATCCCGCCGATGTCGGTGAGGACCCCGGTGGAAGTCTCGCAGTGCAGCACCAGCACGGCTCGGAGCCGGCGATCTTTGTCTGCGCGCAGCCGTTCTTCGACCTGTTCGGCTGAAACAGCGGCTCCATAGGGAACTTCGAGCCGCTCGACTTCGATCCCATGGGCGCTGGCGGTGTCGCAAAAGCGCGCGCTGAAATTGCCATTGACACAGCCCAGCACTCGGTCGCCCGGCGAAAGTGTATTGACCACGCAGGACTCCCAGGCGCCCGTGCCGGAGCCTGGGTTCAGGACGATGTCACCACTCGAGGTTTGAAAGACTTTTTTAAGACCTTCCAAGACTCCTTTGAGCAGGTCGGCGAACTGCGGCCCGCGATGATCGATGAGGGGTTGCGACATCGCGCGCACGACCCTATCGGGAACCAGCGTGGGACCGGGAATCTGTAGAAATGGACGGCCAGGCATAGGATGGCGCACGCTAACTAATAACCACCCGGTCTGTCAAGCGGGGGGTTCCGTTCCGAAGATAGAGGATGGAAGATCGAGGATCGAAAAATTTTATCCTCCATCATCGATCCTCTATCCTCGACCCTAACTGACATGGCTCCAGGCGTGGTAGGAGCTGCGCACCAGTGGCCCGGACTCGACGTGGCGGAAGCCGAGCATCTCACCCGCGGTCTTGAATTCCTTGAATTCCTCGGGGCCCAGGTAACGCTCGACCCGCAACTGACGATTCGACGGTTGGAGATATTGTCCGATGGTGACGATGTCAACTTCATGCTCGCGTAAATCACGCAGGGTCGTCATTACTTCATCGCCGGTCTCGCCAACCCCGACCATGAAGCCCGACTTGGTGAGCATGTCGCCGCGCATTCTCTTCGCTTCTCTTAGGATACCCAGCGAGCACTCGTAAGTGTGACCCGGCCTGACTTTGCCGTAGAGGCGCGGCACGGTTTCGATGTTGTGGTTGAGGATTTCGATTCCCGAATCGACGACGGTTTTCAGCGCAGCCAGGTTGCCTGCGAAATCCGGGATTAATAATTCGACGCGAATGCCGGGATTCAGGTTCTTGATCCAGAAGACCGTCTTGGCGAAATGGCCCGCCCCGCCGTCGGGGAGATCGTCGCGGTTGACCGAAGTGACGACGATATGATCCAGGCCGAGATCCTTTACGACCACGGCTACGTTGCGCGGCTCTTCCGGGTCGAGGGCCAACGGCTTCCCCTTGTCGATGGTGCAAAAGCGACAGCCGCGCGTGCAGGTATCGCCGAGGATCAGAAACGTCGCCGTCTTGTTGCCCCAGCACTCGCCGATATTCGGACAGCGCGCCTCTTCGCAAACCGTATGGAGGTTTTTCTCCCGTAGAATGCGCTTGAGGCGGAGATAGTTGGGGTTCCCCGGCGCTTTGACCTTGATCCAATCGGGGTGTCTTCTCGGCATGGGTTCAAATCGTTCAAGCCGTTCAAAACGTTCCAGTCGTTTAGGCGCCCGTTGAGATGCCGTGCCAAGCCTGCTCGTGTAGACCTTCTTTGAGATCCTGGTAACCAAAGATCTCGGCGAACTGATCAAGAAAGCTGTATCTCACTCTTTCGAGAGCCAGCTCGGAACCAAGTTCTTGGGCCATTGACGTCACGTCGGCCCACGCCAAGCCGCACGGGACGATTCGATCGAAGTAGCTGAGATCCGTGTTCACGTTGAGCGCCAGGCCGTGATAAGTGATGCACCGGCGCACCGCGACGCCGATGGCAGTGATCTTCCGATCACCGATCCAAATCCCGGTAAACGGCGGGCGGCGTGTTCCTGCGAGACCGAAGTCCGCCAAAGTGCGAATCGCGCTCATCTCCAGATTCCGCAGATACCGATGCACGTCCTTGCGCAACTTCGAACGCACATCGATGATCGGATAGACCACCAGTTGGCCCGGGCCGTGGTAGGTAACGTCTCCACCGCGGCTGGTGCGGTAAACCGGAACTTCCTCTGGAGCGAGAACATTGGACTCATTACCCCCGCGTCCGAGGGTGTAGACATGCGGATGTTCGACGAAGAGTAGGATGTCGGGCGATGGCTCGCACTGTTTGAATTCGACGAGGCACTCTTGCAGCGCCAGCGCCGCAAGATAATCCAACCGCCCTAAATCTTTGTAAAGCAGTTCGAACATCGCTTGATTTAGTCTTATCGTCCACGCTCGAATCTTTCAAGTTGAAGCGGGCCGACATCGGCTATCCGGAGAGCGGTTTTTCTGTTTCCGCTTTCGCCTTGCCATCCCGCCATCATATCGCGTAGAATCGCGGCAATTTAGCGAGTCAAAAGAGGCTCGACTCCGTGCCAAAAATCTTCGACAATATCCACCAGCAACTTCTCCCCGCGCTTCGCGAGACGATAGAGCTATCTACCCGATCCGATTTCTGCGTCGGCTATTTCAATCTCCGGGGCTGGAAAGAGATCGACACGCTGATTGAGAACTAGGCCGGTGGCCCATGCCGCCAATTGAACAATGCTAGCCAAATCGAATACAACCCGCACAAAATTTGACTTTTCTCCGGTTCACCGGTGAGGTTGCGAAGGCTGTTTTATGCCCGCAGAAGCCAAAGCAAGAATTAGAATCAACGAGCTGCTCAGCAAGTCGGGCTGGCGGTTCTTTGCCGACGATAATGGCCCGGCGAACGTTCAGCTGGAAGCTCACGTTAAGCTGACCAAGAAAATCCTGGACGAGTTCGGCAACGATTTTGAAAAGACCGCCCGTGGATACGTTGATTACCTATTGCTTGACGCTCGCGGTTTTCCGATAGCCGTGCTGGAGGCGAAATCGGAGAAGTTTGAACCCCTGGTCGGCAAGGAGCAGGCCCGGAAGTACGCCCGCTCACAAAACGTACGATTTGTCATTTTGTCGAACGGGAACCTTCATTACTTCTGGGACTTGGCGCAGGGGAATCCCACCCTCATTACTGAGTTTCCGACCGCCGAATCTTTGGGGCATTTTACGACCTTCAAGCCCAATCCTGACACTCTGATCAACGAAAAGTTGAGTGACGATTACATTGCCGTCACACAGAACCCAATCTATCGCAATGACCCTCGATGGAACAACCTCGCAGAGCGCGACACCTTCATTAAAGACACTGAACTTAAATTTCTTCGTCCCTACCAACTGCGTGCGATTTCAGCGCTGCAAAATGCCGTTAAAAGTGGGCAGACTCGCTTCCTCTTTGAAATGGCCACCGGGACCGGCAAGACACTGCTGGCGGCTGCTGTGGTCAAGCTCTTTCTACGGACGGGAAACGCGAAGCGCGTTTTGTTCCTGGTCGATCGCCTGGAGCTTGAAGACCAGGGTTGGAAAAGGTTCGTTCAGTTCCTTAAAAACGACTACCGCGCGGTTATCTACAAGGATAATCGCGACGACTGGCGCAAGGCTGAGATTGTTGTCTCGACCGTCCAAAGCCTCCAGTTCAATAATAAGTATCGTCGACTGTTCTCCCCGACCGACTTCGACCTGCTGATCTCGGACGAGGCTCACCGCTCCATTGGAGGCAACAGCCGAGCCGTATTCGAGTACTTCATCGGCTACAAACTCGGCCTCACCGCTACCCCGAAGGATTACCTTAAGAAGATCGACCCGGCGAAAATCAGCGCCCGCGACCCGCGCGAGTGGGAGCGGCGGCAATTGCTGGACACCTACAAGACATTCGGTTGCGAAAGCAGCGCGCCGACCTTTCGCTACAGCCTCATTGACGGCGTGAGCGAGGGGTACCTGCTCAATCCGGTTGTCGTGGACGCGCGGACGGAAATCACCACGAAATTGCTGGCCGAAGAAGGCTATTCCGTCATGCAGGAGAACGAAGACGGTGAATTCGTCGAGCAGACTTTTTTCGGCAAAGATTTTGAGAAGAAGTTTTTCTCGGCCAAGACCAACCGTGTCTTCTGCGAAACCTTCCTGAAGAGTGCCCTTCGTGATCCGTTGAGCGGAGAGATCGGGAAGAGCATCGTGTTTTGTGTGCGCAAAGATCACGCGACCCGGATCACGCAGGCCCTGAACATATTGGCTGATGCCATGTTTCCACGCAAATACAACTCTGATTTTGCCATTCAAGTGACCTCTCCCCCTGAAATTCAGGACGCACAGCAAATGGCGGTCAGCTTCGCCAACAACAACCTCAACGGGCACACTCGGTTTTTGGAAGGCTACATCAGTGCGAAGACACGCGTCTGCGTTACCGTCGGCATGATGACGACCGGTTACGATTGCGAAGACCTTCTGAACATCGTTTTGCTTCGACCGATCTTTTCACCGACGGATTTCATTCAGATCAAGGGACGCGGAACGCGCAAGTACACATTCCGCTACAAAGAGAGAGGGACAGCGGCCTCGCCGTCCGAGGAACACGCGAAGCCGAAAGAGAAGTTCAAGCTCTTTGATTTCTTCGCCGTCTGCGAGTATTTCGAGGAGAAGTTCAACTACGACGAAGTCATCGAACTGCCGCCGCTAAAGCCCGAACCAGGCCCCGGCCCACAACCGCCGCTACCTCCGCCCGGCCCTGCCGGTTACACGAACGTCAACCCCGATCCACTCAAGACTCAGGTTGAATATACCGTTCCGGTTTTCGGCATGAAGATTGACCGCAAGTTCTTTGAGAAATTTGAAGACAAGGTCAAGGCCACGCCGGAAGTGCGCGAGCGGTACGAGCGCGGCGACATCAAAGGGGCGGAAGAGATCGTCGTTGCGGCTTTGTTCAACAAGCCGGAGGATTTCTTCAACCTCGACAAACTCCGCAAGGCCGTCCAACTCGACCGCCGCGTCACGCTTCGCGAACTGCTCGCCAAGGTGTTTGGCGAGATCGACCGGTTCAAGACGAAGGACGAACTGCTCGAAGACGAACTCGCCAAGTTTGTCTCAATCCACAAACCCGACGCCGCCCACATGTCGGTTATCCGCCAGTTCTTCAAAGCGTATGTCACCGATGGCGGCGTCCGCGCCATCGTGGACTCCCGCGAATTCGGACGGCTGGCCGACAACCCCAAAGTGTCGCTCGCGGAGGTTCGCGCCCTCGACCAGTGGCGTGATGTGATTCCCGAATACGTAAAAGACTACGTCCCACTGAACGCTTTTGCGGCATGAGATAGCCACAAAAGGCACAGAAAGCACAAAATGGGCGATAAAGAAATAATGGAGTTGTGCGACAGGGTAAGGCAGACCGCCTTTGATCTGCATACATTCTTACGGCATGGCCATTTGGAGAAGGTCTACGAAAACGGACTGGCCCATCGCTTACGCAAAAAGGGATTGAAGGTTGGGCAGCAGCATCCGCTTCAGGTTCGGGATGAAGACGGTGCGGTATTGGGTGACTACTTTGCCGACTTGTTCGTGGAGACTGTCCTCATTGTTGAATTGAAAGCCTGCAAAACCTTGGCTGATGAACACATTGCCCAGGCGCTCGGATATATACGAGCCTCTGGACATCGGCACGCCTTGTTGATCAACTTCGGCGCACCAAAAATCCAATTCAAGAAACTCATTTTGTGACTTATGTGCTTTATGTGGCCAGTCTCTGAGGTTCTGTATGCTTGACACTGAAACCAAAGGAAGAATTGACTCCGCCCGCGACATCCTCGTCGGCAAAGTGCCCGACCCGAAATCGCAGGTCGAACAAATCACCATCGCCCTGATCTACAAGTTCATGGACGACATGGACCGCCAGTCGGAAGAGGTCGGCGGCAAGTCGTCGTTCTTCAAAGGCGAGTTCAAGAAATACCGCTGGGCCGACTTGCTCGACAAACGATTCGGCGGCCACGAGCGTCTGCTGCTCTACGCCGAAGGCATCGAGCGGATGAACGAGAACAAGAACATCCCCCAGCTCTTCCGCGACATTTTCAAGGGCGTGTTCCTCCCGTACCGCGACCCCGAAACGCTCAACCTCTTTCTCAAGGAAATCAACGGCTTCAGCTACGAGCACAGCGAACGCCTCGGCGACGCCTACGAATACCTGCTCAGCGTCCTCGGCACGCAGGGCGACGCCGGCCAGTTCCGCACCCCGCGCCACCATATTGATTTCATGGTGCAGGTGATTGCCCCGCAGAAACACGAAACCGTCCTCGATCCCGCCTGCGGCACGGCCGGCTTCCTCATCTCGGACTACAAATACATCCTCAAGCACAACGAGAACCTCACGCCTGACGAACGCGCCCGGCTGATGACCAACTTTTGCGGCTACGACATCGCGCCGGATATGGTCCGCCTCTCTCGCGTGAACCTGTATCTGCATGGCTTCCCCAACCCGGTCATCCACGAATACGACACCCTCACCAGCGAGGAACGCTGGGACGAACGCTACGACGTGATCATGGCCAACCCGCCGTTCATGACGCCCAAAGGCGGCATCCGGCCGCACAACCGGTTTTCCATCAAAGCCAACCGCAGCGAAGTGCTGTTCGTGGACTACATCGCCGAGCACCTCAACCCCGGCGGACGCGCCGGCATCATCGTCCCCGAAGGCATCATCTTCCAGGGCCAGAACGCCTACAAAAACCTGCGCCGGATGCTGGTGGAAAACTATCTTTGGGCCGTCGTCTCGCTGCCCGCCGGCGTATTCAACCCCTATTCAGGCGTCAAGACCAGCATCCTATTCCTCGACCGCAATCTTGCCAGGCGCACCGACGCCGTGCTGTTCGTGAAGATCGAGAACGATGGCTTCGACCTCGGCGCGCAGAGAAGACCGAACGGGAAGAACGATTTGCCGGAGGCACTGAAGGTGATTGAGGCATGGAAGAAGAACCAGAAAGCGCCGACGGAAGGAATTGCGCACGCCGTTTCCCGGAAGCGGCTGTTGGAATCGGTTGGAGTGGGCTTTTCGGGCGACCGCTACCGCGCTGTCGCGGTTCGTGGCGGCAAGTGGCCGATGGTGAAGCTGGGCGAAATAATCAAAACAAAACCACAGTATGGTTCGGGAGCGAGCAAGGTTCGTTTCGACGGCAAGGTTCGTTATGTCCGCATCACGGACATTGAGGATGATGGAAGCCTCAAGGACGAGGACTTGGTTTCTCCCTCAAAGTTTGAAAGCGATTGCATTCTTCAGCAAGGTGATTTGCTCCTGGCAAGGTCAGGCTCAGTCGGACGGGCTTATCTGCATCAGAAGACGGAAGGCTGCTATCAGTTCGCTGGCTATCTTATCCGGTTCTCAATCGACACTTCAAACGCTCTCCCGCTTTTCGTGTTTCACGTTATGCATTCGCAGGCGTATTGGAATTGGATTGAGAAGATGCGGAAAAGCGGAACGATCTCAAACATCAACGCGACTGAATACAGTTCCCTTGAAATCCCACTGCCGCCAGTGGCAGAGCAGGAGCGGCTGGTGGTGGAGTTGGAGGGCTACCGCAAGGTCATCGAAGCCGCCCGCCAAATCCTCGCCCACTACAAACCCTCCCTCCACATTGATCCCACCTGGCCAATGGCTCGACTGGAAGACGCTTGCTTGATTAAGCGAGGCAGGTTTGGACATCGTCCGCGAACGCTGCCAGAGTTTTTTGGTGGCCCTTACCCGTTCATTCAAACTGGCGACGTGGTGAGAGCGATGGGCGGGCCAGTCGCACACACGCAGACATTGAGCGAGCGGGGACTATCAGTCAGCAAGCTCTTCGAGCCGCCTGTCGTCTTGGTGACAATCGCAGCCAACATAGGCGACACCGCATTGCTCACTTATCCCGCGTGCTTCCCAGATTCAGTTGTTGCATTGATTCCAAACGAGCGCATTGATGTTCGCTTTTTGGAGTTCGCCATGCGCGCCAAGAAACAGGGGCTAAGCGATCTTGCTCCTCAAGCTGCGCAGAAGAATATCAACATTGAAATCCTGCGCGGCGTTGAAATTCCCGTCCCCCCTCTGACGGAACAACGCGCGATTGTAGCGGAGTTGGAGTCTGAGCGGGCGCTGGTGGAGGCGAATCGGGAGTTGATCGCGCGGTTCGAGAAGAAGATGCAGGCCAAGCTGGCGGAGATTTGGGGGGCGGAATGATCACCAAGATCAAGCGGGTGGCTTATGTTGGCAAGTTCTACGATTACTCCGCCAAGGGCGACGGGTTGGACTGGCACAAGAACACCTTCGTCTTCGGGCCGAACGCCTATGGGAAGTCAACGCTCGTCAACGTGCTGCGGTCGTTATGTGACAACGACCCAAAACTAATCCGGGCGCGAAGGACTTTGGGAAAGGTTGCCTCGCCGGAAGCGGCCATCGTCATTGACGGAGCAGCTCACGTTTTCAACGGCACGAGATGGGACAGGCCGTTTCCCGATATTCAGATTTTCGACGCGCCCTTCATCCACGCGAACATCCTCGCCCACGAGATTGAACACGAGCACAAGAAGAACATCCACAGAATCATCATCGGTGCGAAGGGGATCGAACTGGCCAAAGAGCTTGCAAGCCTAAAGAGCCGCGAGAAAGACCGGCGTCAGCACTTGGATACCCTCGCGAGGCAGTTTGGCGCGGCGAGATTCACGCACCATGCCGTAGACGTTTTTCTGGCAATCCCAGCAGCCGAGGAAACAGCCGTCGCCGCGCGTATCAAGAAACTTGAGGATGACATCATGTCCAAGGAGAGCGAAACTCAAGTCCGAGGACTGGGTTTCCCGCGCGCCTTGTCCGCGATAGTATTTGATCTTTCGTCAGCGAAGACACTTGCTGCTCAGAAACTTGCCGCCGCGCACGAGGCCGCTGAGAAGCGCGTCCTGGCCCACATTGATCTGAACTTCAAGAACAAGGCCCAGGCAAAGGAGTTCATTCGTCAAGGTCTTGATCTCGTGCAGGCGGATTGCCCGTTCTGCGGACAGGATTTGAAGAGCGCCGCCGATCTTCTGAAGGCATACCGCGAGTTCTTCGACGATGCCTTTCGTAAATACCAACAAAATCTTGCCTTACAGGCCGGGACGCTGGGGAAGTGGAACCTCGACAACGACCTCACCGCACTTGTTTCCGCCCACAACGCCAACCTCGCCATATTAACGCAGTGGGAACTGTTCATCGGTCCAGAGACCTTGCCGGATGTTGTCGGTCCTGTGGACGCGTTCCGGCCAAAGCTCACCGGGTTGAAAGCCAAAGTTCAAGGCGAGTTGGACAAGAAGCAGAAAGACCCGAATGCCGATGCAGACCTGCCGCATTTCGACACTCTCGCCGAGGAACTCGCCGCGCTGAATACTGCTGTAGGATCATACAATGCTGCGGTCGCGGCATTCACCGAGAAGGCAAAGCATTACGTCGCAAATCTCCCGAAGTCTGATGTTGCCTCGATCCGCGCCGCACTGCCAAAGGAAGAGGAGATCAGGAAGCGCTTCGCCCCAGAATGGAAGAAATGGGCCACTGACTACCCGATGGCGAAGAAGGAAGCCGACGACCTGCTGAGCAAGAAAAACGCCAAGCAGGCTGAGCTTGCCGCCTACACCAAGACCATCTTCGAGACGTACCAGACGCGCATCAACGAGCTTCTTTTGTCTTTGGGAGCCGACTTCGCGGTTACTGACCTGACCGGCAAGACTGACGAACGGGCAAACGAGCCCTATACCGATTTCGGCTTCCTTATCCTGGAGAAGAAGGTTCCGCTCACGGCTCATCAAGATGATGAACCTTGTTTCAAAAATACCCTCAGCGAAGGGGACAAGAGCACATTAG
>ORMF012548645.1_pt1 | contig 15861 bp, 13 predicted proteins | sample 1779871 | NCBI WGS metagenome assembly ORMF01 (sample SAMEA104232316, study PRJEB22302) | groundwater metagenome | biome: forest; feature: aquifer; material: groundwater | place: USA | collected 2011-08-07 | depth 5.4 m
CAAGGGCGTTTTGCAGTTAATTTTCGCATTAACGCCCTTGTTTGATCGCTACGCGATCTACACGCGGGCTTCTGAAACTTTATCGCACGCAATGCTGCATGTCTTCGTAACTAGTTATGTATAAGGCCATGCAAGCAAGCGCGCCAGAAGTTCATTCACACTTCACCAGAATCACCTAAAAACAAAGTTTCCCACAGGTGATTTTTCTACCGAATCGGTCAAAATGAAAAAATGCTGATCAATTGTTTTTTTGTAAAACAGTTGTAACCCATTGATTTTTATATCAATAAACAATGTTTAAAATATACACAAACCAATACGTTACACGAAATGACAATCAGTTGGGAATGCTTTCGACAAAATACTCACAGAGTTATCCACAGTGTGTGTGAATAACTTATTTTTGTCATGAAATTATCCAGATAATAATACGGTAGCGACTTAATTTTCAAAATCTGATAGATTTCATGTCCAATTTTAAAAGGAGTAATAGAATGCATAATTCGCTTAATGATAGTTTGTTGGATAATGGGGCAGTCGGACAAACTGCCAAAGCACTTTCAACGATATTGGCAAAGCTGACATTTGAACAGTCTCTAGCGGATGAACTGGCTCAATTAAAATCACAATTGGAAGATGGAAGCCTTACTGATCAAGACTATCTCAAAAATGAAAAAGTTATAAATGCAGTAGCGCTGTGCAAATCATCTAATCAATATTTTTTACCGGACGCATTACGGTTATGGTGGCAGCAACCGCACAGTTTTTCACTCTATGAAAAAACTTTTTTTATGTTAAGTTCCGTGTTGTTACTGGCGGGCGCTATTTTATCGTATGAAGTGTTCGTGTTATTTTTTGATGGCAAGCCGCGCCTAGAGGCGACGGGTGATGGCATTAAGGAATATTGCACTTCAGAGTTAACGGGATTGGCGCAATCTGTTATTAATATCTGCACGTCAATTGGTGATGGCATGACAGCCGTTTTTAACATGAATAAAAGAATCGATGTATTGCCTGATTTTGCTGGATTTGTTAATGATTCTTCGTCAACCCTTATTTCCGGTGCATCATTTCAAAGCGTAGGAAGTTGGTTTGACCCGATCGGTTGGATTAATTTTTTCACCTGTCAGCCCCAAAATACAACGTTAACCATGATCGGCCATACTTTTTCTGGATCGCTTGTAGAGGCGCAAGCAAAAGCAGCTAATGGTTTTCCGGTGATGCTCACAAATATTAATATGCAGCCAGATCCATTGTTGGGTAATACAACAGCGCTTGCGGTTAATGCATTTTTAGGTATGTTTTGTCTCCTGGTTCAAAATGGGGGTTATAGCATTATCAATAATCCTCGGAATCAACCTTATGGCCACTTTGATGGCTTTGAACGTTTTGGAGATGATTTTAAGTTTTATGCTTATGCATTTGCTGCTGTTTACTGTCTCTGTGTTGTACCTTCTTTTATTACGATGGCGGCTTTGCAATGTAAAAAAGTGCTTTCAAAATGGCAAGACTCCAGTGGTGAGCGTGAAGCTACTTCGCTTCGTAGCAGGGCATGCACCTTGTTTACTGAGTATTCGTCAATTCAGGTGGTAACAAGCAGTGCGCCGTCTTCAATAAATGAGCTGTGATTGAGTGGCGTTGACACATTAATTTTGATATGTGGCCAGCATGTTACGTCCTTGCTTGCGAGCGTGCTTCCCTCCCATTTTTCTCAAACGCAGAGCGTAGTTGAAAAGAATGGGAAGGAGGTGGGAGCGCCAGCGACCACGTAATAGCAGGACAAAATTAGCGTCGGTTTAAAGTAACTTCATCCACAACATCTGTGGATAACTCTGTGTGTAGTGTGTCGACATTCACTTCAAGTGCCCATGCTATCGTCGATTTGTTTTTTTGTATTTTTTTTACCTGGTGATAGCGTTAACTATTTTCATGCATTATCATGAAAATCCTCAAATGATTCATGGAGCGATCATGTCGACCACCAGTGTTCTAAAAAATATTCCCGTCGAATATTTATCGCGCGGCCATTATCAGCCTCGCCGCACGTTCAATGAACAAGCGTTGCAGGAATTGTCAGAATCAATTCGCTCCAATGGCGTGATTGAGCCCATCATCGTGCGTGAGATATCGGCTAACCGATATGAGATCATCGCAGGCGAGCGTCGTTGGCGTGCGTCACAGCTAGCGCAATTGAAAACCGTTCCTTGTATTGTTCGTGATTACACGGATCAAGAAGCCGCTGAAGTGACGTTGATTGAAAATATTCAGCGGGAAGATTTAAATCCGATTGAAGAAGCACTGGCATTATCGCGATTAATTGATGAATTTCACTATACGCACGAAGATCTCGCCAAATCATTGGGGCAGTCTCGCACCAAAATCACCAATGCATTGCGATTGCTACAATTGGATTCTCGCGTACAGCAATTGTTGATTGATAAAGCGTTGACAGAAGGGCACGGAAAAATTTTGGCGGGATTGTCGTCGGATCAACAATGGGTGTTTGCCAAAAAAGCAATTGCAGAAGAATGGTCTGTTCGTCTGCTCGAGCAAATGATCCAGAGTTCAAAATCATCGGGTGAATCGGTTGACACAAAAGCCGATGCCAATATTCGTCGCCTTGAAAAAATGACGTCAGACCACTTTGGTGCCGAGGTCATCGTTGAAAATACAGCGAACCGTTCCGGTTGGATCAAACTGCGATACCAAAATTATGAAGTCCTCGCGGGTATTTTGGAAAAGATGGGTGTTCAATGTGATTAGATTGGTTATGCACACGATCTGTGGATAACTCTGTGGGTAGTGTGTCGACATCAACGTTTACCCCTCATTACATCGTTAATTTATTCTTTTGTATTTTTTTTACCTGGTGATATTGGTGTAGGTTTTCATGTGTTTCGATGAAAAAATATTTGATAATACTTTGATCGTTATTTCATTCACAACGCCTGTGGATAAAGTTGTGAGTAGTTTGTCGAGATCGGTCTTGATTGCCCATTCTACCGTTGTTTTTTCCTTTTGTGTTTTTTTTAACGGATGATGACGATACTTAAATCAGATCTGGCGCCAGTCGGGTCTATATTATGTGGTTAGTGCGCTGTCGCACTTACTTTGTCCCGTTCTGCGCCCTTACTGGCGCGCATGTCTTTATACATAAGTTGTTACGAAGACATGCGCTATGTCATTGACCGGAGTGTCAGAAGCCCGCGTGTAGATCGCGTAGCGATCAAACAAGGGCGTTTTGCAGTTGATTTTCGCATTAACGCCCTTGTTTGCTCGCTCAGCTCGCTACACGCGGGCTTCTGAAACTTCATCGCACACAATGCCGCATGTCTTCGTAACAACTTATGTATAAAGACATGTGCTTGCGCGCGGGCTTCCCTCCCATTTTTCTCAAACGCAGAGCGTAGTTGAAAAGTGTGGGAGGGAGGTGGGAGCGCCAGCGACCACGTAGTAACGGAACAATATTTGCGTGACAACGCACTAAGGAGATGGGCATGTTTTCACTACATGTTGTTGCGCAAGCATTTTGGTTGTTTGACACGCATTAATGGCCGGCATTAATAATAGATGATCTTTATCTTCAGGCGTGATGGATTGGTGTGACAGTAATTTTTCTAACGTTGAAATCCGTCTGGAAACAGAGGTAATAGCATCCTCTAATTTACGCAAATAGCTCTGTCCATCTGACGTCGCCGTATTGAAAAACGTAACACCCAAACCCACTGCGCTACCGCTACGTACGCGCTCCGCTTCTTCTTCATAAACTAACTTATTTTTTTTAATCACCTCGATGTGTTGTTGCAGAATGCTTGTATTAGGATCATTTGAATTGCGCATAGTTGCACCTCCTTGTTTTCCCAACGCTTAAATAATCGGTTGGATATTTAATTTTTAGCGCAGAATCACGGCTTATGCAATAATAGTATGCTATGGTGCGCGAAAATTTATTTGTAATTACCATTTTGATAAGATCAAATTTTTTTGCTTGTTCAAACTGATTAATATAGTTACCGTAACGATGTTAGAGAAAATAACAGATGAGGTTTAGTCGTTTATTTTTTCGTTCTCATTTTTCGCATGCTCATGTGAATGTAATCTTATAGTTGGTATGTGAGACGCGGCCTTTGCAAAGCGCTGTGCAACTCGTCCAGGACCAATGATTCCAATATTGAAATTAAGCGTGTTTTTTATTCACGATGGTAGATGGGCTATCCTGTCCGGTAAAAACGCTCTTTTCAGCGCAGTTTTCCCTTATTGCTCTTAGTGTCAAATTGTAATTATTAAAAAAATTAAATTACTACTGTAAATGAAATAACGATTGACACGATTTAAAAAAACACTATAGTATTTTACTTTTGCAATTTATGAGAAAACAAAGATCAATTAAGGGAGAACCACATGAGATATATTGCAATTGTTGAATGCACTGATGCCGGGGGATTTGAAATAGGCATGGCAGTGATGCAAATGGGATATTACCCTGTTTTTATCTTAAATCCAGAAGGATATAAAGCGGATCTTCTCGCCTCATTAGCCAATTTTAAAATAATCGAAAGCGACACGACAAATGCAGACAATATTGTTCTAGCAATAAAACAATTTGACGAGAAAATTATTGGGCTCACAACATTGGTTGATAGCCGCATGGCCGTTACAACAGAAGCTGCTGAAAAAAGCGACTTATTAGGCCCCGATCATGCATGCATTATTTTAAAAGATAAAGGTCACGTAGCAAAATTATGTGAAGAATATAGTCTACCCACACTAAGCTTCAAAAAAGATCTGGATAAAGCAGCACTTTTAAATTTCCTGCCTGAAAAATCAATTATTTTAAAAAAACGTCAAGGTTGCGGCGCTGTTGGGATTAAATATTTGCATACAAAATCACAACGAATCAATTTTCTTAAAAAAACAGCTAATTTAGAAGATTGGATTGCACAAGAATATTTTGATGGGCGCTTATACAGTATTGAGGGATTTGTTAGCGAAAATAACATTACATTTTTAGGCTGGACGTCACGAAAAAAAATTCAAAACACGGAGACCGAATTTAGATTCGTGGGATTCGATACAGTTAACGAAATCATCACATCACAAGCAAAAGATGCTATCACACTATTACTCAAACGCGCTCATTACCAAAAAGGATGGTTTCACATTGAGTTTCTGATTAATTTCGAAAAAAACGAAATTGCACTAATTGATGCCAATATTGGCAGAACAGGTGGGGCAATGCTGCCACATGTTTTAGCGATGTCGCACAAACAAACCGCATCAAATATTTATCAACATGCTATTGAAATGCAGTTATTTGGAAAATCCAATATAAAGATTGAATCGAATAAAAACGATACATCGATTTATAAGTGCATCTGCTATGGCTCACCAACTGAAACGGTTATTCAGCAAATCATCTTGCCCCGCGTCAAACTTCTGAATTCTGGAATGCGTGTCATTAATATTTTAGGTGAAGGAACAGTTGTTTCCAAAATTGGAACCGATGATTGGTCCTGGATTGGATTTGTAGCCGGAGAGGAAAATAAGGTCGATCAATTTGCCTCAAAAATTAAAATCAAAACAAATAGCAATCAACTGCTACCCGCATCATTTTAAAAAAGGATTATATCATGGAGAAACTTAAACACTATTTTAATAGCTTTTCAACACAATTAGGTCTGCTGATGGGAAGTTTGTACTATTTTTCTTATGCGGTATCAAACCAAAATTGGTCGAATCAGTATTTAATTGGCATCAGTATTTTCATTGCTTTTTTTGCACCATTTTATTCACAATGGAGTAATCGAATTGATGAAAAAGCTGCATTTTATACTGCTTTTGTTTTTGCTGGTAAACTGGCACGTTTTATGTCGCAATATCTATTTAACATTGTTATTTATGCCATCCTATTAAAAGGACAAGTTATTAACGAAAAAAATTTAGAATCTCTGGGAGGAATATTTGGCATCTCATTACTAGTCAGTTTCGTATCACAAGGCATACAATATGTAGCAATTGCTTTTGCGAATCGTGAAGTAGGAAACAAGAATACAAATGTGATAATAGGCGTTACTATTAGTATTCTAACGGGTGCATTAGCTGCAACAGGATTAGCGACAGCTCAAATCTTAATAAAGACATTTGGATTAATGTGTTGCATAGTTGGATTACTTTATAGCTTATATACCGACATTTGCGGAATCATTTCTCCAACAGGTGGCATTGGATTATTTTTTGGAACATTTAATCCAATTCACCGCACACACGTAGAAATGATAAAGCAATTTATTAAAGATCGTAATTTAGAGAAAGTAATCATTCATCCAACGATCATACCTAAAATACATCGCCTCGCATTGCAAAAAGGTGAAATTTGTATCAAAGAAATAGTGAATGGGATGCTAATTTATGAAACCACTAAAAAATCGGATATTCATGTTAACTACTTTATGACTGGAAATAAGTTCTATGAGATAGAGCATCGCATCGCAATGATTCAGCGTATGATTAAAGACGAAGGATTGGAAAACAAAGTAGAAATATGGACCTTACATGATATCTATGAAAAAGGAGGATTTTATTCCGTCATCAACGAAGTAAAATGTAAATATTCCGATAAAAAATTACATGGCATGCATGGATCCGATGTGGGCGGCATGTTAGTAAGGGCCATCTATGATGAATCGATGGGAATTATTCCTTATGCAATTAGACGCGTAGATCAAGTTTCTGCTACTGCCATTCGTTCAGGCGTAAAAAATTTAACAACACCAGGCGTAGAAAATTATTTAACCATGTTACAACACTCTTAAGGATCAATAATGAAAAAAATTATTTTATCGATTGATATTCAAAATGAATATATTACAAGCGGAAGGCCATTTTGTATTAACAGCATTAATGAGTCACTACAAAATGCAGAACTCGTCATCACTCAATCCAGAAAATCAGGTATTCCAGTATGGCACATAAAACATGAGCAAGCAGATCGTATTTTTATTAAAGGAAATGTTCTTACGAATTTTATTTCATCATGCGCTCCAGAAAAAAATGAAAAAGTATTTGGCAAAGATTTATATAGCTGTTTTTCATCAGATGCGTTTAAAAATGCCATTCAAACTGAAAAACCAGATGAAATTTTTATTATTGGGTATGGATCCTCTATGTGTTGTTTATGCACGATCATAGATGGAATTCATCGCGGCTATCAATTTACTATTATTGAAGACGCAACTGCATCCAAGGCCCATAAGGACATTTCCGAATCAGAGATGCATCATTCTGCCATCACAATCTTACAGCAATATGCAAAAGTCATCAGTACCCCTGATTTTATTCGCGATTGCACAAACTAGGTTTTAATTAGTTTTACAAAGTTACGCCCTATACACACTCCAACGCAGGGCGTAATGCATAGCAAAGGACGTAGTAATGATTCAGCACGAAAAAACCAGGCATAGCGGCAATTGCTGGCGAACGCTTACTTTCCTTCACTCTCATACCTCTTTATGAAAATTATCGCAGTATTTTTTTTTAAATAAATGTAAACACTTTAATAATATAACAACTTGTTTTTATGCAAAAATACAGTAAAAAACACTATTTTATTGAAAATTCACAAAAGTAATGAGATACTTTTTGACTTAATTAGTAAGGGGAAGTCATGGCAACTGTACATAACCTCATTCAATCATCGCCGGAACAGCATGATTTATTAATCCATAATCTGCGTGCTTTGATGAGAAAAGCTTGCATAAATGAAGCGGAGCTGTCTCGTAGGACAAGCATTCCTCAAGCAACTGTACACAAGATACTAGCGGGCAAAACAGAAGATCCGCGCGCATCCACCCTAAAAATACTATCAAATTTTTTTGATATTTCAATTGATGAGTTACTCACCGGCGACCCTGTCCCAATGGGCACAAAGAACTCTGTTGTGGTAGCACAATCCATCCCTGTTATTTCATGGAAAGAATGTATTAATTCCCAGCAATTTACTTCGAAGTTAACGCCAACTAATTGGGATAAGTGGGTTGTCAGCGAGTTTTTATCGAAACATCCGTATGCGTTATTAAGTAAACCTTCTATGGCGCCACGTTTTCCGAAAGATACTGTTTTATTTATTGATCCAGACGCTACACCTAAAGATGGAGACCATGTTGTCGTGTTGTATTCTGATACGGATGAAGCAACCCTGCGTGAATTTTCTATTGATGGACCAACAAAATTATTACTGCCACTGAACCCCAATGGTGATTTAACTAAATTGGATAAAAGTGTAAAAATTGGTGGTGTGCTCGTTAAATCGAGTTTTGCATATTGAGCAGTTTAAATGTGGGTGGAGAAAGCAGTGAGAATAATCAATAAAATTAAAAGTACATTCTCAGTGTTGTGGGCATTGAAAAATATTAGGTGCCCTCGAGTATATTACAGAATATCCAGCGTTGATGCTGAAGAACAAACTATCATATTACATATAATTCACAAAAGCGTTTTTATCAAACAAACGTTTTCTGAAATAATTTCTGATTCTGAAATTATTGAGGGATTATCCTGTAAAGAGGCTTGCTGGATTGGCGTTTATTATGGAAAAGCATTGCGATCGGCATTGGATAGAAAATCACATTTAAAAAACATCAAAAAACCGAGTTATTTACTCAAGCATAGATATGGACGCTATAAAATTATATCTGAGAATCGAGATGGTACTATCGAATGCATTCACATCAAAAGTAGAAAAGAAATCTCCACAAGCCCAATATGCATTGCAGAAGATGATGCTTTTATCAACCATTTTGATGCGAATCAAGCATGTTACATTGGTATACTCGCGGGTATGGCAATGGAGAAAAAAAAGTATATGCAAACAGTAATGCAGGATCAAATGGCGTCTTATTTGAAAGTGGTAAAATAAAAATCCACTCTGTTTCTGTGCTCAGCATTTTTTTTGTATTTTTAAAAACGAAAAAATCCTAAATCTAACTGATAATAAAAATGAACGCAAAGAATAAATATTTGCTGATACAGATACTTATCGGAACGTGTATCACTAACGCTACGACATACATGAGTCTTCCTTTTTTGGCTATTTTCCTAGCGAAAAATACCCAACTACAGCCAATTTTGATTGGTTTTGTTGTGGGCAGCGCCTCATTGGCGGCAATCATAGGTGGTTCACTATCTGCGTACTTATCGGATAAAATTGGAAGACGTATTTTATTGCTTATTTCTCTTTTGGGAACCAGCCTTGCTTTTTTTGGATTTTATATTGTCTCGCTTGATCAGCATAAAGCTTTGATCATCGTTGTATTTTCGATATTAAATTTTCTTTCTGGTTTGTGTTTATATGCTTTTAATCCAGTCAGTCAGGCCATTCTGAGTGATATAACACCTTTGCACTTGAGGGCTTCTGTATTTCAATGGAGATATTTCGCAGTAAATATAGGGGCGGTAATAGGACCAATACTTGGTATTATCTTTAATTTGGCTGCTACCAGCTTGAGTTTCTTGATAGCAGCAATTATTTTTTTAATTTATGCGTTCACTATCGGTAAATCACTTGATAAAACAATGGGAACAAAAAACGTTAATGTTGTAAAAAATATAGGTAATAAAAAATTTAAATTCACACCTTTATTAATATATTTTTTATTGTATGGAATTTTGTATAATATCTGTTATTCACAATTAAGTGCACCTTTGTCACAATATTTGTTACATAATTACGCCAATGGAATACATTGGTTTGCAGTTTCACTTATTGCAAATGCACTAACTATTGTTGTTTTTCAACACCCCATTTATCGATTAGTAAAAAAACTTACCTTTTTTTATGCTTTTAGCATTGGTGTATTTCTCCTTTCTTTTTCATTCCTATTGTTAGTGTTAATTGGAAAAACCATGACTGGGTTTGTTGTGAGTGTTATTTTTACTGGTTTGTCCGAATTATTTGTTTTCCCTTTAGCAATTCAATTTGTAGATTGCATCGCGCCAAGTCATTTGAAGGGAGCATATTTTGGAATTGCAAATTTAAGAAGGATTGGTTTTTTTATTGGTCCTATTGCCGGTGGGTGGCTTCTAAGTGAAGTGGGCGGAGTTTTTTTGTTCATTATATCCAGCATTATTTGTTTACTCTCCATCATATTTTTACTGCAGGTAAAAAAATATTTAAATATTTTTATTTGTAAGGAGTATGTTAATGAATAAACATTTGCTTATTGTTAATGCAACGAGTGAAAGCAACTTACCAAACTTTGTCGTTGCCAAAAAAATAGGACTTTATATTACACTCGTAGGTCCTGAGTTCCCTGCTTGGGTTAAACCCTATGTTAACAATTACATCAAAGCAGATAACTACAATGTCATTGAGTTAGTTGATACTATAATAAAATACAATAAAAAAAAGAAAATTGATGGTGTAATAACCTTTTGGGATAGAGAGGTTAGGGCTGTTTCGGCTATTGCTCACGCGTTAAATTTACGCGGCAATTCACCAGAGGCCGCTTTAATATCTAAACACAAAGGTGAAATGCGAAAAACACTTCAAAAAAATAACGTATCGCAACCTGAATTTTATTCGATAAAAAAAGAATCTGATTTATATGAGGCAGTAAAAAAAATTGGTTACCCATTAATCCTAAAACCTACGGGAGCTTCAGCTAGCCAAGGAATTTTTTTAATCAATAATAAGGACCAAATAAACAAAGCTTATAATGAAATAGAATCAGTTTTAAAACCCGACTATTGGTTTGATCAACATGAATACCTAGCAGAAACATATATGAAAGGCGTTGAATTCAGTGTTGAAGGTATAGTGCAGGAACAGAAAGATATATTTTTTGCTGGCATTACAAAAAAATGGACAGATCCAAAATATTTTGCAGAACAGCAACATTGTTTTCCTGCTGATTTAAAACAGGATGAGATAAATATCATTTATGAAGTTGTTGGAAAGGCCATTGCGGCGATCGGTTTACGCTATTCTGCTTTCCATGCTGAAGTTATGAAAACTGGAAATGCTTTTAAAATCGTAGAAGTGAATGCTCGATTAGGAGGTGATTTAATTACCACTCAATTAGTTCCCTTAGCAACTGGATTTAGTATAGTTGAAGCCGCTATTAAAACGTCGCTAGGTATACCTGTTTTCATAGAGCCATACCATAAAAAAGAATACGCTTGTATAAGATATATTATTGAAAATAATAAAGGGACCATTGTATGGAAAAATACATCAGTTCTTCAAGAATTAAAAAAAACAGGGAAGATAGTTGATTTTCGATTGTTAAAATCTGATGGCGAGCTTGTGCTAACGCCGCCAGAAAAATTTGGTGATAATCGGCTGTGTTATGTGATTACAAAGGCTGGAACTGAAGCTGAGGCAACTGAACGTGCTATATCTGCATTAAATAAACTTGAATATGAAATCGTATAACGTATAACTAGAGGTAAAGGTAGTGACCAGAGATACAAAACATTTTAAATTTCTTTTATTGTTATCAATGATTTATATTTTAGCAATTGTTACACCTGCAGTTGTAGCATATAAATTAGTAGAAATAGGGCCCATTCTTACAAATGCGGGTACCTATGTTTTCCCAATTTCTTATTTATGTGGTGATTTATTAACGGAAGTATACGGCTATGATGTAGCACGAACATTAATTTGGTCTGCGCTACCATGCTCTTTATGTTATGGGTTGTTGGTAGTTGGATTAATACACCTTCCATCCCCTTCTTTTTGGCACTACCAAGCTGACTATCAAGAAGTTTTAGGTCGTGCATTTCGTTTACTGCTAGGTGGTTCCGTAGGCATTCTGGCTGGATCATTTTGTAATTCTTATGCCATTGCAAAATGGAAAGTATTCTTAAAAGGAAAATATTTTTGGTTAAGAAGTATAGGCTCTACCTTGATTGGTGATTTAATTGAGTTAATTATTGTAACGGGAGTTGCCTACGTAGGACAATTTCCATTTCACATGATCATTAGAATGACAGTAACAGTTTATCTTTTACGTATTGCTTACGCCGTCGTCATGGCATATCCGGCACAATTGATTGCTAATTTCTTAAAACGAAGTGAAAAAACTGATGTCTTTGACTATCGTACTAACTTTAATCCATTTAAAATAAAATAAAATAAAATAAAATAAAATAGTAAGGTAGTGATAAATATTTCTTATGATGAAATTTCATAATAAAAGATATTTCATTGTTTGATAATAAATATTTTTAAGTTTTAAAATATCTTCAACAAGAATTCGTTCATTTGCTTGATGAATGGTTTCACTGCAAAAACCAAGCTCTATTGTTTCAACACCATATGGAGCAATAAAACGGGCATCTGAGGTGCCACCGGTCGTAGAATGATGCGGCTTTAATTGGGCAATGTCTTTAATTGCTTTTTCAACACAAGCAACCAAGTTCTCAGCCTTTGTTAAAAAAGGTTTTCCACTATGTGACCATTTCAAATGATACTTAATGTTATGTGCATCTAAAATTTTGCGAACCCTTTCTTTTATTATTTCAGCGCTAATTTCAGTTGAATATCTAAAATTAAATGTTGTATTCAGTTCCCCTGGAATTATATTGCTTGCCTCACCACCTGACTGAATACTGGAAATCTGACAAGAAGTTGGAGAAAAAAAATCATTTCCTTCATCCCATTTTGCTTTAATTAATTCTTCTAATGCTAAAAAAGATTGGTGTATAGGGTTTATGGCTAAATCTGGATAAGCAATATGACCTTGCTTACCAAAAATCTGTAATTCTGCCGTCAGAGATCCTCTTCGCCCTATTTTAATTTGATCGCCTAGTTTTTTTTGACTGGATGCTTCTCCAACAATACACCAAGTTGGTTTTTCTTGTCGATTGTTGTATAGTTCTTCCATTGCATATTTTGTACCATTTTCCGTTGTTTTTTCTTCGCAACTGGTGATGAGAAAAGCAATGCTGCCATTATGATCAGGATAATCAGTAATAAAATCTTTACACGCCAAGACCATGCAACAAAGCGCGATCTTCATATCTGCGGCACCCCGGGCGTAAAGGTACTCACCAGCAATGGTTGGTGAAAAGGGGTCAAACAACCAATTGGCTATAGAACCTGTTGGCACTACGTCGGTATGTCCCGCAAAAAGTAAAGTTGATTGACAGCGCCCTAATTTTTTAGCCCATAAATTACTTACATCAGCTCGATTTAGTGGCTCAACATTAAAACCTACTGATTTTAATTCTTTCGCAAGCAAGGCCTGACATCCCTCATCAGCGGGGGAGATGGAGCGTCTTGTTAGTAAATCAAGAATGAGAGGATCAATCATAATTAAGTGGGACGAAATCTCAATTTATACTATTATATTATTAATACTAGCATCGAAAGGTACTTTTAGCGAGAAATCCAGATGAAGAATATTTTAATTCTTGGTGAGTTACCAATCACCGGGCAACAAATAAAAAAAATTAATTCATTAGGTCTATCCATTACGTATCATGCTGCAAATGACTCTCCTGCAGAAATTAATATAGCCTTAAAAAAAAGCCAGTTTGTGGTTTTTAATAATTTTGATTTAAACCCACATTTAAAAAATTGCGCTCACCTAAAATTAATAGTGCTTGCCGCCACAGGATTTGATTGGTTTGACCTTCGGCAGGCTGATGAATTAGGGTTGTTTGTTTGCAACTTGCCGGAGTATTCTGCCATAGCAGTTGTTGAGTACATGTTATGGGCTGCTTTAACATCTAGCAAACATTATTTTGATGGCATAAGTCGTGTCAAAAACCATAATTGGATTAAGCTTGGATTATCCGGCGCTGACATTACTTCTAAGCATGCTGGCATAATCGGTTATGGGAATGTTGGTAAATTATTAGCTGAGCACTTAAAAACTTTTGATATGAAAATTACTGTTAATACAAAACAAAATGAGCCGATTTCTGAAGGGCAATGGGCTCAGCTAGATTCGCTGTTGTCTACATGTAATTTTTTATTTGTCTGCTGCACCTCTACCTTGGATAACAAGCACCTGTTAAAGTTTGATAACTTAAGACAATTGCAAAAAAATTCTATTATTATTTCTATTACGCCAAATGAAATTTTTGACTTGGATGATCTGGCAAAGTTTCTCAACGATCGACCCGATATAAAAGCAATTTTAGATTTAGATCCTATTCCAAATACACACCCTCTACTTCAATGTGACAACGCAATAATTACCCCACATATTGCTTTCATGACAGAGGAAACTATTATAAGGCGAACGGATCGCTGTATCCAATTTTTAGAATATTATCTCAACAATCAACCCGACAAAATCCCTTACATTACTAAAAGCATTCAATGAAATTGATGACTAAAAAATTAATTCAGTTTGATTGGGCTGCTTATTTTGCATCAGTGCGCGATGGCTGTGCGTAAGCGTTTCTTCTCGTAACGTTTGTTTTGTAGCGCGACCATTTTTATTTCTGTTTAAATTCCCTTTCGGAATTATTTGATCAACAAAGTGTTTTTTAGATAGAAAATGTATTTTTAGCGGTTTTTTAACGCCCTAACATACTTTTTTCATCGAAAAGTACAGTTTACAATCCATTGAATTCTTAAATTACATTACTTTTATATTGACCACCGCATATTAAATTACTATAGTAATTGAGCCATTGAAAGGGCGGTTATTTCAAAGGAATTTGACATGTAAAATATTGCTTTTGAGATGCAAATTATTCCTTGAGAAATTGTCATTTTAAATTTGGGCGAGCTGATTGCGGTGTAATTGTTGTTAGTGAGTTTCTAAAAAAAGATAAATAGAATTTTGCTCGCAGCGTACTTGAAAATAAAGTGATGGAAATCAAACAAGGTCCTGGAGATCAAGTTCCCGTTGTTTTTAATTGTGAAAGTAATTATTAATTTTGGAGTGAAAATATGCATTTTAACAAAAAGGCTTTCGTTATAGTCGACGGTTACTCAACAGGTAGGTTTTTAGCGCCTTTTATAAATGCTAACGGATATTCAAGTATTCATGTTCAATCATCTAAAAATATTATTCCAGCCTATTTGCCTTCATTCACTGAAAGCAATTTTATTAAAAATATCGCTTATGATGGTGATATCAAACCGATTTTAGATTATTTAGATAAATTCGAAATAATAGCTGTTATTCCTGGTACCGAAACAGGCGTCCATCTTGCCGATTTGTTGAGTAATGCTTTGGGTTTAAATTCTTCTAATAGTTTGCAATTAAGTGTTGCCAGAAGAAATAAATTCGACATGGTCAATTGCTTGGCAAAGTATGATATTCCCCATGCAAAAAGTTTCCAATCAAATAATTTAGATGAAATTATAAAATGGGTAAACGAATATCAACAATTTCCTGTGGTTGTAAAACCATTATCTAGCGCTGGATCGGATGGTGTTAAAATTTGCAATAATGTCGCCGAGATTACAGATGCGTTTAACGGAATTATAAATGTTAGCGATATATTTAATGAGATAAACACGATAGTGATGGTTCAACAGTATCTAGATGGAGAGGAATATATTGTTAATACAGTGAGTCAATTTGGCGAACATGTTGTTGTGGATATTTGGCGTAAATTTAAAAATAAAGTTGAGGGTATTCCTATCAATGATTATGCTGAAATTGTTGAACCATCTGAGCAGGCTTATGAAGTACTAACTACCTATGTATTTAAGGTGTTGGATGCCTTAGAGATGAAATTTGGCGCTGGACATAGTGAAGTAATGATGACTAAGGACGGCCCAGTTCTAATTGAAACCGCAGCGAGACTAGGGGGTTCAATTGATCCTTCTGCTGTAAATGAAGCAGTAGAGCGCAACCAAGTAAAATGTTTGGTTGATAGTTATATAATAAA
>ORMF011384354.1_pt1 | contig 15860 bp, 10 predicted proteins | sample 1779871 | NCBI WGS metagenome assembly ORMF01 (sample SAMEA104232316, study PRJEB22302) | groundwater metagenome | biome: forest; feature: aquifer; material: groundwater | place: USA | collected 2011-08-07 | depth 5.4 m
CTGGTACTCGAACGCCGTCACCACCCCGAAGTTGCCGCCGCCCCCGCGTAACGCCCAGAACAGATCGGCGTTCTCGCTCGCGCTGGCAACGAGGAACCGGCCGTCAGCCGTCACGACATCGGCCGAGAGCAGGTTGTCGCATGTCAGGCCGAAGGACCGCGTGAGATATCCGATCCCGCCGCCGAGCGTCAGTCCAGCGATGCCGGTCGACGCGATGATCCCGCCGGTTGTCGCCAGCCCGAAGGCGTATGTCGCGTGATTGAAGCCGCCCCAGGTGCAGCCGCCTTCGGCTCGGACGGTTCGCGTCCGGGGATCCACGCGCACGCCGTTCATCTGCGCCAGATCGATCACGACCCCATCGTCGTTCGTGCCGAAGCCTGGCACGCTGTGCGACCCGCCTCGGACGGAGAGATCGATGCCGTGTTCCCGCGCGAACTCGACCGACGCCATGACATCAGCGACGTCCGCGCATCGCACGATCACGCGCGGGCGCCGGTCAATCATCCCGTTGTAGACCTTCCGGGCGGTCTCGTAGTCGGCATCGCCCGCCGCGATTGTCTGGCCATGGACGCGGGCCCGTAATTCCTCGAGGGTCGGTTTCGGCATCAGCGTGTCCTCTATTTCTGCATACCCTCTCACGAGCGGCGGCGGTCGTGCAAGACCCTCGTACGGTCTATCGTCGGATCTCCAGCCGCCGTTCCTGGCCGGGCAGGCGATCCGACGCCAGCGCGTCCATCCACGCTGGATATTCCGCAGCCAGCGCGCTCACCTCGTTGAGCGCGTTCATCTCATCCGCGGTGAGCGCGAGATCCGCCGACTTGATGTTGTCCTCGAGCTGCGAGATCTTCCTCGCGCCGATGATGACGCTCGTGACCGCAGTATTGGCCAGAATCCACGCCAGCGCTGTCTGCGCGACGCTGACCGTGTGGTTGCCGGCGACGGTGGCAAGCACGTCCAGAATCCTGAAGCCTTTGTCCTTGTCCACCGGGGGAAAGTCGAATCTCGCACGACGCGCCGTCTCGTCGCCGCTCGTGCGCGTGAATTTTCCGGACAGGAATCCGCCCGCGAGCGGGCTCCACACCAGCAACCCGAGGCCCTGATCCTTGAGGAGGGGAATCATCTCCCGTTCGAGCTCTCGGCCCGCGAGCGAGTAATACGACTGCGTGCACCGGAAGCGCTCGAGCCCCAGGTCGTGCGACACGCCGAGCGCCTTCATCAACTGCCACGCGGCAAGATTGGAGCACCCGATGTAGCGGACCTTGCCCGCGCGTACCAGATCGTCGAGCGCGCGCAGCGTGTCGTCGACGACCGTCAGGTGATCGACGCGGTGAATCTGGTAGAGGTCGATGTAATCGGTGCCGAGCCGCTTCAAGCTCGCGTGCACGGCATCCATGATGTGCAGGCGAGACAGTCCGACCTGGTTCGGCCCCTTGCCCATGCGGCCGCGGACTTTCGTGGCCAGGACGACGTCCTGGCGGCGTCCGGAGAGAGCCTTCCCCAGCATGCTCTCCGACTCGCCGGTCGAGTACACGTTGGCGGTGTCGATGAAGTTGATGCCCGCGTCGATCGCGCGATGGACGATGTCGTCGACGGCCTTCTGGTCGAGGCCGCCGATGACTTCCCACATCCCATCCCGCCCTCCGAAGGTCATGGCACCGAGGCACAGCTCCGAAACGAACACGCCGGTATCTGCCAATGAACGATATTTCATGACGATAGTCTACAGCGCGCGGTCCACGTCTCGTGGCGATTCGCCCGCGTGCAGTCTCGGCACGCCATCAGGTGCGAGGCGAGGACTCGTGCTCGGAAGCCACCATCAGTGGCTCGACGTCAGGATGATGTCCCGGCTCTCCAAGGCCAATCTGCACATCGTGGGTCCTGCCGTCGTTGACGAGGGGAATCGCTGCCGCATTGACAGGGACGCCGTCCAACGTCGCCCTTGCGACACCTCGGCACCGGCGCATGGGGTTCGACACTGTGATCTCGTAGCGGCTGTCGAGGAACCGCCAGGTCATGCTGAATTCGGGCCACGACGAGGGAATGCAGGGGTCGATGCCGAACGTCTCGCCACGCCGCCGAAGGCCGAGAATGCTCTCGATGCCGGCGCGATACATCCAGCCGGCCGATCCGGTGTACCAACTCCACCCGCCACGTCCGGCGTGCGGCGGCCTGGCATAGACGTCGCCGGCCATCACGTACGGCTCCGTCTTGTAGCGAGCCACGTCCGCAGCCGTGCGGCCATGATTGACCGGATTCAGCATGTGAAAGAATTCCGCCGCCTCATCACCGCTTCCGAGTCGGGCCAGGGCCATCACGACCCAGACCGCCGCGTGCGTGTACTGGCCGCCGTTTTCTCGGACGCCAGGTGGGTATGCCTTGATGTAGCCGGGGTCCTGCGCCGACCGATCGAATGGCGGATTGAGCAGCAACAGCAGCTGCGATTCGCGCGCGACGAGAGACGTGCGAACCGCGTCCATCGCGCGCTCCGCGAAGCGGATCGGGACGGCGCCCGAGAGGACTGCCCACGACTGCGAGATGGAGTCGATGCTGCACTCGTCGTTCTGGGCAGAACCCAACGGTGAGCCGTCGTCGTAGTACCCGCGTCTGTACCATTCCCCGTCCCACGATCGTTCGAGCATGGTCGCGAGCCGCCGCGCTTCGTCCATGTACCGGCTTGCCCGGACGCCGTCCCTCCGTGCGCGGCAGAGCGGCACGAAGTTCCTGAGGACGCTGTGAAGGAAGAAACCCAGCCATGTGCTTTCGCCTCGTCCTGCCGGTCCGACGCGGTTCATGCCGTCGTTCCAATCGCAGCTGCCGATGAGCGGGAGACCGTGAGCGCCGACCGTGAGGCCCTTGTCGATCGCCCGCACACAATGTTCGAAGAGCGTCCCGTCCTCGGCGGCCGTGCGCGGTTGGCCGTACGCTTCCTCCGCGCCTGGCGCGAGCGCAGGCGCGTCCAGGAACGGCGTGCGCTCGTCGAGCACGCCTGCGTCGCCCGTCGTGCCGACATACTCCGCCACCACGTAAGGCAGCCACAGCAGATCGTCGGAGCAACGTGAGCGCAGGCCACGGCCGCTCGGCTCATGCCACCAGTGTTGAACGTCCCCCTCGACAAACTGCCGGCCGGCGGCCCGAAGCAGATGCGCCCTGGCGAGTTCCGGCCGCGCCAGGAGCAACGCCATGACGTCCTGCAATTGATCGCGGAAGCCGAAGGCGCCGCCTGGCTGGTAGTAGCCCGCACGCGTCCAGAGACGGCAGCTCACGTCCTGATAGACCAGCCACCGATTGATCAACACGTCAAAAGAATCGTCTGGGGTTCGAACCTGGATCGTCTCGAGCGTCCGGTTCCAGAATGCCTCCACCTTTTGCAGCGCCGCCACGGCAGCGTCGACCGTTCGATGGCGTGCGACCAGTTGCTCGACGTGATCGGTGTTCGCCCCCTGGCCCAACAGGAACAGGACGCGTCGGCGTTCTCCGGGATTCAGGACGACGTGTACGTGCAGCACCGCGCACGGATCCAACCCCGCGCCAAACTGTGGCTCGAGCGTCATGTGGCGCAGGGCCACCGGCCGCGACATCGAACCGTTGCGGCCGAGGAATGCGAGACGGTTGGCCGTCGCCGATCGCGGCGCCTCGCTGGCATGCACGAACGCGACACGCCGCGCGAATTCGTCGCTGTAGCCATTCTGCGCGAGGATCGTCCCGCTCTGCACATCGTAGGTGGTGGTGATGTGGCCGGCCTGGCTCTCCCTCGGCGGGCCGAGCACCCAATCGTTGTAGGCAAAGAGACTCAAACTTCGAGTGGCTTCGCCGTCGTTGGTCAGAGTGAGGAGCGAGAACTTCACCGGATCGTCGACGTCCACGAACACCTCGAGCTCGTGGCGAATGCTTCGGGTTACCCGCGAGAAGTGCGTGACGCCGGCCGAATGACGGACGATGAATTGCCCGCTCGTTGCGTGCCGGGTCATCGGTCCAGGAGTGGGCGACCACGCGTCCCCCGAGTCGTCGTCGCGAATGAACAGAGCTTCGGCCGTCGGGTCGACAACCGGATCATTGGCGAACGATGTCAGTCGGTTCTCTCGGCTGTTCTCCGACCACGTGTGCGCCGAACCCGACGCCGTGACGACGGTTCCAAAGTGGGAGTTGGCGATGACGTTGGCCCATGGCAGTGGCGTTTCCTGCGTGCCCTCCAGGACGATCGCGTAGGCTCGGCCCTCGTCTGTGAACCCGCCGAGGCCATTCGACAACTTCATCGACAATGGGGCGATCGGCGGGGGAACGCCCGGCTCCGACGAAGGAGCGGCCGCGAACGCCGGCTGCCGGCCGTCATGGGCGGGATGCGGTTTGTCGAGTTGGGCGCGAAGGTCGCCCTGGTCTCCACCGAGGACCGCCCGCGAAACAGCCTCGATCAACGTGCGCTCCGCTTTGCCGATCAGATCTGCACGCAGGAGGTACGCACCACCGGATCGGTGTTTCCACGTCCGCCATGGCCCGTTATCGAGGAGCGCCGTGAGCTGTGCGTGTATTTCGTCCAGATAGCTGGTTGGATCCTCGTTGAGGATGACGACATCCGCGCTCAGCCCTTTCAGGCGCCAGTACTCCTGCGCCTGAAGCACCTGACGCACGAGCGCCACATCTTCGTCGCCCCTGATACCCATGACGCGCACGAGCAGGATGGGCAGATCGCCTGAGATGCCGTGTGGCCACAGGCTGGCCTGACCGAGCGCGTTCGACCGAATCATGTCCGGACCCGCCCGCAGTGAGCCATCGGCGAAGAGCACCCTCGATGCGAGCCGTTCAAACAGCACCGCCTCGTCGTTCGAAATGCCCAGATATCGCAGACCGCTCTGCGCGTGCGTGAAGGCGAGCGCGAATGTGCGTGAGGCGGCGCTCGGGTCGCGGTACTTCTGCGCAAGCGCCGCGGCGGTCTCGCGATCGGATGCGATGCCTGTGGCGAAACAGAGCCGCACCGACGCCCCTGGCACCAGTCTGATCCGCTGGCGGAGGCTGAAAATGGGGTCGAGCACGATGCCAGTCGTGCCTGATAATGCGCGCCCGTCCAGTGCGGCGGGGCTGTCGGTGTCCCGACCGCGACCGAGGAATCGAGCGCGGTCCGTCTCCCATTCGACGGGCCCCTGCGGCCGACCCTCGAGGCTCAGGACGTGCACCGCCCACACGGCCGGCTCCCGAGGGTCCCGGGCGCGCCGATGGCAGACGAGCGCGGCGCTGTCGGCCACGTATTCTGTTTCGAGAAACAATTTGCCAAAGGCCGGATGCGCGAGATCGTCGGCTGGCGAAGCCAGGACGATCTCCGCGTAACTGGTGACATCAATCTCGCGGATCCGGTTGCTCTGATTGATCACCGTCACCCGACGGACTTCGACATCGTCTTCCGTGGACACGGCGACGTCGAGCTGCGTGGAGATCTCGTCGTTGTGGCGGCGGAAGGTTGCCCGGTCCGCGCGGAACTCGACCACATAGTCGTCCGGCTCCGCCGTCGTCGGTTGATACGTGGCCGACCACACGGACCCACTCCGCACATCGCGCAGATAGACAAACTGGCTGCCTGGATCGCGCGTAGGGTCGCGTCGCGATTTCGTCACCGCGAGGCCCCGGCAGAAGCTGCTGCCCCCGCCGGCGTTTGTCACGACCGTCACGTAATTGCCATTCGACAGAAACTGCGCATGCGGGAAGATCGTGTGTGGCGATCGATACTGCCGCATCGTGATGGCGGGCGGCGAGGCGACGACACGCATCTCATCGAGCGGTCTCGGTTGAATCGTCGGTGTATGACGGGGTACGCGCTCCTGCAGCAACAGCTCGGTGGCCTGCACGCGTGGGTCGGCGTGAAAGCGCTTCACCATCAGATCGTCGAGCAGCGCGTTCGCCATCGCGACCAGGGTCATGCCGGCGTGGTGAGCCAGGTACGTGCGGACGACAGTGCCGGCGGCGGGGCTGTCCACTTTGGCCGGCGGCGCGTTGTGAAGGTCGGCCTCGCGCGTCGTGTAGTCGATGGCGTCGAAGAATCCGTAGTCGCCCTCCAGGCCCGCACGGGTCAACCGTCGCAGGTTGGCCGCACTCTGCGAGGGGTCGATCATTGCGGCGAGCGCCGAGGCGTAGGGAGCTACCACTAGCTCGTCGCCCAGCCCGCGTGTCAGACCGAGCCCCGGGACGCCGAACGCCTTGTACTGAAAAGCGTTGTGCCTGTCGACGATGTTGTACGCGGACTCCGAGATGCCCCAGGGCACGCCGTGAGCGGTGGCGTACTCCACCTGACGGCGCACGACCATTCGACACGATTCATCGAGGAGCGTGTCCGGATAGCTTCGCATGACGAGCAGCGGCATCAGATACTCGAACATCGTGGCACTCCACGACAGCAATACCGGCGCCCCATGGACACTGGTCACGGCTCGCCCCAGGTGGAACCAGTGGGATTCCGAGACGTCGCCCTTGGCGATCGCGAGAAAGCTGGCCAGTCGCGCTTCGGAAGCCAACAGGTCGTAGTAAGACGGATCGCGGCGAGCCGGTCCCTCGTCGTCCGCGAGACGATACCCGACGGTGAACAACTGCCGCTGCGGGTCGTAAAGGAATCTGAAGTTCATGCCGTCGAACAAGGCGACAGCACGAGTGGCCAGCTGATCGAGGTGTCCAGCGCGCGCTGAGATCGTATCGAGAGCCGCGAGTTGCCGCAGCGCCACCGACACTGTCAGGAGCGCGCCCGCGAGGTTTCCGCTGTCGACGGTAGAGACATAGGCCGGCCGAAGTGGCGCGAGCGTGCGGGTGTCGTACCAGTTCAGCAGGTGACCCTCGAAGCGTTCCAGGCTTTCGACGGTCGTGAGCGTGGCGCCAATCCGGTCGGCCAAGTCGCCAGTGTCGATGAAGCCGAAGTCGTGAGCCGAGAGGGTCGCGAGCAGCCCCATCCCGATGTTCGTCGGCGACGTGCGGTGCGCGACGGTCAGTTCCGGGACCTCCTGGACGTTGTCAGGCGGCAGTGCGTGATCCTCAGGTCCGACAAACGTGTCGAAGTACCGCCACGTCTTAAGCGCGACCGACTGGAGATACGCGCGGTCCTCTGAGCCGAGCACTGGGCGACGGGTTGGCACGGGGCGGCTGAGGGCGTACGCGATCTGGGGCGCCGCTGCCCACAGCGCGAGCACGGGCACCGACACAGGCCACGCGTGGGGACGGAACAGGACGACGAGGACCAGGCCGGTCGCCGCTATCAGCGGGCTCGCGATCATGTCCTTCACGAACACGTTCAGGCGCGGCGGCCCGCCACGGTCGGCGCTGGCCGCGGCCGTCTCCCACTCGAGCAGCCGGTGCTTCGTGATCCCGAGACGCACGAGCGTCACGGTAATCGCGTGCAGCATCTCGTACGCCTGATTCGCCAGGAACACCAGCTGCAATGAGATGCGGACGATGTCGGTGTTGAGATCTTCGATGGTGGTTCGCAGGAACGCCGATCCCGATTCCGACCGTTTCGGCCAGCCGAGCAGCTGGAACAGCCGCAGGCACACCGGCATCGCGACCGCGGCGAGACCGATCGCCGTCCATGCCGTTGGAGTGCCGGGCAGGACCGTCCAGCCCAGAAGGAGCAGGGCCACGGTCGCCGGCGCCATCAGGCTGCGCCGCAGATTGTCGAGGATCTTCCAGCGCGACACGAGCGGCAGGCGATTGCGCTGCAAGCCCGTGCGCGACCGCACAAAAGGAAAGAGCCACCACAGGATCTGCCAGTCGCCGCGCACCCAGCGGTGCTGGCGTCGTGCATGCGCGAGGACGCTGGATGGGTAGTCATCGACGACCTCGACATCCGTGACGAGGGCCGTACGCGCATAGAGGCCCTCGAAGAGGTCGTGCGACAGCAAGGCATTGGCTGGTACACGCCCCTCGAGCGACGCGACGAACGCGTCGACATCGTACAGGCCTTTGCCCGTAAAGATGCCTTCGTCGAAGAGGTCCTGATAGACGTCCGAGACGGCGGTCGTGTACGGATCGACGCCCGTGTGGCCGGCGTAGGTCCGCGCGAACAACGACCCGGCCGCGCTCGCCATGGTGACGCTGACTCGCGGCTGCAGAATCCCGTAGCCTTCCGTGACGCGGCCGACGCGCGCGTTGAAGCGCGGGACGTTCAGAGGATGCGAGATGATGCCGACGAGCTCTTTCGCCCGGTCGCGAGGCAGCCGTGTGTCCGTATCGAGTGTGATGCAGTACCGCACCGAAGGGAGGATCGCCAGCTCGCCGACCTGTGTGATGAAGCTCGTGTCGGACGCACCCCTCAGCAGCCGGTTGAACTCTTCGATCTTCCCGCGTTTGCGCTCCCACCCCATCCACGCGCGTTCCTGCGCATTCCAGCGCCGCGCACGATGAAACAGAAAGAAACGATCCGCATGTTCTGGGCCGAACCGTCTATTGAGGTTCTCGATACCTGCGCGCGCGGCGGCGAGAATCGGCGGATCGCCGGCGAGCTCGCGGGCGTCGGCGTCGGGGAAATCGCTGAGGACCGCGAAGTGGATTCGCGGGGCGAGGTTCCCCAGCGCGAGCCCCTCGATGTGCTCCAGCAGCGCCGCCACCGAGGCGGTGCTTGTCAGCATCGTGGGCACGACGACCATGGTGCGGGCGGCGTCTGGAAGACCATCCGAGAAATCGAGGCGAGGCAGGCGACGAGGCGGGATCGCCCACGCGATCACGCGTTGAGCGAGCGCGATGGCGATGTCGGCGGCAGGGATCATCAGGAGCAGCGTGAGGACCGCCAGGACGCGTGCAGAGGCGCCCTCGTGTCGGCCGTACGCGGCGACGGCGGCGAGCAGTGCGGCCGTGATGATCACAATGGGCCCCAGGTAGAGCAGCGTCGCGTGGTCGAACACGAGGCGTTTGACCCGGCTCGCGCGGCGCGGTCGATACGCCACGTCGATCTCGAGGTCGCGCCGTCCCTTGTCGATGAGGTGGTACCCGACGTGGGCCGCCCGATCGGCGGATGATCCGCTGGCGACCGCCTGTCGGGCGCTTTCGACGGCCCGCAGCGCGACTCTCACTTGCGCGTCTCCGCTTGGCGCCGCGAGCTCCTCGACCGCCTGGCGCTGTCGATCGCGACTGAGGAAGTCCATGCGTCCGTACGCACCGGCGGGATCGCGCTGTAGCACCTGCTCGACCAGACTCACCGACTCGACATACTGGCGCCAATCGATGGCGGAGCAGAGACGCAGGCTGGTAATCGCATTGGCCACCGACACTTGGTCGGCTGCTTGTCGCTGGTGCTCGCCGCGAATCGCGGCCTCCGCGGTTTCCTCCTGTGCCGCGAGGTGCTCCTCGACCGCCGTGCGGATCGACGACAGCCGAGGGCCGTACTCGCGGAGCCGATGTAGCAGCTGGACGATGGAGGCGATGTCGAGGGCCAACGGGACGGTCTGGACTTCTCGCCCGGCAGATCCAGCGTCCCGTTCGATCCGCGACACGTACGCGTCGGCAGCCAGACGCGCGCGACGCGACTCCAGAGTGTCCACGGCCAGTCGTCTGAGGTTTTCGATGAGCGCCAGCTTCAGCATGCTGGGCCAGGCCCAGAGCTCGCCGATCGTCAACGGTGCGACACGTTGGTAGCTGTTGACGAACACCGCCAGTTGCTGACGGTCGATCCGGCTGTCGCTATGACGCATGAGCGCGACGGCCATGGCGTAGATCCGCGTGTGACCCGCCTGGTCACGCGATGCGAGCGTGGGCAGTTGCCGGTAGTAGGTGCCCGGCAGATGCTGGTGGATGTCTCGGATCTCGGCCGTCACCAGGTGAAAGTTGTCGAGCAGCCACTCTGCCGCGCCGGTGACAAACTGCCCGGTCCGGACATCAGCCGCGAGCGTTCGGTACGCGTGTCGCAAGAGGCGGGCGTTGTCGTCGAACCGGGGAAAGATGTTGCGGGCACGGCGCCGCGGGTTCGGGTCGATGGTAAAGCTCGCCGCGAGCGCCAGTGCGCGCTCTTCCAGCCGCTCGATGCTGAGCAGCTCGTCGCGAAACGGTTTCTCCGACGCGGTCGCGTCGGGGTGCCACAGCAGCCGGAAGAATCCGCTCACCGGTCGCTCTCCAGTTTGATGCTTTGGTGAGGGCTGCTTGGGACGCCGAAGCGCCGAAGGCGCGAAGGCGTCAGGGCCAGCTGGGCCGCAGGGCTCAGGAAAGCGAGACACTCAAGTATACGTGTGAAACGATGCGCACTCCGCGCGGGCACGGCCTCATGAGTCCCACGCGCATGCGTCCGATTGCGGCCGATCGTGTATAGTGGTTCTGTCATCCAGAACTGAGCCTGCCAGCGTTCGAGTGGTGCATCCTCCCCGCAATCGCTAAAGGGTGCGCGCCGACCGGCCCAACTTTGGTCCCGTGTCGAGCGCGTCTCATGCGACTCACGTCCGTACTCACGATTTGGCATTGCGGTCGCGCTTGACGGCGATCGAAGAGCCGGATCTTCACTCGTCAGCCACGAAAGAGTGCCCTCATGTTCCGATCGATAAACCGTCAGACGCTTGTCGGCGTCTGGGTCACGCTTCTTGTCACCGCCGCGGCCGCCGCGTTGTTGTTCGGCGTGCCTGTCACACTCGATAACAGCGCGCTCTGGTTTGCCGCGTGCCTGTTGCCTCCGGCAGTGATGCTGATGGTATGGCGCGGTGCGCCTGAGCCGACCGTCGCGGAGATTCTCTACGCCGTCGATCGCCCTAGTGATCGGCGCGACTGACCGGGCGGCGTCGAAACGTGCGGTCAACAGGAGATGCAGATGTCTGAACGAAACGGCGATCGCGCCAGATTTCAGAAGGATCGGAAGCGGAAGTTGCGGCGTCGCCAGCGCATCCAGGAGTTGATCAAGGCGGGCGCTCACAACCGGCCGGCCCCACGGTCATGAGTGCGGTGTGGATCTGGATCGCTCTCGGTGTTGCCGGAGCAGTCGTCGCACTCGCCAGGTTGTGGCGTCGTGACGCCGACGATCCAGACTTGGGAGCGGTCAGCCACCAATGGATCGCAGAACACCGGCTTGGCTCAGGGGAAGACTCGCGACGCTGAGAACGCCATGCCTGGGCCAATTATGTCCCCGTCGAAGCCGCTCGAGCAGGAGCCGCTGAACTGCTTCGGGAGGATCGTGTGCTGCGCGTCATAATCGGTCGCAAAGACCGCCCAGGGGCGTTTGTCGAATGGTTGGAACGGTGAAGAATGGCTGACTTTCCGGTGAACGTTCTCGTTCCGTACTCGCGCTTTCGGGAGTGTCAAGATCGCCGCCGCAGAATGTCTGCTGAACTGACAAAGCCTGATCAACCACCAACGATTGACGCCGATGTTGTGCCGGTGGCGGCCGGGGTGGCATCTGCGCAAGAACTCATGGCCAATCATGTTGAACATTAGAAAAGTCGAGCTTCCCACCGTGCACATGGCCGGCTCGAATGCTCACTCCGACGCGCACATCGAAGTCGGCCCGCACGGATTCGCGCTGTTCCTCGCGCCAGATGCTCAATACCCCGTCCTGGACATCAACGGCACGTCGGAGCAGCTCGAAGTCGTCGTGCGCGGGCTCGAGGCAGCTCTCGCGTCCCGATCTATCTCGAACGCCGCCCCGGGGTCATCGCCCTCTCTGCCGTTCTCCGATGTGTCGTCCTGAGTATCCGGAGGTATGAGCCCATGTTCGATTGGATGAAGAGACGCGGATCGATAGCTCCGCGCGCGGCACACGCGTCAACGGAACCGCAAGGGCGTGTCATGTCGGGCAAGTACCTGTTGCTCTACACGTACCTGGAGAATCGATTCGCGAATACCGTTGTCCTGACGTTCGAGGAGATTGAAGACCTGCTCGGTTTCGCGCTTCCGGATCAGGCGCGGCTCCTCCGGACGTGGTGGACTGATGGAGAGACAAACACCGCCGGACCCGCCTACTCAGATTCCTGGATACTGGCCCGCAGGACAGCCGCGCCGAATCTGCTCGCCCGGACCGTCATGTTCGAGCGCGCGTCCTAAACATCCTCTACGTCCGCTCGATCTGGGGAGCAACTTTCTGTGGCTTTCTATACGCCCGACCTGAAGGTCGGGCCTATGACCCACGGACCACACCCGACCTGAAGGTCGGGCCTACGACCGACGGTCGGGCTTACCGATCGCGGGTGGTGACGGGCCGATCGGGGCGCGCAGATGGCTCCGGTCGCTGCGGGATCTCGGGGCGAGCCGGGCGTTCGACTGCCGCTGGTTCCGGGCGCGCGGCTGCCGGACGTTCAACTGGCGCGGGACGGCTCTCTCGGAACAGCTGCTCCGGCCGATCGCCGCGCGCGATGGCGTCGCGCAGGGCCCGCAGACTGGCGCGGCCGGCCCGGTAGTCCGCCTCGCGGCGTTTGACCTCGCGGCCGAGATCGAGAATCTCATGCGAACGATATCCCTGTCGCACGGCCTCAGCCATCACCGTCGTGCCTTCAGTCGCCGAGAGCTGTGCCTGCTTGATGAACGAGAGGCCTTTTGAGGCACTGGCGAGCGAGTCCGCCGTCAAAGGTGTCTTGCCGGACGGTTGCGCGACGCGACGAATCTCGCGCACCTCATCCTCCGTCACCCCGCCGCCGATCGCTTCCGCCATCAGCGTGACCGACGCCTCACGCCCCGCGCCCGCGGCTGCGGGATCCACCTCACGTATCAGCCGGTCGGCTGTCTCGAGCTGCGCAGTCATCTGCCGAAGAACCGTCTCGATTCGTTTCGCGTCGGCGCCCTTGGCAAGCCCTTCACGAATCTTGTTGGTCAGCGGTGCAGCTGGCAGCCCCTTGGCCGCCGCCTCGTTGGCCATGCGGACGAGCGCATCCACATCCTCCGCTCGTCCACCCCGATCGGTCCGCAGCTTGACCAGTGCATCGCGCTCGGACATCGACACGGACTGCGCCGCACAGGGCGTGGGCGCTGCCGAGCTCCAGAAGATGACCAGGACGACGCCAGCGAAGCCACTGAACCTCATGAACCTATCGAGCCCCGTGAACCCCTTGAACCACCACGACCCCGTTCTTTGCACCAAATCCATCATCCGAGTAGTCCTCGGCCAGCGGAGGACTGATCCACTCGGCATCGTCCACGACATACATGAAGAGATGCTCGCCCGGCGGCAGCGCCACGACAATCGACCAGAGCCCGCGCGGCCCCACCCGCGTCAGCGGATGAGACGCGGTTGACCACCGGTTGAAGCTGCCGGCCAGCGCCACGCTGCGCGCGCCGGGACGCAGCAGCTCGAACCGTACGCCTGCCGGTGTCATCGCCGGTACGGAGGGTACGGAGGGCCGCATGGCCGCGGCGCACGAGGCACTCACGACTGCCGCGAGAACGGCCGCGGCAATAACGGCCCGGGATGCCAGTGCACGCATGGCGACCGGAGACTAGTACAGGCGCGGTCACGATGCAACGTCTCATAGCGTTGCCCCGGCTCCTGTCGTGTTCACCGGCCCTACCTCGATCACCGCGTTCCTCGACCCAAACCCATCGTCGTTCTGCTCCGCGGCAAACGGATCCGCAATCCACTGTCGACCGTCGACGACAAACTGGTATTCGTAACGACCGGGCGCGAGGGGAAGCATCACCGTCCACGCGCCGCTCGATGCCTGCTCGAGGGGCGTGCGGGATGGGTTCCATCCGTTGAAGTCACCCGCCACCTGCACTGTTCGCGCGCCAGGCTGCAGAACGACAAGGCGAACGAGCACGGGCGTTGATGCTTGTTGACCGGATGCTGACTCGCGTTCAGTGACCACCCAGACGCTGCCCACCGCGAGCGTTGCCACACAGGCCACAGCGGCCGCGCTCGCCAGATTCCACTGCAGAGAATGCGGTGCCACGAATGCCTCGGCGAGTCTGCGCCACAGTGACGGCGCCGGTTCGATGCGCTCCATTACCGCCGCCACGAATCGCTCCGGGACGATCGGACGAGGGAGCCTGCCGGCGTCGAGCACGAGCTGCTCGAGCTCGATCACCCGCGTCCGCAACGTTTCATCGTGCCCAAGGCGAACGACGAAACGAACTCGCTCCTCCGCCGACAGTTCCTGATCGAGAAAACGCTGAACGAATTGCTCATCGGTGATCATGATCGTTGTTTCTGAATTTGGTCATTTGGTCATCTGGTCATTGGGCGGTGATTCAATCCCTCATCTTATTGCGCGGTCGAGGTGCGCCAGCGACTGGCACAGGAGCGCGCGCGCTTTGTAGACTCGCATCTTGAGGGTGTCGCGGTGAACGCCGAGGATCGCGCTCATCTCGTCGTACCCCAGGCCCTCGATGTGCCGCAGCACGAACGATTCGCGATAGAGGTGCGGCAGCGCCTGGATGCCCTTGTCGAGCTCCCAGGCGAGCTCGGCTTGCTCAAGCTCCCAGTGCGGCGTCTCTTCGTCCGCGGTCTCCCATGCAATCGAGCTCTCATCGCTCGTCGAATCGAGCGAAATGTCGGGACGACGGGCCCGCAGCGAATCCGTGCACTTGTTCACGGCAATGCGGTAGAGCCAGGTTGAGAACTTCGAATCACACTGGAAGCGCGAGAGCGCGTTGTACGCCGCAACGAACGCTTCCTGCGCCACATCCTCCGCGTCAGCCGTCGGCCCCAGCATTCTCGTGGCCACGCTCAGAACGGACGAGGCGTGACGCGAGACCAATATGCCAAACGCCTCGCGGTCGCCGCGCTGCGCGGCTCGCACGAGCGCGGTATCGTCCACTTCGCCGCCCCGTTCGGCGCCACCCGCGTGAGGCGCGGATTTCGCCGTGCTCATGTCAGAATCGGCGGCTCGCCCCGATGGTCACGCCCTGGGCCGGAGCGCCATCGGACAACCCGAACTCTCCCGACACCTGAAACCGCCAGCCGCTCGCGCCCTTGAGTGTCACCGCCGTCAGGATGCTGCGCGCGTTGTCCAGCCCCTGCACGATCGCGCGGTCTTCCTCGAAGAACACGCTGAGGTTGACGACCCCGTTCGCCAGGTCGCGGCCAATCCCGACGTCGTACCACCAATTGTTGGTGTAATCCGCGTTCACCGGCTTGCCGATGACGGTGTAGCCGCCATCCACCATGGCCAGAAGATTGGGCGCGAGCCTCCGGCTTACTTCCAGTCCAACGCCCTCGTCCGGTTGCCCGGTCCCAAGGCCACGCTCCGCGCTGGCCGTAGGCGTTTTCACGTGCGCGCGCAAGGCGATCGTCGGCATCCAGGCCCGCTCGTCCACGAGGTAGTAGCGGGCCCGAACGACAATGTCGCCCATGCCGCAGTTCGTGGTGGGCGCGGCCGCTGAAGAAGGCGTCGACGTATCGGCCGTACGGCCCGTCCTGCCTGTTGTTGTCCCAGTGGTCCCGCTGGCACTGCGTTGACTGCGGACGGGCGAGCCGTTTACGACCGTGACGACTCCGTTGCCCGTGATGCAGGTGAACGGAAAGACGAGCGTCACGTCCCCTTTGTCGAACAGACGCCGCGCGGTGAACGGGGTGTGCAGGACTTCGGTGCGTCCATCGGTTCCGTATTTGCCGCTCGAGAAACTAGGCGCAGACCCGACTTGCCAGTGAGTGTCAGTGTTGCCGGCGTTTCCAGCTGCATGCGCGACGACCGGCACGATGCTGAGCAGCAGCCAGGTGCCCCACACGAATTTCCACATATTGCCCGGCGATTGGTAAGCCATGTCTCCTCGCGATTCGTAGGCCATATCTCCCCGCGAGTTGTAGGCCATATCTCCCCGCGAGTTGTAGGCCCGAGCTTCAGCTCGGGCGAGCATTGGTTGTCGATGCGGGCGGGACGCGGTGCCCCGCCCGCGGAATCAATCGTCGATGACCTACCGCTGCGCCGGCCTCTCTGGCCTCTCCGGGCGCTCGGGTCGTTCCGGCCGCTCGGGTCGTTCCGGTCGCTCGGGTC